>Ga0209188_1003598_pt1 | contig 10603 bp, 11 predicted proteins | sample C_130625_EF_Meta_FD_187307 | JGI IMG/M metagenome (GOLD analysis project Ga0209188, IMG submission 187307) | Freshwater microbial communities from Lake Croche, Canada to study carbon cycling - C_130625_EF_MetaG (SPAdes) (version 2) | ecosystem: Environmental > Aquatic > Freshwater > Lake...
TATTTTTAACGATGTAATTTTTAATTAATTCTTTCTTTTTTATGATGCAAGCGCGCGCCGCGTTATGGTTGTTTATCTGTTTCAATTCGAATTATTTATCATTTATTGCGAAATTATTCTAAAAATTAGCCCAAAATTCCCGATAATAATTTTTATTAGTCTGGATGTAAAAATATTTTCCCGGGTGTATATCAGAAAATATTTTTAGCATCGTAAAATCAAAATTAGAATCAAAATTAAAATACGATGTAAAATATTTTTTAGTGTATCAGTCAGAAAATATTTTTAACGTCTTAAATTTATTTCAAAGTTAAAATAAATTAACGATGTAAAATTAAAATTGAGTAAACCCCCTTATTATTCGTAGTTATGGTCATAATTTAATAGTTTTAACAAACGGGGGCGGGCTCTGCTTTCAAATTCGCCCCGGTTATTAATTATTAATTATTTTACGATGCAATTACAACTAAAATTTAATACACGGGCGGCTCCTGCGTCGCCGCCGTGTCGTAAGAATCTATATTTATTAAATGCGGTTTATCTGCTTCTACAATTTTATTTAAGATGTTTATTATATCCGGTTCTTCTTTATCGTATTTTAATAAAACGCGGTTTACCATATCTATTTTTATTAAAATATTTCTTTCTATGTCGGGTTTACTATCTAATAATAATTTTTTTAGTTTCTGGCATCTTTTAGTCTTATTATGTAAATACAATATATTAAAATTTGTATGTCTGTCGCAATAGGGGCAATTTAAGGGATAAGAAACCCTTTTATAATGTTCCCGTCGATACGTCGCCCGCTGCTCGTTATGTTGTTTTTTTAGTTTCTCTAATTGTTTATTTAGTTTAATATCTGACATTATATAAATAATGTTAGATAAAAATTATAAATAAATACTTATATAATAAATACTAATACGTATATATTATATATGTTTTAAATAGGGGTTTCTGTCGTGTTTTCTGTATAATTTGTTTATTCTTCACGTCTTCAGAGTATGATATATTTATTTATTTGTTATTTTCTGGCGGTTCTTCAAAACTTCAAAATATATTAAACTATATTATCGGCCGTATTGGGCGTTTTATCTTTTATTAGTTTTTTTAAATATTCCGGGACGTGTGATACATCGTTAATTAATACAACAGGGCGACCGCGTTGTTTAGGCTCCTTTTTATTTGTTGTCGTTCCCTTTGGTCTGCCTGCTTTCTTTTGTTCTTCTGGTGCTATATGCTTTATTTTCTGCCTTCCTTCTGCTTTCCTCTTGGCGTAGTTCTTTCGCGCTCTCTCTGCTAGAAATAGTTTTTTATTGTTAATGTCTTTTAAATTATCAATAATAACCGGGTCGTATATATCATCGATATTATTATTTTTTATAATATCGTCTACACTTCCCAACAGTGCGGACCACTGCGCGGCCCTATCATTTAATATATTATTATTGTTATTCATTCTTAGATATATATTACTATACATTTTATTTTTAAATAGAAATTTATATTTAATTTAATTCTATTTAATTTATTTACGATGACAAAAAATACGCCGTTTTATTTTATCGTCGTTTATGGCTCGTAGTGAATATTAGAAAACGCGCCGCCGTGCTGGTTATATGTCTATATTGATATGTATATATAAGGATAAAAGATATAACCAAAGACGATAAAACATATTAAATATTAAATTGTGTATTACTCCGAGGCATAAACGAAGATAAAATTTATATAAAATTAATATTACATCATAAATAATTTTTATTGATAATGTTTATATTTTTCCTTAGTATGTATCATTAATTTTTAATTAATATTGTTTATAATTTTAACACGATGACAAAAAACGCGCCCTTTTAGTTTATTATCGTTTATGGCTCGTATCGATAAACCAAAAACGCGCGCCCGTGCTGGTTATATGTCTATATTGATATGTATATATAAGGATAAAAGATATAACCAAAGACGATAAAACATATTAAATATTAAATTGTGTATTACTCCGAGGCATAAACGAAGATAAAAAAAATATAAATTTATTATTACGTCATATTTTATTTAATTGATATTGTTTATATTTTTCCTTATTTATATCATTATTTTTTATTACGATGACAAAAAACGCGCCCTTTTAGTTTATCGTCGTTTATGGCTCGTAGTAAGAAACCAAAAACGCGCGCCCGTGCTGGTTATATGTCTATATTGATATGTATATATAAGGATAAAAGATATAACCAAAGACGATAAAACATATTAAATATTAAATTGTGTATTACTCTGAGGCATAAACGAAGATAAAAAATAAATTAAATATTATTACGTCATATTTTATTTAATTGATATTATTTATATTTTTCCTTATTGTATATCATTATTTTTTATTACGATGACAAAAAACGCGCCCTTTTAGTTTATCATCGTTTATGGCTCATAGTGAATATCAAAAAACGCGCGCCCGTGCTGGTTATATGTATATATTGATATGTATATATAAGGATAAAAGATATAACCAACGATGATAAAACATATTAAATATTAAATTGTGTATTACTCTGAGGCATAAACGAAGATAAAAAAATATAAATTTATTATTACGTCATAACTAATTTTTAAAATAGAATTTTATATATAATTTAATTCTATTTAATTTTATCACGATGACAAAAAACGCGCCGTTTTAGTTTATCATCGTTTATGGCTCGTAGTGAGAAACCAAAAACGCGCGCCCGTGCTGGTTATATGTCTATATTGATATGTATATATAAGGATAAAAGATATAACCAACGATGATAAAACATATTAAATTATTATTTTGTATATTGTCCGAGGCATAAACGAAGATAAAAAATAATTAAAAATTAATTCACATCTAAAGATATATAAATATTATATAGTAATATATTATAAAATGAGTAAATTACTAATTATATCGACATTAAACCGGGTTTACTATGGCTTAATAACAAAAGATAATTTAAATAATATAATATACGATGTCATCGCATCAGATAATATTTACAGAGATGACCGGCGGCTATATAGTCTTAAATTTAATAATAACGACGTAGACGCATTAATAAAAGAAAATAAAAAAAATGTTTATTTTACATCAGGTATAAGACCTAATATAAAAAGAATTAAAAATGCCGTTCTATCTAAAACTAAATTATATATCAATGATATTGAATAAATATTATATATCCTTTTCTAATTCTAATAACTTTATTATTATATCGTCGTCTGTAAATTCGTCATTGTCTGTAAATTCATTTTCTGGCTCGCTGTTGCCTCGTAGATGGTTATATATAAAATTATATGTATTAAAATTTATATTATTGTCATTGTCTATGATATTATTATATTTATTCAATTTTTTATAAAAAATAATTTCATCTATATTTTTTAAGTGTTCTAATAAATAAAAATTATCTTTATTAGTCGTTAGTCCGTATTTGCTCGCGCGTTTTTGTATACAGGTAATTTTTAAACAGTATCTTTTTAATATTGCGTTTATATGTCCTAATAATGGCTTTTTATTTAAAACGGTTTCTATCTTTTTCCCGTCCTTTTCTATTGTTGTCTTTATTTCTTGGTTTATATTAATATTAGTTAGTGTATTTGTCATACTAAACGCCGCGCGGGCTGTCTTGTCAAGACAATTATATTTAACGTTCTTATTAGTTGTAATATTTGTTAAATTTGTAATAAATTCATTTTCATTTATTTCAACTGTATCATATATATTTTTATATCCGAGGTCGTTAATTAGTTTTTTAACTATCTTTATTTTTAAATATTCGCCCGTTGTCGTCGGTTTTATCTGGGTATCATCAATTAAATTAATATAGTTCTTTATTTCATTTTCTTTTTTATAAAAACTATCTAATATATTTAAGTCCAATTTAACAATATTTAATAATTTACAGAAATAATTTTTACTTAGTTTTAATTTGTCTTTCGTGCTTGCTTCTCTCTTATTTATTCTACTTTGTATATTTAGTTTCTCGTCTGTTGTGATGTCTGGGCAGTCTATAAGTGCGTTATATAAAATAGTTTTATCTTGTTTTAACCTCGCGCGCTCGTCCTCTTCAAACGTGCATTTTATACCTTTTTTATCGCATAGTATACATAATAATTTAATAAAGTATGCCGGGTTATTGTTTAACTTTTCGACTTTATTATAAATTATTGTTTGCGTATATGGTGTTATTTTATTAACCTCGATAAAATTATTATCTTTTGTTTTTTCTATCGTTCTCTCTGTTGCTAGTTCATTATTAAATTTTAAAATATTTTTTGCATCATCAAACGACCAAAAACTAATTTTATCGTTTATAAATAATGATGTATTTAATATATTTATATTATTGTCGTTTAGGTGCCTAATGCGCGCCGTCATTTGTAAGAAAGCGCGCGGGCTGGTTGAATTGCCGCATACAATACAATATAATTTATTGAATAAACCGTTTATATCAATATTAACCCCGGCTTCTACTGTAGGAGAATAAATAAATACATCATATTTTATTATTTCTTTTTGAATATTTTTTAATAGTTTTTTATCTGCGTCCTGGCTGTCTGCGTTGATAGTTAATATTTTTATATCGTTGTTAAAATGTGTTAATATTAATTCATTATATTTAATTGTTTCGGCTTTACTCATTGAACAAAGGGCTATTTTTTTATTTTCTTTTTTTGCTTCTGTAATATCGTCGTAAAGTTGTAATATATATTTATTTTCATCTTGAATAAAATTAAACTTTCTTTCATTAATATTATAATTATTTTTAATATTTATCATCTGTCCAAAATTAGAGACGTAAGACAGGGCGCGCTGGTTTATATCCCCGTCTAATGTCATCAATTTTTTAGATGCTGTAATAATATCATATAAATAATTATAGGTGTCCTTTGCTTTAGTGCCTGTAAAAGTTGCCGCGCTGAAATGGTTTAAAATGCTTTCAATTTCATCGATAATAACGATATCGAAACTCGGTATTATATTTACGGGCTCGTCGTTTATTGTGTCGTCTATATAGTAAAATTGTTTTAATATTTCAAGGCTTTCTAACTGTATTATCTGTCGGGCTCCATTATATACGCCGTCTAAGTAGTTTTTAAAATTATAGTTTTTAAATTCGTCCTGTATATTGTCGGTTAATGTTTGCCTATAAGATACCCATAAAACGCGCGCCGGTTTATGTGTGTCTAATATGTTTTTAATTAATTGAGTTTTCCCGCTCCCGTATTGACTTTTAATATTTAAACTTTTTATATTAGTATCGGTTATCCATTCATTAATATTATTATAAATTATATTGTCCGTTTCTGTTCCGTCAATAAGATATTTTTTATTAATATCAATAAAATTAAAACTTGATAAATTAAATAATTTTTCCGTGCTTGTTTGCCTCATAGACTCACTACATAATTTATTAAACTCTATTAAATTATCGTTTTTTGCTAGACTGTAAAGACTGCCTAACGGGTAAGCGTTAGACGGTTTAAAACTGTCCCACGTTTTAATAATATAGTCGTCATTTTCATAATATTTACTTTTTCTACTCTTCTCTAAAAAGTAATTAAAATTTAAGTTATTATTTTTAAATATTAGTAATATCTTTAACCAGTCCGCGCGGTTGTTGTATCTGTCCGGGTTTATACATTCTACATACTTATAAATAATATCATCGGTTTTATCTTTTACAATTGGTTTTATTTTTGTTTGTTCTGTTTCAATATGCATAATATTTTCGCTTAGTTTTGGTTTTTGTTTTGCTTGTATGGTTGGTCTATTTTCTTTTAATAGGTTGTATATCCAGTCCGGGAGGTTTAAAATAGGAGTATCGCCCGGGGCTTTTAACCATTTATAATTTTTTTTATATTTGGATGGCTCACAAAATAAGCATCCGTTATTCGCTTTAATGTCAATAGAATATTTTTTAACGGTCTTATCGATATTTAAACCGGTTAGTCCCCCGCCTATTGCTTTTAACTGCTCGGCGCTTACTAAAAATAAATAATGATATCCGCCGCTTCCTGTTCGTTGCGTAGGAGTATCTAAAAATAAAATTTCTTTATCAGTATTTAAAATTTCGATATTAAACGTATCATCAATATCAACCGCCGCGCGCTCTGGTATTGTGTAATTATTTCTTAATAGTTCTTTCCACTTTGTAAGGCCGTTTAAATATGTCGCGTCATCTGGTTTATTATCTATGTCTAAGGCTATTAAAAATTTCCCGTTTATTTCTGTCCCGGTTCTTATTGCGTGTCCGCTTTTTCTCTGGTCTATTAATGACTTAGTATATTTTTTTATACTTGTATGCGCTGGCATATCTGCCGTCTTTTTTTTACCGTCGGGGGTAGTGCTTAATTTAAAACTAAACGGGATAAGCCCCGCGTTTTTATACTTTTCAAATATTTCAGACATCTTTTTTTTTATTATATATTACTATAATATTTTTATTTTTAAATAGAAATTAATTATTAATTTATTTCTATTTAATTATAATTACGACCATCATATTTTATATAATTTTATTTTACATCGTTTATGGCTCGTAATGAATATCAAAAAACGCGCGCCCGTGCTGGTTATATGTTTAAATTAATATGTATATATAAGGATAAAAGATATAACCAAAGACGATAAAATATATAAATAATTTAAAATGTAGATACTCTGACGCATAAACGAAGATAAAAATTATAAAAATTAATATTACATCGTAAATAACAAATAATAAAATATATTAGTAATTCCCTTATTAGTTATCATAAAATAAAATTTACATCATAAATTAAAAAATATTTATATATATGTATTCGTATTATCATCATAAACAATATTATATTTTTTTAGTGTTATCTCTCGCGGTTCTCTTCCTTTAGTGTTTAGGTTATATAAAATATCTTTCCGCTGTTTTTTATATTGTCCGTTCTTTTCTGGTGGTGTATATGTTAAAATTTGGAGTTCTAGTTCATTTATCCTATTATTTTTTAATATTAATTCTTTTCTAAGTTCTTCCTCTGGTGTTCTTATATTTTCATTATTTATGACTTTTCTATAATTTTTAGATGCTGTTTGTTCGCTATGCCTCATCAATTTACTTAATTTATCCCTATCGTTAAATTTTTTATTGTTGTCGTGATAATAGGTTATATATGCGGCGCGTATCATATCAATATTAATTTTTTTTGTTTGTGTTATGTCTCTTATCCAATTTAAGAGGGTCGACTGTGTAATATTTTTTTCATCTTTTTCAAATAATAATTTGCGCGGATATATTAATAAACTTTCACTAACCGCCGCCGCTGCTTCAGGTGTTAGTTCTATAAAAGATAACCTTTTATTTAAATTATATAATTTGTAGTTAGTGGCTTTATCTTTATTTATAATATAATGACCGGTTATACTGCCGCGCCTATTGATACAAACAAAATTATTTATATCGTCGTTATCATTTTTACTTTTACATACTATCGCCGACGTGTAAAAGCTCGTTCTTAATGGTGGTTGTAAAATTAATAATTTTAAAATTAATTGTTTATAATGTTCCGTTTTAGTTAATGGTGTTTTAAAAATTGAGATAATGTTCATTAAATATTCATACGACCTAAAATTTTCAATTTCTTTCTCGTCTAATTCATTTTTGCCTGCTTCTTCTTCAATATTCATTTTTATTTTATAGGCTGCGTCGCTGTATATAGTATGATATAAATTATCGGTATTAAATAGATAACGCGCGGCCATAAATAAATAGGCCTCTTTTGTTGCATCTGACCACGACGTATTATTTAAAATTAGGTTTAAAATTTCGTTTTCTCTACCATCTATAAAATTATTTATATCATATTTTATTTTTTTAGTGTTTACGATGTAGTTATATAAAGCGTTATATCTTTTTAGATGGTTTTGCGTCCAGGGTTTAAGCGGTTGTGTTTTTTCAATAGATGACATATTAATTTATATATTATAACATAACTATATATAAAAAAATATCTAAGAATATATTATTAATTATTCTAAATGGAAATTTTAACAACTGAAGAAAAAACACTATATAAAAAATTAGAACGGAATAGAAAGGCGCGCGAGGCTTACGACCTAGCGACAAAAGAAGGAAGGAATAAAAAATTAATTAATATTTCAGGAGTTAGCAAGAGAGGGCGGAAAAATAAAAAAATTATTAATACTAATTTATTAAATTACGACGTAAAAGAATTAAGCGATGCGGAAAAAATATTTAAAGAAATACGCGACCATAACAGGAAAAATAAATATAATAAAAAAATAAACAAATTAAATTAAATTAAAATGTCTAAATTATTATGTAGATATATATTATTATAATAAATGGTATCAGTTATCGACGAAGAATATGAAATTTATGAAGACTGCGAGGCTTTACCGTCGGAAATAGTAACCGTTTTATTAGAGCTGGGTCTCGGAATAGGGACGCCTGATATGGAGTATAATAAAATAGAAATAATTATTAATGAATAATTAAAAAAATATTCTAACATTGATAATATATAATATGTCTAATTTTAACGAGTTATTAAAAATTGGAAACTTACACGAGGACGAGGCGATAAATAGGATACAAAAAATGAAAAATGTAAAACTAACGATGAGACAAGGAGCGGAAAATTTTAAATATATTCATTATGACTTTTTAACTAGTGATGATATAAAATATGAAGTTAAGGCGGACTTATTAAGCAATAAAACGGGAAATTTATTTATTGAGTTCATCGACGGACGCGGAAAAATTAGCGGGCTGGCTTTATCTACTGCCGACTATTATATTTTTTATACGAATGGTTTATATATATTAATATGTATTGAAAAACTAAAAGAATTAACTATAAATAAACCGATACGACGCGCGAAAGATGGGACTAAAGGATATATTATAAAATGGGAGCTGATACGCGACGCGGGAAAAATAATTTAAACTTTTTATATATAATACATTCTATTATATATTAAATTAATTAGAATATTTAAAAATATATTCTTTAGATATACCATATGACATATATACTAAATAGAAACGAATTAGACCCTGACTATATAACGAAGTCATTAAAAATTAATAATACGGAATTTAATATTAATGATATATTTACAGCATATGACGAATTAACCGAACGAGATAAAAAAGAAAAAATATATATTAACGATGTAAAAATAGGCGATATAATTTATTATGACGATACAAACACCGACGATATTATATATGGTTTAGTTTATAAAAAAACAAAACGTTATTTATTTTTAGAACAATTACAATATATACATATATATATAAAAATTGACGATGAGCACGGGAAAGAAATATATTTTATTAACTTTTTAGAGCCTAGATACATCAAGCAAAAAAGAATATTTATAAAGGATATATATAAAACAAATAAACCGCAGATACTAACAAAAATAAAAAATAATGTAAATTATATCATAGGTAATTTTTAATTTAATTAAATTTAATTAAATTAGAATATTTAAAAATATATTCTAGATATATATTTATATATAGAAATATGCAAAATATACAGGAAACCGATATAAATAATGATACAATATTAAACGCCGAGATATTAACAGAAAATGAAATTTTAAACGAGTTTTATAATATGATAGAGAATAAAGCGATAGAAAATAATAAACATAAACAATTAAGCGAACTTATCGCATCTATAAACGACGAAACAATTATAAATTTACATATAACACAAGATGAAAGATATTTAAAATATAATTTTAATATATGGCGATATTTTGACACATACGAAACACGCGAGCGGGCGCAAAATGTAAGATATAATATTATTAAACAATACCCAAGCAACCCGGACGAATTAAGCCGGCGACAATTAAATATAATATTCTTTCCCGAGGTAGAAAACAGAAAAATAAAAGAAATTACCCCGCGCGATGCAAAAATAGGCGATATTATTAAAGAATATACTAGAAATGGACCCTGTATATATTCAAAAATTTATAAAATAACTAAGTCGTATTTATTTTTAGAAAATATGAAAAGTATTGAAATAAAGACCGACAGATGGGACCAAATAAGCTACGATACAACTTATTTTATAAATTTTTTACATCCTGACTACGAGGGAAAAAGAAAAATATTTATGAGAAAAGAGGACGATAATAAACATAACCGACAAACGATACACAAGGTAAAAGATAATATAAATTATATTATAGGGCGATGGTCGTATTACTGCGACTAGTTAAATTTATGACGCGTTAAACATCATCAAATATAATAAATGTTTTTATATCATTTGTTTCATATTGTTTAATTTTAATTTTATTTTTAATATTTTTTTTAATTTTTATTTCTTTTACTCTGTCTAGTTTTGGGCCCCGCTTTGGTTTAGTTGTTTGTGTTGATACATCCGGCATTATATAATATAATAAGTATATATAAATATTATATCACGCCGCGGGCCTTGAAATTATTTTTTATAAAAAATTGAATAAATATAATAATATCATAGACAATGACAATAATATAAATTTTAATACATATAATTTTATATATAACCATCTACGAGGCAACAGCGAGCCAGAAAA
>Ga0209188_1003601_pt1 | contig 10596 bp, 10 predicted proteins | sample C_130625_EF_Meta_FD_187307 | JGI IMG/M metagenome (GOLD analysis project Ga0209188, IMG submission 187307) | Freshwater microbial communities from Lake Croche, Canada to study carbon cycling - C_130625_EF_MetaG (SPAdes) (version 2) | ecosystem: Environmental > Aquatic > Freshwater > Lake...
AGCTGGAGTGAGTTAACGGCTGCTCAGCTCACGGTTGCAAGCCAGGCAAACCTGGAGGCCACCTTGGCGGCGGCGGTGGCGGCTGGCATGCACCACGTGGAAACCGCCCGCCACTACGGCAGTTCCGAACTTCAATTGGGCAAGGCTTTGCGCCGCTTTGCTGATCCCAAGCGAATTCTTCAAACTAAGTTGCCGCCCCAGGAGGACTCGGCCCTGTTTGAGGCGCAACTGGAACGTAGTTTCGAAGCCCTGGGGGTCCAGCGGGTGGACCTCTTGGCGGTCCATGGCCTAAATCTGCCGGAACATTTGGAGCAGACCCTGCGGCCGGGGGGCTGTATCGAGGTACTTCAGCGTTGGCGAGCTGATGGTTGCATTGGTCATCTGGGCTTTTCCACCCATGCCCCCACAGACCTAATTGTGGCGGCGGTGGAAAGCGACGCTTTTGATTTTTTGAATCTGCATTGGTATTTCATTCGCCAGGAAAATCAGGCGGCCCTGGAGGCCGCCCGGCGCCGGGATATGGGCGTCTTTCTGATCAGCCCCACCGATAAGGGGGGCCACCTGCATAGCCCCTCGAAGCGGCTAGAAACCCTTTGCTCTCCCTTACATCCAATTGTTTTTAATGATCTCTTCTGCCTGAGCTCGCCCCTGGTTCACACGATCAGCGTTGGGGCGGCCCGCCCTGGGGACCTGGATCTGCATCTGCAGGCGGTGGGGATGCTGGATCAGGCGGAACAGCTCCTGCCAGCGGTGATTGAACGGCTGGACCGGGGCCTGGAGGAAAGGTTGGGGCGCCCCTGGCTCGATAGTTGGCAGCAGGGACTGCCCCCCTGGCAGGAGACCCCAGGGCAGATAAATCTCCCCCTATTGCTGTGGCTTTACAACCTGCTGCAGGGTTGGGAACTGGAGAGTTATTGCCGGGCCCGCTATGGCTTGCTGGGTAATGGGGGCCATTGGTTTCCTGGGCGCAATGCCAATGGCTTCGGCGCTGACCCCACCACTGAGGGGGCAGTTACTGAAGAGCAACTTTTAGCGGTGTTAGACCAGAGTCCCTGGAGGCAGCGGATCCCAGGGATTTTGCGGGAGTTAAGGCAACAATTCTCTGGCGAAGAACTGCAGCGGCTCAGTAATTAACAAGCCTACTAATTATTAGTACTACTAATTGTTATTCCTGCTGATTAGGCACTGGCTTGTTGGCCCAGGGGTTGCTTGGCCGGTATCCCCACGGCGCGGGGATAGCTACTGGGGCAGGGGGCCTGGGGGGTGAGCGGGATCCCATGGCGCTGGCCCCGGCCCCGGGGTAGGTCCAGGGCGCGGGCTTCCCCCACCTGGGCCTTCAGCAGCAGGGCGGCCCGAGCCAACTGCTCGGCATCTTCGCTACTCCATTGGCCCCGATAGAGCAGGGCAGTGCCGGAGCTAGTTAGGAGGGGTACCAGGTATTCGGCCACCACCGGTGCCGCTGCCACCGCCCGGGCCACCGCCAGCTGAAAGCGGCCGCGGCAGGCCTTTTCCCGCCCACTTTTCTCAGCCCGTTCACAGCGCAGCTCCACCCGCTCGCCCAGGCCTAGCTCTTGGGCCATGGCGCCCACGGCCTCTAACTTGCGGCCCACGGAATCCACCAGGGTCAGTTGGGCCTTGGGCAGGGCAATGGCGATGGCCAGCCCTGGGAAGCCACCGCCGGTGCCCACATCGATCACCGAAAGTTCGGCGTTGGGGTTCGTTAGCCAGGGTTCGAGGGGCCAGAGGCTGTCAAATACCTGGCCGATCCAGTAGTCATCGCCCTCCACCAGCCGGGTGAGGTTGAGCCGACTGTTCCAGTGGCGCAACAACTCCTGCAGTTGCCCAAATTGGCTGGCCTGCAAGGCGTTGGGCTGCCAGCCCAGCAGATCCCAGGGGAGGTGGTCGGTCAGGGCACTAAGGCTTGGTCTCCCTAGGATCGCAAGCCAGTGGACCCCTTAGCCCCTTGGCTGCCCCAGCCCCCAGCCTCTATGAGCTCCTAGAGGTGTCGGCGGATGCCAGCCCTGGCCAGCTGCGCGCCGCCTTCCGTCAGCTAAGCAAACGCTTCCATCCAGATACCACCACCTTGCCCCAGGCCGAAGCCAGTCGCTGCTTCCGCCAGTTGCAGGAGGCGATGGCGGTGTTGGCTGATCCCGAACAAAGGCGCCTTTACGACGCCAGCCTGGGGGCGCCGCCAGCTCCCGTGCCCCCGGTCGGGCGGCCCGCCAAGGATCCGCCCCAGCGCCGGGAGCTTTCCGGCGGCGAATGGTTTGCCCTGGTGCTACTGGGTGGGGCCTTGTTGTTCAGCTTGGCCTTGGGGCTGGGCCTGGCATGGTGGCGGGGCATGGCGTTGTTGCACGATGCTCCCCAGCTCTGATACGCCGCTCTATGGCCACCCCCTACCGGCCCTGGAGCAGTGGTTGTTAACCACGGGATTTGAACGGGATGAGGGGGATCCCAGTAGTTGGCATTTGCATTTGGCCCAGTGGTCAGCGCAGCTCCACCTCCAAGCCGATGGGCTGAAAGTTATCTGGACCAGGGGGGAGCAGGCCACCAGCCGACATTTTTCCTACGGCCTCAGCCGGGCCGACATGGAGGCGGCGCTGTTGGCGGGACCCTAGAGGGCGGCCAATCCCTGGGCCAGCAGCTCGTAGGAGCGTTCAAGTTCAGCTGCGCTGATGCATAGGGGTGGCATCAGATAAACCACCGAACCAAGGGGTCGCAGAAATAGGCCGCCGGCAAGGCAGTGCCGTTGTAAATCAAGGCCAATCGTTTGCAGGTACCCGCTGGGGCCCTGCAGTTCGAAGGCCGCCACAGTGCCCAGCAGCCGAGGCCTTTGGGCCAGAGGCTGGCTAGCCACCAGCCCTTCCAGCAGGGGCCGGTGCCAGCTCTCCAGTTGCTGGTAGCGCTGGGGAAATTCCTCCAGTACATCAAGGCTGGCATTGGCGGCAGCACAGCCGAGCGGATTGGCCGTGAAGCTGTGGCCATGGAAAAAGGTGCGCTCCGCTTCCGGACCAACAAAGCCCTGATACAACTCCTCGGTGGCAAGGGTGCCACCCATGGGTAAAAAGCCACCGGTGAGCCCTTTGGATAGGGCCACTAGGTCGGGATAGAGACCCGCCCGCCGGCAAGCAAACAGCTCCCCGCTGCGGCCAAAGCCAGTCATCACTTCATCGGCTATCAATAGGGCCCCTGCGGCCCGCACCCGTTCTTGCACCGCCCCTAAGAAGGCCGGTCGCACCAGGGCCATGCCGCCAGCCCCCTGCAGTAAAGGCTCAAGGATCACCGCCGCCGTGGGGGTTTCCAGCAACTGCTCAAGCACTGCTAGGGCCGCCGCCTCCCGCTGCTCGATGCTGTTATCAGCCCACCAGGTGCTGGGCCAAGGGGCCCGGGCCACCGCAAATAGCAGCGGTTCAAAGGGGGCTGAAAATAGGCCCCTGGCCCCCACGGCCATCGCCCCGAAGGTGTCGCCGTGATAAGCCCCTTCAAAGGCAATGATTTGGCGCCTCTGGGGATCCAGCCGTTGCCAGTGTTGCCAAGCAATTTTTAAAGCCACCTCCACCGCGGTGGAGCCGTTGTCGGAAAAGAAGAGACGGTTGAGGCCTGGTTCGCCGTTGGGGCCCGCCGGCCAGAGGGCACAGAGCCGCTCGGCCAGCAGCTCCGCCGGCCGATGGCGGAAGTTGGCAAAGATCACCTGTTCCAGCTCCAGGGCCTGGGCGGCGATGGCGGCCGCCACCCGGGGTTCCCCATGGCCATGGAGGGTCACCCACCAGCTGCTGATGCCATCGATCAGGCGCCGGCCGTCTTCCAGCTCCAGCCAGATGCCCTGGCCGCGGCGCACCGCCAAGGGGGCTGGCCCCCGCCCCGGTTGGTTGAAAGGGTGCCAGAGGTGCGGATGCCAGCCGGGGGTTTGGGAATCAGCCATGGGGTCGGGCCATCTGGCTGGCGTCCACTGATTTGTCAAAGGCTTCGGCGCTGATGGCATCGAGGGCCAGGGCTGCCTCCCGCAGGCTTAGGCCTTCCTTATGGGCGTGGAGGGCGATTTTGGCGGCGCGGTCGTAGCCGATTACCGGGGCGAGCGCTGTCACCAGCATTAGGGATTGGTCCCTCAATTGTTCGATCTTGCGGTTATTCACCTGCATCCCCTCCACCAGGTGTTCCCGCAGGGAGTGGCAGCAGTCGGTGAGTAGGGCGCCGCTCTGCAGCAGGTTGAGCCCCAGCAGTGGTTTGTATACGTTCATTTGCAGGTGACCACCGCTGCCGCCGATGGCCACGGCCTGGTCGTAACCAATGATCTGGGCGGTGGCCATGGCCACGGCTTCGCATTGGGTGGGATTCACTTTGCCGGGCATGATCGAGCTGCCTGGTTCATTGGCAGGCAGCAGCAATTCGCCAAGGCCAGCCCTGGGGCCGCAGGCCAGCAGGCGAATGTCATTAACGATTTTGTGAAGGGCCCCGGCCAGTAGGCGCAGCCTGGCCATTTGCTGCACCAGGCCGTCGTGGCTGCCCATCAGGGCAAAACGGTTGCCGTCGCAGCGCCAGGTCACCCCATCCCATTCACTCAATAAACGGCAGGCCTCCTCGGCGAAGCCGGCCGGAGCCCCCAGGCCGGTGCCCACGGCGGTTCCCCCCAGGGGCAACATTCTTAGTTCTTCAAAACCGGCGGCGATTCGCTCCCCCGCAGTGGTTAGTTGGGCGGCCCAGCCCCCCAACTCCTGGCCAAGGCTGAGGGGCACGGCGTCCTGCAGGTGGGTGCGGCCGATTTTCACCACATCGCCCCAGAGGCTGGCCTTGGTTTCAAGGCTCAGCACTAGGGCCCGGAGGGCAGGCAGTAACTGCAGCCGTTGTTGGTGTTCGGCGGCGAGCTGGATGGCACTGGGGAAGACGTCGTTGGTGCTTTGGCTGCGATTTACATGGTCATTGGGGTGCACGGTGGCCTTTGAGCCCCTTGGCTGGCCTGCCAGTTCGCAGGCCCGGTTGGCGATCACCTCGTTGAGGTTCATGTTTGTTTGGGTGCCGCTGCCGCTCTGCCAGGTAGACAAAGGAAATTCAGCATCGAGCTGGCCCTGCTCCACCTCCTCGGCCGCTTGGCTTATCCAGCGGCAGCGGTGGGCATCCAGTTGGCCAAGGCCGTGGTTGGCCAGGGCGGCGGCCCGTTTGATCCTGGCGATGCTATGGATGAGGGCCAGGGGCATGGGCTCCTGCCCCAGCCGGAACATCTGGCGGGCCCGTTCTGTTTGGGCTCCCCAGTAGCGATCAGCAGGAACGGACACCTCGCCAAGGCTGTCGGATTCGGTGCGGAAAGCCTGATCAACCATGAAAGAAAAGAGTAAGGTTGCTACTTCTTAACCAGGGTCTCCTAGCACTGGATGACTCTGTGTTGTTCCTTCGGGTCCAGCGATGCTCGAGCACTTGCTCCCCCCGCTAAACGACCACAATTTGCCCTGGATGGATACCATCCATCCGATCGTGGTGCACTTTGTCATTGCGATGGCATTGATCACTGTTGTTTTTGATTTCATTGGGGCCGTCACTGGCCGCAGAAGCCTGTTTGAGGTGGGTTGGTGGAACCTGCTTTTTGCCACCGCGGCTATTTTTGTTGCAATTATTTTTGGACAGGTGGAGGCTGGCTTGGCAAATCCCTATGGGGCTTCCCGAGAAATCCTCAACATTCACAGCACCATTGGTTGGTCTTTGGCCGGCATACTTTCTGTGCTTACCGGCTGGCGCTATGTGTTGCGCAGTCAAGATCCGTTGAAACTGCCCCTAGCTTTTCTTGGGGCTGATGCATTGTTGGCTGGCCTGGTGTTTCTGCAGGTATACCTTGGCGACAAGCTGATCTGGATCTATGGCCTGCATACGGTCAAGGTGGTTTCAGCCATGCGGGAGGGCCTGCTGTGATTTCGCTGTTTATTTCTACATCTTTATTGAACTCTGAGAGCCCAATATTTCAGATTTCTAAGAGTTTGGGCGCCAATGAGCTTCCCTACAGCTTGCCAATCCACCCAAACCTGGTGCACTTAACCATAGGTTTGTTTGTTATAGCTATTGCCTTTGATTTTGCAGGGGCTTTTTACCCCCTTGAAAAACGGATTTTCCGTTTCCTTGCCCTACCGGTAACCCGGGCCGGTTTCCATGATGTGGGTTGGTACAACCTGCTGGCCTGTGGGGTTATCAGCTTCTTCACCGTGGCGGCTGGTTTCTTCGAAATGCTTACGGCCGTCCCCCTGCCTGGGGTGATCAGCACCTTTGGTCTTGAGAGTTTCGCAACCATGCTTTGGCATGGGGTCGGTGGTGTTTTGATTTTATTTATGATCGTTCTGATGACCATTTGGAGGGGTTATCAACGCTTTGCTTGGCGTAAGGACATGGGTCGCCAGGTGCAATGGATTTATCTATTTGCTGGTGTTGTGATTATGGGCCTGCTTGCCTTGCATGGCACCTTGGGGGCTCAACTTGCCGCAGAGTTTGGTGTTCACATCACCGCAGACCAGCTCTTGGCTGCTGGTGCCAACCTTAAGGAGTCCCTGCCATGACAAGCTCCCCCAGCCGCATTAACTTCCCAGCCGTGGCAATCGTGAGCGCCTGGACAGGGGTGCTGGTGGTAATTAGTTTCTGGATGAGTCGCCAGGCGTACCACTGGTTGCCGGTACAAGCCTCCACAGCTGCCCCATTGGTGGATGGATTATTCAGCTTCGAGACTGCCCTGGCCACCTTTGTGGTTTGTTGGGTGGTTTCGATTATCACCTGGGTGGTGCTGTTTAACAGGGCTGATAAATACGACATGAGTGATGCCGAGCCCATTGAAGGCAACACCCGTTTGGAAATTATCTGGACTGTGATTCCGGCACTTATTGTATTTGGCATCGCTTTCTATGCGGTGCGTGTCAACCAGCAATTGGCTGTGCTTGGTCCCATGGAGCACATTCACAGGGGAAGCCCCGTGGAAGAGGTGGGCGGTTATGTCGGTGATCGCTTACCTTCTGAAACCGTAGAGGTTATTGCTAGGCAGTGGTCTTGGGAGTTTCGATATCCCAAGGCCAATGTTAGTTCCACTGAGCTACATTTGCCAGTTGATAAGCCTGTCACCTTCAGGCTAGTTAGTGAGGATGTTATCCACGGTTTTTATGTACCTGCTTTTAGGCTGAAACAAGATATTATTCCTGGTCGGGCAATTGATTTCAATCTCACCCCCACCCGGGAGGGTCGCTATCGTTTGCGCGATTCCATGTATAGCGGCACCTGGTTTGCCACTAACCAGGCAGATGTAGTTGTCGAGAGTTCTGATGGTTTTCAGCATTGGTTAGAGCAGGCTGCCAGCCAGCCATTACAGCCTGGTCTTAGTGATGCCGTTCAGGAGTATGACCAGCGTCAGCAGGCCGGTGCCAAAGGTTGGGCCACGGTGCGTCCTGCCCCACGCCCCCAGGTGAATGTTCCCGGTTCCAATACCCTCCCGCACGAAGCCTGATCCCATGACCACCGCCCCTTTTGATCCCCGTGTCCTCAAGTCCAATGCTCCGGTACCCGGGGCCCCAGACAATTGGAAGCGCTTTTTTAGTTTCAACACCGACGCCAAGGTGATTGGGATTCAGTACATCTCTGTTGCAATCTTTTTTCTCTTAGTTGGCGGCCTCTTGGCCATGATTATGCGGGGCGAGTTGATTACCCCTGAGAACGATCTGGTTGATCGCACTGTATACAATGGTCTTTACACCATGCACGGCACAATTATGCTGTTCATGTTTATTTTCCCAATCTTAAATGGCCTTAATAATCTATTAATTCCCACGATGATTGGGGCCCCAGATATGGCTTTCCCCAGGCTTAATGCTGTGGCGTTCTGGATGGTGCCTGTTTTCGGATTCATACTGATGGCCAGCTTTATTCTGCCCGGCGGCCCTGCTAATTCCGGTTGGTGGTCCTACCCACCGGTTAGCACCCAGAACCCCTTGGGGCATTTAATTAGTGGTGAAAGCATGTGGCTGTTGGCGGTTGCCCTTTCTGGGGTTTCTTCGATCATAGGTGCCCTTAATTTCGTTACTACTATCATTCGAATGCGGGCGCCGGGAATGACATTCTTTCGGATGCCAATATTTATTTGGACAGTTTGGGCCGCCCAAACCCTTCAGTTAATCGGCTTGCCTGCCCTCACCGGTGGGGCAATTATGTTGTTGTTTGATCTAGTTGTTGGCACAAGTTTTTTCCAGCCAGAGGGCGGCGGAGATCCCGTTCTTTACCAGCATTTTTTCTGGTTTTATTCCCACCCAGCTGTTTATGTGATAATTTTGCCAGTATTTGGAATATTTTCTGAGCTATTTAGCGCCCACTCTCGTAAGCCTTTGTTTGGTTATTTGTTCGTTGCATTGGCTTCATTCGCGATCGTATTTTTAGGTCTGATTGTTTGGGTTCACCATTTCTTCCCCAGTGGCGTTCCTGAATGGATGAGGAATTTATTTATGGTTACCACCATGTTGATTTCTGTACCCACAGGGGTGAAAGTTTTCGCTTGGCTGGCAACCATATGGGGCGGGAAAATCCAGTTAAATACACCTATGCTCTTTTGCTTAGGCGGCCTGTTTAACTTTGTTTTTGCCGGTGTCACTGGCATAATGTTGGCTACGGTTCCCATAGATATCCATGTAAATAATACCTATTTTGTGGTGGGTCATTTTCACTACGTAATTTATGGCGCCGCAGTGATGGGAATATTTGCCGCCATTTATCATTGGTTCTCCAAGTTTACCGGCAGAATGTACTATGAGGGCCTTGGTAAGCTGCATTTTGCCCTCACTTTTATTGGATCCAATCTTAATTTCTTTCCCATGCACCCCCTCGGTCTCATGGGGATGCCCCGTCGCGTCTCTTCCTATGACCCAGAATTTACCTTCTGGAATGTGGTTGCAAGCCTGGGCAGCTTTTTGCTTGGGGTATCGATTATTCCCTTCCTACTCAATATGATTAGTTCCTGGGTGAGGGGTCCGAAGGCCCCTCAAAACCCTTGGCAGGCCATTGGCCTGGAGTGGCTTTTGCCATCACCGCCACCAGCTGAGAACTTTGAAGAAAATGTTCCCACCGTCATTAGTGGTCCCTATGGCTATGGCACCGGCAAGCCCCTGGTTGAAAATCAGGCGGCCTATGAAAATCAGCAATTCCAGGAGGTCTAAACCATGACCAGTGCGCTGCCCTCCCCAGACCATGGCCAAGGCTCTGCCGCTGCCCATGGCATGCATGCAAAACATAATCTCACCGGCTTCATAATTTTTCTGTGCTCAGAAAGCGTCATCTTTCTGGCATTTTTCTCTGGCTACGCCATGCTCAAGCTTGGCGCCCTTGATTGGCTCCCTGCCGGAGTGGAGGGATTGGAATGGCAAACGCCACTAATAAACACTATTGTGCTGGTTTCCAGCTCTGGCACTATCTACCTGGCTGAGCGGGAAATGGGTCGCCAAAATATTTGGGGATTTAGAGCTTGGTGGTTAGTTACTATGGCCTTGGGAGCTTATTTTCTCTGGGGCCAGGCTGTTGAGTGGAGCGGGCTCAAGTTTGGCTTCACCTCTGGCACTTTTGGTGGAACCTTTTATCTACTTACTGGTTTCCACGGCTTACATGTGCTCACTGGAGTTGTGTTGATGGCATTGATGCTAGGTAAGTCATTTATTACTGATAATTACAAGGGAGGGGAGCAGGGGGTGCAGGCCACCTCTCTGTTTTGGCACTTTGTGGATGTGATTTGGATCATCCTCTTTGTGCTTCTTTACGTATGGCAACGTTCCTGAGCTGATCCCATGATCATCGACGACAAGCATTACGACGTGATCATCATTGGCAGCGGTGCTGCCGGTGGCACCCTGGCAGGCAGCCTGGCGGGTAAGGGCCACAAGGTGCTTTTGCTTGATCGGGGTGGGCAAATGGCCCTGGCTGATCAAAATGTGGCCGATGTGGATTTATTCCGCAAGGATCGATATCACCCCCCTGAGCGTTGGTTTGGTCCCGATGGTGATCCCTTCCCCCCCCAGTGCATCTATGGACTGGGGGGAAATACCAAGATCTGGGGGGCGGTATTAGAGCGTCTGCGGGAAAAGGATTTTGGCGCTCTTCACCTACAGGAAGGGATCTCCCCCTCCTGGGAGCTTAACTATGCCGATTATTCCCCCTATTACGACCGGGCGGAAGCGCTGTACCAAGTCCATGGCAAGGGCGGAGTTGATCCCACAGAGCCAAAGCGCAGCGAAGAATTTGCCCGGCCACCAAAACCGCTGGAGTCATTTCTTGAACCTTTGCGGGAAGCTCTGCAACGTAATGGCTGTAATCCCTATGACTTACCACTGAGCTGGTCAGATTCAAAGGAAGATCCCAGTGGCGATGCCGAGATCTATGGGGTGGCTCCGGCCCTGCGTGATCCAGCTGTGCACCTGCGCACCCATGCAAAAGTTACCCGTTTGCATGTGAACCCAGCTGGCACCGAGATAAAGGCCGTAGAGGCAGACCTGCAGGGTCAAACCTGGTTATTTAGTGGTGATCTGGTAGTACTCGCTGCGGGCAGTATAAATACGGCTGCAATCCTGCTGCGGTCTAGTAATGATAGTCATCCCAGGGGCC
>Ga0209188_1003603_pt1 | contig 10592 bp, 9 predicted proteins | sample C_130625_EF_Meta_FD_187307 | JGI IMG/M metagenome (GOLD analysis project Ga0209188, IMG submission 187307) | Freshwater microbial communities from Lake Croche, Canada to study carbon cycling - C_130625_EF_MetaG (SPAdes) (version 2) | ecosystem: Environmental > Aquatic > Freshwater > Lake | place...
ACTTTATTTGTAGCTGAAGGCGATTTAACAACGCATGTTCGCGAACTTAGGGCTTATAGTATTCAAGAAAATGATCAACTAGGACGACCAAAAGTCTTTTATACATTTGGACAAGATGATTGGGGCAAACATCGAGGTATTGAAGGGCTGTGTTTAGATCGCTTGGGTAACATCCTAGCATGTGGTGGATCTTTTGCAGCAGGTCCTGGACCTATGCTATTTATTTTCGCTACAGATGGACATCTAATTAAATCAATTCCTTTACCGTTTGATAAACCTGCCAAAATTGCACTCGGTGGAGCTAACTTGAAAAATCTTTATATCACCGCTGGCGATGGCTATTTATATGAGTGGGAAAACTTTTCCAATGAATAGCATTTAGAAAATTTTTATAAATTTAAAAAGAAAAGAGAGACGACCTTGAGTTCAATATCAGTCACTAAAGCAGATATATTACAAGCCTGCAAAGATATGTTGCGCAAAGAATTGTATGTTGTATTTACCACTCCCACCAATGGACTTGGTCCAGTGATGCAGAATTTAGATGAACATTTACAGTTTCAAATTGGTCTTGAAAAAAAAGGAATTATGTTTGGCGCTGGCCCCTTCTTTGCTGATAACGAATCAGATTGGAATGGTGAGGGGATGGTGATTATTCGTGCAGAATCTTTAGAGGCTGCCAAAGAGATTGCTGCGCAAGACCCAATGCATAAGAGTGGTGCAAGATCCTTCAAGGTAAGACCGTGGTTATTGAATGAGGGAACTATAACCATTCAACTTAATTATTCCGATCGTTCACAAAAAGTACTCTAATCCCTAAGGAGATAAAGATGATTACTCAACCTAGAATTTCATCAGGAAGTAAATTTCAAATGAACAGAATCATCGTTGCAATATTATTTTTACTTATTAGTCCATTTGTTGTTGCGCAAGCAGATTTTCCCAAACAAAAACCAATTACTTTAGTTGTGGCTACTGGACCGGGTAGTACCACTGATTCTATTGCAAGACTCGTGGCAGCACGGATGACCGAGAATACTGGGTGGAATATCGTCGTTGAGAACAAGCTTGGAGCAAGTGGAAACATAGCTTGTGTCTATGTAAAAAGATCAAATCCTGATGGATATACAATATTAGTTCATAGCGTGTCATTTGCCATTAATCCTAGTATTTATAAAAATGCTGGATATGATGCAATCGCAGATTTTGAGCCTATTGCTTTTGCTGCTAGTTCACCTAATGTCATTGGATTAAATATGGCCATACCTGTGAACAATTTAAAAGAACTCGTTGCTTATGGAAAAAAAGAGAAGCTAAGTTATTCTTCATCAGGAATTGGCACAACGACACATTTGATTATTGAAAGATTTAAAAATATAACTAAATCTGATTTTGTACATGCCCCATATCAACCTGCGCAGGCAGTTGGCGCAGCAGTTGCCGGACATACTCAAATTTCAAGTACTTCAATGCCCCCAACAGTACCATTTGTTAAAGCTGGTAAATTAAAAGCCTTAGCCGTAACTAGCGCGACCCGTTCGCCTGCATTACCAGACGTACCAACCATGGCCGAGCAAGGTTTCCCTGAATTTGATGACACCACATGGTTTGCATTTTGGAGCGCAAGTAAAACGCCACCTGAAATTGTTAACAAATTAAATGCTGAAATAAATCGAGCAATTGCCGCAAAAGATGTGAAGGAAAAATTAACAGGCCTTGGACTTGATACCAATTCAATGTCTCCCAATGAGTTTAAACAGTATCTTAAATCTGAGGTTCCTAAGTGGGCCAAAGCGGTTAAAGATTCAGGAGCTACTGCTGAATAAGGGTTTGATATGAAAGCGGCAATCGTCCTGCAAAAAGATCAGCCACCAATCTTTGGCGACTTTAAAAATCCGATACCAGACTCCAATCAGTATCTTGTTCGTGTCCAAGCATCTTCGATTAGTCAAATCACTAAGGCACGTGCTTCAGCAACCCATTACAGTTCAGACAATGAAGTGCCATTTATCCCTGGTTTTGATGGGGTTGGCACCCTTGAAGATGAATCCTTGGTTTATTTTTTGTTACCCCAGAATCCATATGGGGCGATGGCTGAATATTGTGTTGTTGATAAAAAGCATTGCGTCAAGATTCCGCGAACATTGGGTGCAGATGTCCTCGCTGCAATGGCTATCCCAGGAATGTCTTCATGGGCGGCGCTGATTGATCAAGCGAAAATGGCTCCTGGTGAAAGTGTTTTAATCAATGGTGCAAATGGTATTTCTGGAAGACTTGCTATACAAATAGCAAAATTTCTTGGGGCTAAACAAATTATCGTAACGGCAAGGCGCTCTGAGTTATTTGATGAGCTATATGCTCTGGGTGCTACGCAATGTATTGAATTAACGGATGAGCCCAGTGAAATGGAGAAATCTTTTCATCAGGTATTTAAGGATGGGATTCATGTTGTACTTGATTATTTGTGGGGACCAAGTGCGGTTTCATTGATTCAAAGTGCAGCTAAATCTAGTCCCCAAGGAATGAGTATTCAGTTTGTTCAGATAGGATCTATTAGTGGGGCAACAATTCCGTTTCCTGCATCCGCTCTCAGGTCAAGTGGACTAAAAGTCATGGGAAGTGGATTAGGCAGTCTTTCTATTGCACAAATGTTAAGTGCAATATCTGAACTAATTAAACAAGCCCCTGAGGCTGGATTTCAGATAAATACGGCACAAATTCCGTTAAGTGAAGTTTCTCAGGTATGGAATCAAACGAGCTCCGATGTTCGAACAGTACTCATGATGCATGAGTATTAATTTGCGACCTTTTAAATAATCAGCAGTATTACTTTTCTTTTGATGTACAAATTTTATACAGAGATATCTTTATCAGCTAATTGATTGAATGTTAAAACTAAAAGTTTTGTCTTCTTATGAGTTTATTTAACGTTCGTAGTTAAAAAGACATACTTTATTGGTTACCATTCACACACAATGATATTTCATGTGACTCAAGATATTTTTGAAAGGCTCGCATATAAAGGCATCCGGTATCTCGAACAAGATGTCCGAGTCGGTTTCAGGAACTGCAGCTTGTTTATTAGGTTCATGAAAAGCAGTATCATCTTCCCATACTCTCTATTTGATTAAATTAATCAAATAGAACAGAGGTCAGCTTAGTAACTCGCTGGCTAAACTGACCTCTTAAATAGAAGGGGATATTTATATTTTAGATTTCAAATCACTAAGGACTTCACAAATATCTAGATCTTTATCCTTCTATTACTGGTAGTAATAAGTAAGATGGCATATCACCACCTGAATAAATAGTATTTTTAGCGCCAGCATTGTAATCACAGTGAAAATGAGTATATGGTGCGCTACCAAGACCATCACGTGGTTGGATATCAACCCTTAATGAGTGACCTTTTTGCAGCACTATACACGTAGGCCAAATTTCAATTTGGCACTCTACAGGAACGTTAGGTTCTAGCCATAACCTTTCGTTGTGGGCATGATAAGGACGATAGGGTAATGATTTTTCTTTATCTAATTTTCGATGCGATGCTCGTAACCAACCCTTTGTTAGTGGAATCGGTTGTCCATGTTGTCCAACTTCTGATACATCTTTTCCATCAGGACCTATATTACGAAGAGTAATCATAATGTCCATATCTTCGGAAGTGCTAGAAACCCAAAGATTACACATTAATGGTCCAGTAATCTCAAGGGGCTTTGACATTGGTTCGGTGATGAAAGAAACTCCAGTTCTACCACTGCTACCATGGGTAGTTGCTAGGGACGAGCTGGAAGCGACACCTGCTTTGGTTGCACCACTCGTGGAATAAGTTACTTGAGCCTGTTTTTCGGGACATGTTGACACCAAAGAGCCCTCAGTACTTGATTCGCCCTCAGTAGGTTCACGTTCGATACTGATGAATTTCTTAGTCCACTGTGTTCTAGCTAATGGCCATTCATGCTCATAGCGAAATGGGTAAGGTTTTGTACTTCCCCCTGTACGAATTTCTAACTTAATCGGTGGCTCATTCATGATTCCGTTATCAATCCCTTTTAACCAATAGTCTAGGAATCGAATTTGATCAAGCCTTCCTTCTTCAGAATGGAATGGATGAAAGTGGGTGCCGGTATGAATACGTAATTTTTTATTCTTTGATGCGGCATTAACATAACCCTCAGTATTACCGCGCAAGTGTAAAGCCCAACCGCCCCAATTACCTACGCTGTACATTGGTACTGTAATGTGATCCCAGCGAGCACTATTCATTCGCCACCACTCAGAGTCTAAATCATGGCTAAGATATTGCCAGAGCATATCTCTTGAAAATGCATCAGGATTATTTTTTCGAGCGCGACCCAATAGATGATGAGCTGTATGAGTAGCAATCCAATTCACCATAAATCCACTAGAAAAAATTCCCCCATGGTAAGCCTGATCACGGTATTGATCAGCCCTACCTTCCCAAGGAATAATCGCTTTCAGTGAAGGAGGTTGTAAGTTAGCTACCCGCCATTGTGAACTAGCATGGTATGAAATACCCAATGTGCCAACATTTCCAGAACACCAAGTCTGTTTAGCAACCCACTCAATACAATCATAAAAGTCTACTGCTTCTTGGTAAGAGCTTGGCTCGCAACTGCCTGGCGATTTTCCAGTACCTCGAGCATCAACACGAATACAAATATAACCACGAGGAACCCACCACATTGGATTTACGGTCTCCCAATTCATGTGTGGATTGGGTGCTTCTTCTAAATCATCTGGTGGAATCCAAAGTTTATCTTTTTGATAAACACTAATATTCATGATCGCAGGAAACTTCTCAGAAGTAGTATCGGGTCGGAAAATATCAGCAAATAGCACACCCCCATCTCTTAAAGGAATTTCGACATCACGTTCAATGATCATTCCCCAATCTTGAGGTTTCGAAATAGGTCCTTCATAAGTATCTGCAGATACAGCTGTTGATATTGATGTCATCACTCCTCCAATTATTGATTTACGTTTACATTATTTTCTTTAATGATTCTTGGCCAGCGTTTAGTTTCTAATGCAACAAAGGCCGCGGCATCGGCTGGCGATTTACTCGGCGAAACAGTCATGCCTGCTGTGACAAAAGCTTCTTTCACTTGAGGTTTTTGTAATGCTTGGACAAGAGCATTAAAAAGTTTTTCCATGATTGGGGCTGGAATATTTGCTGGAACAAATATGCCATTCCATTGATCTGTACCAACACCAGGAAAACCACTCTCAGCAAAAGTAGGTACATCAGGTAGATAGGGGAGCCGATTTGCGTGGGTTGTAGCAATAGCTTTCAATTTATTTGCTTTAATCAGACTAAGACTAGATGCTGCATTCAAAATAGTGAAATGAATATCTCCAGCAACCAAACCAACTGTAGAAGATCCAGCTCCTTTAGAAGGGATGTTGACCATCTTAATACCGGCTTTATTATTGAAATCCAGCATATCAAGATGGGAGTAGCCTCCTAATGGTGAAGAGAAATTGAGCTCACCCGGGCGCATCTTTGCATAGGCGATTAACTCTTTCATATTATTTGGCGGAAAGTTGACACCTGCAACTAATAAATTAGGAATTGAGGCAATTAATGAAACTGGCTTGAGTGCCACCGAAGGTTTAACCTTTAAGCTTGATGAAAATAGAGTTTCATTAATTGAGCTAGTTGAAACATTGCCTACCAAAAGTGTATACCCATCAGGCGCGGATTGAGCCACGTATTCGATAGCGATATTTCCTGCAGCCCCAGATTTAATTTCTACGATAAATTGCTGACCTAAAATCTCCCCCAGAGCTGGCGCAATAATTCGTGCAGCAATATCTGTCGCACCACCAACAGCAAATGGAACAACCAACTTTACAGGGCGATTAGGCCATGTATCGACTTGAGCTAATGTCGCTTTAGGATTTATCGTTAAGCAAAACAATAAAAAGGTCAAAACTTTCAATTGAATACTAATCACGTTGTCTACCCCCACTTAAATCTAAGAAGAAAGGAATTTATATTTTTAATTATCTTATTATTAATCATGTTTTCTGTATACTGATTTAGTAAATAACTACTATTTAAAAAATGAATAATATTGATATACAGCAAATGGAATGTTTTATAGCCTTAATCAAATATCAAAATGTTTCTAAATCAGCTAATGTTCTTGGAGTAAGCCAACCCACAGTAAGTTTTGCCCTAAAAAAATTACGTGAGGAATTTAATGACCCGTTATTTGTTCGTTCTAATGGGCATATGACCCCTACAAATAGAGCCCTTGAGTTAGAGGTGGAGATCGGTGAAATTTTAGATAAAGTCAATAAGCTAAATCGCGCAAAGGCTATATTTGACCCGAAAACGGATGAAGTGAAATTTTCCATTATGTGCCCTGAGTTTTTGGAGTATTTTTTAGCGCCTCGCATTGCTTCTCGCTTAGATAAAGAGGGGGCTAATATTAAGGTTGAATTTAAGACGTCCAATCCTAACGAGGCATTTGATATGTTAGATAAAGGAATATTAGATTTTCGGTTAGGTTGGTGGCCAAAGCCCAATTTAATGTTACGTACCAAAATTTTATTTAGAGATGAGCTAGTTTGTATATCGAGAAAAAGTAACGTATCTAATCAAAAGTTAGCCTTACATGAATTTGCCAACATAAGACATGTTCGGCTTCAATCTCCTCGGAATGGCGTTTCTATGATGGTGATAGATCAAGCGGCATTAAAGTTAGGCATAAAAATTAAAATTGCATTAGAAGTTCAAACAATTTTTAATCTTGCGAGAGCTGTTTCAGAAACTAATTTTTTGGCTTGTGTAGGAAAAAAAATAGCTGAAGAGTTAAAAGAAAAGTTTCCAATTCAAATTAGAACAATCCCCTTAAGCATCCCAGAGTTGAGGATTGCTCTTTACTGGCACGAGAGAACGCATCGCCAGCATTCACATATTTGGTTTAAGAAATTAATTGAAGAAGAAATGCTGGCGATTAGTCAATAGTTAATCGATTTTTAAATTATTATCTTTTGCAAATTTTTGCCAATAAATAATTTCCTGTTTGAAGGCTTTATCAAATCGATCGGGTGGAGATGCAACAAGGTCAAAGCCCTCTTCACCAAACTTTTTACTTAGTTCTGGATTCGCCAAAGCTTTTGTGATGGCTAGATAGATCCTGTCGACGATAGGTTTTGGAGTTTGTGGTGGCGCGAAAATTCCAAACCAATTACTAATATCAAAGCCCGGTAAGATTTCAGCAACACTTGGAGTGTTTGGTAGTGAAGGCATTCGTTGAGCGCTAGAAACGGCAATTGGAATGACTTTACCGTTACGAATATGTTGCATCAAACCTGGTGCAGTACCAAATGACATATTGATTTGACCGCCGATGAGGTCTGTTAGGGCGCCACCGCTACCTTTATAGTGAACCATAGTCATTTCAGTATTACTTGATTTTTCTAGGAGTTCGGCTGCTAAGTGTGAAATTTGTCCTGCTCCAGCAGTGCCAATGGAGACTTTACCTGGATTCGCTTTAGCATAAGCAATAAGTTCTTTTAGATTTTTAAACGGCGCAGATGGATTTGCAACTAGCAACTGCGGGGCATTCGCAACTTTTGTAATAGCAGTCAAACTTTGAGTATCAAACGACAATTTAAAAAAGCTTGGATTGCTCGTAATAGCACTATTCGTTAGTAGGATGGTATAACCATCAGGAGCCGCTTTGGCAACTGCATCGGTGCCAATAATGCTGGAGGCGCCAGGTTTATTTTCAACAATCACTGAAACTCCAAGTTCCGTAGAAATTTTTTCCGCTAGGACACGTCCAAGAACGTCTGAACCCCCACCGGGAGCAAAAGGAATAATCATTCTGATCGTTCTTTGTGGGTACTCTGCACCATGCGCTGGAGAAATGAGTTGCGCCAATAATGCGACCAAGATAAAGAGCAGTTGTCTCATGAAACCTCTAATGGGTATAGTTAATGAGCAAAGTATAATTCAACTGTTAAAAATAAAAAAAGTGTTTTAAGAATATGAGACATATCAATCCCTGTTATTTTTGTCTGCCTAATCGTATTCACATATTTCAATCAATCACATCGGGATTGAACACGGTAGCCGCTGCCAAGAAAGCCCCAACAGAATGACTCAGACCCCCCCTCGTATCAAACCAGAAGCACTAGTTCAATTTGCGCAAGCAGTCTATGAAAGCGCAGGGGTCCCCAAAGAAGAAGCATTTATCGCTGCGGATACTTTGGTGCAGGCAGATCTATGGGGACACCAGTCACATGGGTTACTTCGTTTACCTTGGTATTATGCGCGCCTGCGATCTGGAGCTATGAAGGCATTAACTAACACAACCTTGATTGTTGACTCTAATGCAATCGCCGTATTAGATGGGGGTGATGGGGTTGGACAGGTAGTTGCAAAAAAAGCGATAGAAGAGTCCATCACAAGAGCAAAACAACATAGCGTTGGCATTGTTTCTGTTAAAAATTCCAATCACTTTGGTACGTGTATGTATTTCACAAGAATGGGTGCAAAGAATGGTTGTATAACCATTTTGATGAGTAATGCAGGACCTAATATGGCACCCTGGGGCGGACGTAAAAAGAAAATAGGCACGAACCCTTGGTCAATTGCAGTGCCTGCTGGCAAACACGGCGCAGTCGTCATGGATATGGCTAATTCCGGTGTTGCTAGAGGAAAAATATACTTGGCTAAAAAGCGTCGAGAGCCCATTCCTAATGATTGGGCGATTGATAAAGAGGGGCGTCCAACTACCGATCCACAAGCTGCTATCGAGGGATTTATTCTTCCGATGGCAGGCCATAAAGGATATGTTATGGGGGTAATGGTTGATATTTTATCTGGAGTACTTTCTGGTGGAGCGTATTTAGATCAAGTGCATGGACCATACGATCCCATTAATAAAAGTGGTGCCTCCCATTTAGTCATCACACTAAATGTAGCGACATTTTTACCGCTTACTGAATTTGAACAAAGGATTGATGACTATATTCGCTCATTAAAAGATGTACCACTAGCGCAAGGTCATCAACAAGTCTACTTCCCGGGTGAGATGGAAGCCATGGCAGATACTGATAACCGTCGCCAAGGACTGCTTCTGCCAGAGGACACCTTACAAAGTTTGCAAGAAGTTGCTAAAGAGTCTGGTTTAGAACAATTATTTCAGGACTTATGCTGCTGACCAGCCCCCGTCGAGCATCAAAGCACTTCCTGTCATTAAACTTGAAGCAGGACTAGCTAAGAAAACAACTGATCCCATGATTTCATCGAGTTGACCAAGTCGTCCAAGAGCAATCTTTTCAATGACCCATTTCTTAAAGGTGGCATCAGCAAACATCGGAGCCGTCATATCGGTTTCAATAAAGGTAGGACAAATCGTATTCACACGAATGTTTGCGCCCCCCAGTTCCCAAGCTAAAGCTTTCGTCATACCTTCTAAAGCATGCTTACTTGCACAATAAAGTGTGCGCCTTGGACTACCAACCACACCCATTTGAGAAGATATGTTAATAATGGAGCCAGGAAGCTTTGCAGCTAAAAGTTGCTGAGTTACTTGACGGGTAACGTAAAAAGCGGCCTTGATATTAAGATCAAAAACAGCGTCGATATCCTCATTTTTAACATCGACCAGATACTTTGGACGATTCATACCAGCATTGTTGACCAAAATCTGAAAAGGCTCTAGAGCACCAAGTGCTTGATCAACCGCAACAGGATCCGTGACATCGAGTTGCACAATCTCACTGGTAAAACCTGCGGATAGTAATTCCTGTTGAGCGGACTGAAGTGTGTCTATGGATCTTGCGACCATGGTTACTTTTGCACCCGCTTGGGCTAAGGCAAGCGCGGCACAATACCCGATGCCACGACTGCCTCCCGTTACTAGTGCACGCTGACCATCTACTCTAAAGTTAGGCGCTTGCATCGTCATTATTTTGCAGCAACTGGTTCGTACCAAGCGAGGTCTGGACGGTTGCCGTAGCGACGCACACGAATATTCGCCTGCTCACCATGACCCGCAAAGTTCTCCATATGGCATAGACGTGAGCAGTATTCACCCATCGTCGTACTTGCCTCATCAGTGAGTACTTTTTGGTAAGTACAAGTTTTAAGGAATTTCCCAACCCAAAGTCCACCGGTATAACGGGCATTACGATTAGTTGGAAGAGTGTGGTTTGTGCCAATTACCTTATCACCAAAGCTCACATTCGTTCTTGGGCCAAGGAATAGGGCGCCAAAATTCGTCATATTGTTCAGGAAATAATCAGGATCTTTCGTCATGACTTGAACGTGCTCAAACGCCAACTCATCAGCTTTTTGAAGCATTTCTTCATAAGTGTCACAAACAATCACCTCACCATAGTCAGCCCAACTTTGTTTGGCGATAGCTGCTGTAGGGATGATAGCTAATTGGCGCTCAACTTCTGCCATTGTGTCTCTTGCCAGTTTTTCACTATTAGTTAGAAGAATCGCTGGAGAAGTTGGCCCGTGTTCTGCTTGCCCCAAAAGGTCTACCGCGCATAATTCGCCGTCAACAGACTCATCAGCAATGACTAAAGTTTCGGTT
>Ga0209188_1003604_pt1 | contig 10589 bp, 7 predicted proteins | sample C_130625_EF_Meta_FD_187307 | JGI IMG/M metagenome (GOLD analysis project Ga0209188, IMG submission 187307) | Freshwater microbial communities from Lake Croche, Canada to study carbon cycling - C_130625_EF_MetaG (SPAdes) (version 2) | ecosystem: Environmental > Aquatic > Freshwater > Lake | place...
AGACATGTCTTGATTGCGGCGCTCAATGACCTGTAAAACGTGTAATCCAAATTGTGTTTTGATGATGTTACTGATTTCACCTGGGGCAAGGGCATTCATGGTTTTTTCGAATTCAGGCACAGTATCGCCAGGGTTTACCCAGGACAAATCCCCGCCACTTTTTGCTGAGCCGTCATCAGAATATTGGCGCGCTAAGTCTTCAAATTTTCCACCATTATCTAGGCGTTCCTTGATGTCTAACATTCTCGTCATTGCATCTTTTTCTGAAACAACTTCGCTAAACTTAATCAGAATGTGGCGCACATGCGTTTGTCCAACAACCAATGGGGATGAACCACCACGACGATTAGTGACCTTTAAAATATGAAAGCCATTTGGGCTACGAAGGACTTGGCTTGTTTCACCCGTTTTGAGTGGTTTTAACGCTTCAAGAAATAATGCTGGGATTTGAGAGCCGTTTTTCCAACCTAAGCTTCCGCCTTCGAGGGCGTTTGGCGCATCAGAAAAGCTAGCAGAGATCTTTGCAAAATCTTTTCCTGCCTGTAGTTGTGATAATGCATCGTCAGCTTTTGCACGCAGTTTTTTCAAGTCTTCTGGAGCTGTGTCTTCGGCAGCACGAATTAAGATATGAGAGATCTCAAATTCATCAGTGCCATTTGAGGCTGATTGCATCGAAATAAAGCTGTCAATTTCTGATTCAGTGATATTGATGCGGTTATCTACCTCGCGCTCACGCAAGCGAGCAAGTGTAATTTCGTTGCGAATGTCCTCTCTGAATTTACGATATTGAATGCCATCTTCTTGGAGTGCCTGTTTAAAGGTAGGAATATCCATTTTATTTTGGTCAGCAATTCGCTCGATAGTCTTGTCTAGTTGATTGTCATCCACTCGCAAGCCTGTTTGACTGGCAAACTGCAGTTGAAGCCGATCTGTGATCATACGTTCAAGAATTTGTTTATCTAGAATTGCTGGTGGTGGTAACTCTGTTCCTTGCTTTTCTAGTTGCGCAGTCACGCTTTTAATGCGGTCGGCTAATTCTTTTTCGGTAATCACCACTTGGTCAACAATTGCAACGATACGATCCATTTTGACGATTTCAGGTTTTTTAGCTTGGTCAGCAAATGCCACTGAACTTGACAAAAATAGACCCATCAGTAATCCAATGATCGGTTTGAAAATAGTTTGAAACATAAATGTGCTTTGCATATTACTCATTATATAGTTGGCGATAATTGTCAGGGAGCAGGCCGCTGCTCTTGTACCCGGGAATATTTCTGTTGATTAATTGTAGCGGATTTGAGCCTATCGATGCTAATCCGCCAAGCTCTAGTTGGAAAAACATTGCATAGTTGGCATCAGCGGTCGCTGTTTGAACACGTTGAATAACAAAACGCGATTGCCAGCAACCAGCGTCATATTCAATCCCAGCAAGGCCTTCAATGATTGTTCCTTCTCGTAATGAATAGTTGGCTCGTGCTAGGCTATAGTAACCGCGGCCCAGAGGCCATTGTGTTGAGGCATTGATTTGTTCTAAATTCTTTTGAGTATAACGGTAACTTAAATTAAGCACCTTGCCTGGCTCGGGATTGAATCTTGTACCAATGTTTCCTTTAACGGTTTCGCCAGTATCATTGTTGTATTGCCAAGCAGTATCAATATTCCATTTGTTCACTAATCTTGCGGTGGCTGCTATCACAATGTCTGAGCTAGCCCCTGTGCGTAAAGGATCTTTGCTAGAACATTTGCTAGGATCGGGATCTAACGGGTCGGTGATTGAATTACGGGGCATGCAGACTTTTTGGTCCTCAAAGTAAATACGTTGACCAACAGACGCAGCTAGCCTTTGTTCGCCAGTATCTGCATCAATCATGCGCGAACTAAACGATATGCTTAGCTGGTTTGCATTGTTAATTCTGTCACCGCCTGTGTATTGGTTTTCAGTAAACAACGTGCCCATGTTCAAATCAGCGATGCCAGTATCAAATACTGGAAGGCGAGATTGATCTTGGTATGGGATATAAACGTAAAAAAGACGTGGCTCAAAGGTTTGCGTATATCCCCGGTTCACAATACGAGTGTCACGCTCAAAGAACAGGCCGCTATCTAAGCTGAAAATAGGCAGAGTACGGTCGGCAGATTTATCATATAAGGACGGATCAACATTGTCTAAGTTGTAGCTTGTGTAATTAACCCCAATTTTAGGGGTGACATAACCGTAAGGTCTGGTAATTGGTATGCTGATGCTTGGGTAAGTGCTAAAGCGCGTTCCCGCTTTTACCCCAAGAGTTGAGTTTGGATCAGATTCAAATCTCGTGAGTTGATTTTGAATGCGGCTTGTTCCCCAATCCCAATCTTTAGTGCCGTTTAGAGTGAATTGAGGTATGCGTTGATACGGATAAGAAACTTTATCTAGTGTTTGATATTTTTGCGCCAGAGCGCCAAATTGCCAGACATTACCTGAGTAATTGATGTTAGCTTGTTGCAGTAAGTTGACTTTACTGGTGGTAATAATTTGGGTCGATAAGTCTGAAAAATATTGTTCGTCTGATACTTTTTGTGCGTCGATTCCTCCCGACCAGCCATCACCAAAGTTCTGCTGATGTTTAATTTTTGCAAAATAACGGCTTTTGTTCGTCATGTCGTCTGTTGGTAAATACTCCGCAGCCACAATCCCTGCATAATCCTCTTCTAAGTAACGTAATTCGCCTTGTTCTTGTAAGCCACGCTTACTCAAGTAACGACTTGCTATGGTCGCATCCATGTTTGGTGAGATATTCCAGTAGAAAGGCGTGAGCAATTCAAAGCCGCTCTTGGAAGTGGTGCCCCATATTGGGGCTAATAATCCTGATTTACGTTGGTTGGCATAAGGAAAATTGATCCATGGGGTGTACAAAATAGGTACGCCTTTAAATTCAACAGTCGCATTTGTGGCGACAGCCGTTTTGGTTTCATCGTTAATTTTTAGTTGACCTGATTTAATATACCAAGCATCTGAGCCGACTTCACATGTGGTGTAGCGAGATTTAACTAAGCGTTTTTTAGATTGACCTTCAAAAAATAACATTTCCGCATCACCGCGTGAGCTCACTTTTTTGGACTCGGCGTTTTCATTGCTATCTTTAGGTGTCGCTGGCTGGGATTCGCCATTCACAGGGGTCATGTTTCTATCGATTACCCCAGATAAAAGATCATTATTAAGTCCAGGATTTTGCCCATAAAGCTTTTCACCTAAGGCGCCTAAAGGCGAAATCTTGATCAGTGGCTTGTACATAAAAAAAGATGCCTTGGGCATTTCACCAGTCCCGTCATCCAGGTTGAGATGAAATGCTGGACCCTTTACTAAACTATCTTCACTTTCAATGGAAGCATTCCCTGATGCGTGGGTTATGTGATTCTGCTCATCAAACTCAATGCGGTCACCTAGGATGATGTTGCTGTCAGCCCTGAGCGATGCGTTTCCTAATGACGTCATAGTTCGGTCTAGCTGAACTTCAAGTCGGTCGCCCTCAATGATTACCGCACCATTGGCAATCATCGCGGCTTCAGCATCGGCGACTTTTTTGAAAGTGAAAGCGTCTATTTCCGACGTTTCAGCTGGAGTGTTAAGCACATCAAAATTATTGATATTTCTACTCATGCGCAGCTTGACGCGCACCTCAGTTTTTTGAATGGTGGCTTGGACATCATCTCCTATAGATGATGGATTGGACAGTAATTGAGGCTCGAACGTAAGCCCAACTTGGTTGTTGTTTTCGATATTGCGCTCAGACGTGATGACATTCTCCGCCCAGGCAATTTGCATTCTTGAAATAAGAAGCAGTGCACTAAAAATAAATGAGGTAAATTTCAATATCAGTATTCGCGAGTATTAAAGTGAGCGCGGGTTGCTTTTTGGGTGATAAAATCCCACAACAAATAGACTTTGGCATATGTTTTTTTATCATGCCCATATGATAGCTTAAAGAAGTGTTTTTTTAGCTTTTTTGAACAATAAAATGCCTATTTGAATGTTTATTGCCCTAAATAATCTTGTTGATGGAAGTATAAATTGGAACGATTGCAGCAATTAAACGCATGGTTGGTGATGGTGTTGAAAAACACCCCTTATCAGATTGAGCCCGCCTCGGCAGATGCTAGCTTTAGGCGTTACTTTAGGGTGAGGGTCGATGATGTGTCTTACATTGCAATGGATGCCCCTCCACCACAAGAGGATTGCACGCCATTTGTGCATGTGGCTAAGGTGTTTGCGGAGGCTGGATTGAATGTTCCAGAAGTGATTGCGCAAGATATTCCCAATGGATTTTTATTGCTTTCTGATTTAGGCAACACGACTTTTTTAAGTGCGCTACAAGCGCCCAATGGCTTGGAAGTGGCGGCAGATTTGTATCGTGATGCAAGCAATGCGCTAGTGATCATGCAGCTTGCCAGCAAGCCAAATATCTTTCCAGAGTATGACGAAGCTTTGCTGACCCGCGAAATGGAGCTTTTCCCAGATTGGTATGTGGCTAAGCATTTAAAGGTCACATTGAATGATGCTCAGCAACAAACTATGAAGAAAACTTTTGATTTACTTAATGCCAACATTTTGGCGCAATCCAAAGTTTACGTGCATCGTGATTATCATTCTCGTAATTTAATGGTACAAGCGGGGTCTAAAGATTTGGGAGTTTTAGACTTTCAAGATGCGGTTTATGGCCCCATTACTTATGACTTGGTGTCTTTACTCAAAGATGCTTATATTAATTGGGAAGAGGATCAAGTCCTGGACTGGGTCGTGCGCTACTGGCAGGCGGCAAGAAAAGCAGGCTTGCCAGTCCCCGAAGATGTTGCTGATTTTTACCGGGATTTTGAATGGATGGGGGCGCAGCGCCATATTAAGGTGTTAGGAATTTTTGCAAGGCTTTACCATCGCGATGGTAAAGATGGTTATTTAAAAGACATGCCTTTGGTGATGGATTATCTGCGTCGTGTTTGTGATCGCTACATCGAATTAAAGCCTATGCTACGTTTGCTCGATCAATTAGCCGGCGTTGAGCTGAAAGCTGGTTACACCTTCTAATGAAAGCTATTATTTTAGCGGCAGGGCGGGGCGAGCGCATGCGTCCTCTCACTGACCATACTCCTAAGCCTCTTTTACAAGTCGGCGGAAAACCCCTGATTGTTTGGCATTTGGAACGTTTGGCAAAGGTGGGGTTCAAAGAAGTAGTCATTAATCACGCGCATTTGGGTAAGCAAATTGAACAAGCTTTAGGGAGTGGAAGCGCTTGGGGATTGAGCATTGAATATAGCTCAGAAATTAAGGCCTTAGAGACTGCTGGTGGCATTGCCAATGCATTGCCTTTGTTGGGCGACTCACCGTTTTTAGTGGTCAATGGTGATGTGTTTACCGAGATTAATTTTGGTGTTTTGCAATTAGTTTCGCCTAACTTGGCGCATTTGGTGATGGTGGATAATCCGCCGCAACATCCTGATGGTGATTTTGCTTTGGATTTAGGAAAGATAACTTCCAAGGGCAATCATAAATTGACGTTTTCTGGTGTTGGGGTATATCACCCAACGTTATTTGTTGATATTGATCGAGGTCAAGCTGCAAAGCTAGCGCCGTTGTTAAGATCTGCAATGGCTGAAGGTTTGGTGACTGGTGAGCATTATCAAGGGGTTTGGCACGACATTGGCACGCCAGAACGTTTGACGTTTTTAGATCAGCAATTAAGACATTGATAAGAAAATTTTATGGCAATCAATTTGAATGAGTTCAGCTTAAGACGGCTTCGTTTAATCAGCGCAATGGGCGAGGGCATAGCTATTATTCCTACATCCCCTGAGTTTATTCGCAATCGTGATAGTCATTACCCCTTCCGTTTTGATAGTTACTTTTATTATCTCACTGCCTTCAAAGAGCCTGAGTCTGTGTTATTTATCATCGCTGGCGCCGAGCCAAAAACAGTATTGTTTTGCCGTGATAAAGACATGGAACGCGAGATTTGGGATGGCTTTCGCTATGGGCCTGCGGCAGCAGTTGGTGAGTTTGGTATTGATGAAGCCTATTCTATTAATCAATTAGATGAAATTGCCCCTAAATTAATGGCGAACCAAGCCAAGTTGTTTTACAGCTTAGGTGCAGATGCCGCTTGGGATGGGCGTATCACAGCTTGGCTCAATCAATTACGCTCGCAAGCTAGAACGGGCGTGAGCGCTCCTGATGAAGTGGTGGACGTTCGTAAGTATTTAGATGAGATGCGTTTGTATAAGTCTGCTTACGAAATTGAAACCATGCGCCAATCAGCCAATATCGCAGCGGCAGCACATCAACGTGCCATGCAATTTACCAAGCCTGGTATGATGGAATATGAAGTTGAGGCAGAATTTCTGCATGAGTTTTACCGTCACGGCGCGCAAGCGCCAGCATATACCAGCATCGTTGCAGCTGGTGCCAATGCTTGCACCTTGCATTACAACGCTAACAATGCCCCGTTGCGTGATGGTGATTTGCTTCTGATTGATGCCGGTTGCGAACTTGATGGTTATGCATCTGACATTACTCGTACTTTTCCAACCAACGGCAAATTCAGCGCGGCGCAAAAAGATTTGTATGAGTTGGTGTTGGCCTCGCAAGCCGCTGCAATCACTAAGGTCTCACCAAGTAATCACTGGAATGCGCCACATGAAGCGGCTTTGGACCTGCTTATTCGGGGATTTATTGATTTCGGATTGTGCAAAGGCAGCGCTGAAGAAGTGCTAGAAACTGGCAGCTATCGCCAATTTTATATGCATCGTACAGGGCATTGGCTTGGTTTGGATGTGCATGATGCAGGCGAATATAAAGACGAGCAGGGGGGCTGGAAGATGTTGGCGCCAGGCATGGCATTAACGGTAGAGCCAGGCTGTTACGTTCGGCCAGCAGAAGATATTCCAGAGCATTTTTGGAACATCGGCATCCGCATTGAAGATGACGTTGTCGTGACTGAGCGTGGTTGTGAGGTGATTACGCACGCTGCCCCTAAAACAGTGGATGAGATCGAGGCATTGATGCGTAATGGCTGACCCAGTCATTATCGTCGGAGGAGGTCCAGTAGGTGCAACCCTCGCATTGACTTTACAGCACAAAGGTGTCGCTGTGACCATGCTTGAGGCCCGCACCGAGCGTGCTGCTTATCAAGACCAACGGGCTTTGGCACTTTCTTATGGCAGTCGTGCCATTTTGGAAAAGTTAGGCGTTTGGAAAAAATTAGAGTCCCAAGCAACAGCGATTAATACTATTCATATTTCACAGCGCGGTAGTTTTGGGCGCAGCTTACTCCGAGCGCAGGATCATGATTTTCCTGCGTTGGGTTATGTGCTTTCCTATGGGGTTCTCGCGCAAGCTCTAGATGAGGCGCTGGCTGACTTTCAGGGCCTAAAGGTCATTTACGAAGCTGAGGCGACGCATATTGAGCCATCTTCTGAAAATGCGACGGTGACGTTTAATCATGCTTCAGTCTCAAAACAGTTAAGCAGCGCACTTCTTGTATTGGCGGATGGCGGCCGTAGCTTGGGCGATATTTCTGGCATACGGCGTGAAACCAAAATGTATGGCCATGATGCGCTGGTGACTAAAGTGCAATGCGAATTGCCGCATGGCAATATCGCTTATGAGCGATTTACCCCAATGGGGCCAGTGGCGCTTCTTCCGAATGGCGAAGATTTTTCATTGGTGTGGACCGGCAAGCAAGCGGAAGTCGCTGAGGTGATGGCGCTGAACGATACTGAGTTTCTAAGTCAATTGCATCAACATTTTGGCGATCGTGTTGGACGTTTTTTAAGTGTCGGTAAACGCCTTACTTTCCCCCTCAAACTTTCATATCTCAATCCAGTCACAGCGTCGCATTTGGTGGTGATTGGTAATGCCGCACAAACCATGCACCCTGTTGCTGGGCAAGGTTTTAATGTTGGCTTGCGAGATGCTTATGAGTTGGCAAAACAAATTGCCGCAACCAAGCCAGAAGCATGGGGGAAAGACGCTATGATGCGCGCTTACCAACAAGGCCGTAAAACAGACACTAGGCGTGGTTTAGTGTTTACCGACTTTTTAGTCAATTTATTTTCTAACGATATTGTCGGCGTTTCAGGTTTGCGCGGCATGAGTTTGGTTATGCTTGATTTACTTAAGCCCGTGAAATCGCGATTAGTCAGCAAAATGAGTTTTGGGAGTCGGGGCTAAGTGAGCACAACGACAAAACATTATGACATCGTGATTGTAGGTGCCGCTTTGGTGGGCGCTTCTGCGGCGGTAGCTTTAGCTAAGCAAGGATTTACAGTCGCTTTGGTTGATAGAAAATTCCCAATAGTTGAATTGACGAATGGCGATTGGGATAGCCGTATTTACGCAATTAGCCCAGGCAATGCAGACTGGTTAAAAAGTTTAGGGGTTTGGCAGCGTATGAATACCGAAAGAATTACGCCAATTGCAGAAATGCAAATTTGGGGTGATGCAAATGCTGAGGCCTTAAATTTTAATGCGGAAGATGTTTTTGCCGACAACCTCGGATACATCCTTGAAAGTAGGGCGCTGCAACAAGCGCTTTGGGATGAGCTGCAAACCCTAGATGTTGATGTGATGATAGGCGCTGAAGGTGCTTCAGTTGAATTGAATGAGCAACAAGCCACTTTGCAACTGGCTGATTATATGCAGTTAAAAGCAAAGCTCATGATTGCTGCAGATGGGGGTAACTCATGGGTGAGAGCGCAAGCGGGTTTGAGCCAACAAAAAATCATCTATGAACATGTGGGCGTTGTTGCCAATTTTGAAGTGGAGTTACCACATCAAAATATTGCAAAACAATGGTTTGTGGATGATGGCATATTGGCTTGGTTGCCTTTGGCAGGGAACAGAATTTCGATGGTGTTTTCTACCAAGCATTCCCAAAATTTAATGGCTTTAAGACCATCCGAATTGGCTGATCATGTAGCGCAAGCTGGAGGTAATGCTTTGGGTAAAATGCATTGCATTACGCCAGCAGTGGCTTTTCCGCTGGTGAAGCAAAATGCCAGTGCACTTATTACCAATCGGCTCGCGCTGCTGGGTGATTCAGCGCATCAAGTCCATCCGATGGCGGGGCAAGGGGTGAATCTTGGCTTCCGCGATGTAGTGGGGTTGGCTCAGGTGCTTGCTGAGCGAAATCCATTAGCGGATATTGGCGATAGATTTGTACTTCGTCGCTATGAACGTGCCAGAAAAGCGGATGTGTTAGCGATGCAAGGTTTGACGCATGGACTGTATGGCGCTTTTGATAGCAGGCTCGACTTGCTGAGATCGCTACGCAATTGGGGCTTGGGCTTGCCTAATAAGCATCCAATACTCAAACGCGCTTTGATGAAGCAAGCGCTGATTTAAAACTCTGACAAAAAACGATAAAAAAGCTAATAGGAAAAACATGTTAAAAAAATCACTTATTGCAGCAATTCTCTCAACAAATGCAGTAAGCATTTGGGCCGATGAGGCCTCATTAAAAAAAGCAGTTGAAGCGGCTTATCCAAAGATGTCAGTGGAAAGCGTTGTAAAGACGCCTTATGCAGGCCTTTATGAGGTGTATATGAACGGTCAAATCGTTTACACCGATGAGAAGTTTAGCTTCTTGATTGCCGAAGGCCATTTAGTTGATTCCAAAACTAAAAAAGACGTGACTGGTGACCGTTTAGCCGATTTATCGAGGATTGATTTCTCAGCTTTGCCTTTTGACCAAGCCATTAAAGTGGTTAAAGGGAATGGCAGTCGCAAAATGGCAGTCTTTTCAGACCCTGATTGTCCATTTTGTAAGCGTTTAGAACAAAACGAATTGAGCAATATTACGGATATGACGATTTACACATTCTTAATGCCCTTAGAGCAGTTGCATCCTGATGCGGCCAATAAGTCCAAAGCGATTTGGTGTGCGCCTGACAGAAGTAAAGCTTGGCAAGATTGGGCGCTAAATAATCAGTTGCCTAAGAAAACAGCTAATTGCGAAGCGCCAATTGAAAAAGCGGCAAATTTAGCAAAACGTTTGGGAGTAACAAGCACACCAACCATTTTCTTTGCGGATGGCAAGCGTATGTTAGGTGCTTATCCTGCGGCAGAAATTGAGAAGGCTTTGGTCGCCTCGCCAAAGAAGTAGAGATCTAATGAATCTTGCTCTAAAAAACAAGGGGAAATAGAGACGCAAAATAAAAAGGCTTGAAGTGATTAGCTTCAAGCCTTTTTATTTTGCTGCGCCTAAAAAGCAAATTACATCTGGCTGATAATTTCCTCGCCAAATTGTGCGCTCCCCACTTGCGTGGCGCCCTCCATTTGAGAGGAGAAGTCATGCGTGACACGTTTAGCACTGATCGCTTTGCCCACCCCTTTAAGCACTAAATCAGCGGCTTCTATCCAGCCTAAATGACGAAGCATCATCTCAGCAGAAAGGATAATTGAGCTTGGGTTAGCAATGTCTTTGCCAGCAATCTTAGGCGCTGTGCCATGTGTCGCTTCAAACATTGCCACTGTGTCAGATAAGTTTGCACCTGGTGCAATACCAATGCCGCCTACTTGCGCTGCAAGGGCGTCAGACATGTAGTCGCCATTTAGGTTA
>Ga0209188_1003605_pt1 | contig 10586 bp, 10 predicted proteins | sample C_130625_EF_Meta_FD_187307 | JGI IMG/M metagenome (GOLD analysis project Ga0209188, IMG submission 187307) | Freshwater microbial communities from Lake Croche, Canada to study carbon cycling - C_130625_EF_MetaG (SPAdes) (version 2) | ecosystem: Environmental > Aquatic > Freshwater > Lake...
CTCCGAAAAATCGGGAATTGAATACGCCTAAGCCCCGGTGCCGGTCAATGCGTCGCACAAGAACGGACCACGCCCAGCGGCGTGGCCCATCCTAATGTCATGACGGGCGGCTCAGCCTTCAGGCGTCGTCGTCGAACCCGCCGCTATCGACATCGCCGCCGCTACTGCCATCGTCATAGGCGCCCGTCGCGTCCTGGTCGCCCCAGCCGCGGCGCTGGCTCGGGTCGTCCCCCCAACCCGCCGCCGCCCCAGGCTGTTCCCAGGGGGAGCCGCTGGTTGGCACCGCTTCCTGGCCGAAGCCGCCGCCGGTGCCGAAATTGCCCGTGCTGTCGAAGGCCGCCGCCTGGGCATGGCCGCCCCCGGACAGGGCCCCGACGAGCATATTGCCCAGCACCATGCCGCCGGCGACCCCTGCCGCCGTGGTCAGGGCAGAGCCGAGGAAGCCGGAGCCGCCGGCACCCACCATGCCGCGCTGATAGCCCGGCGGGTAATAAGGCTGCGGCGGCGCGGCGGCGGCCGTCCGACCGCCGCCGAAGAGGCCACCGAGCAGACCGCCCCGGCCCTGTTGCGCCTGAGCGTTCTGCACTTCCCATTCCAGTTGTCGGATGCGGTTCTGAGCCTCGATCAGCGCCGCCTCCTGCACGAAGGCGGTCTGCGTGATCCGGTATCGCGCCTCTGGATGGCGGGCAAAGAGGTCAGCGATCAGCGCATCAGAAACCGGGTCCACGGGTGGCAGCGCTGGGCGAGCCTGGGTTGCCGGCACGCTGCCGCCCCAGGGGCCGGCGGCGGGCGCCGGTCCGGCACCGGCGATGCGCTCGACGAACTCGGTGATGATGCGGCGCTCGGCGTCGTTCATGGGTCCTCTGTCTCCAACGGATTTACACGTGTTGCGGACATGGTCCGGCGGCTCGGCCGCTTCAAGCGGCGTCCGGTTAAAAATGAAATTCACGCAATCTTCGCGGGCAGGCCAAGCCGGCGCCATTCGATCACCGGGCAGCGATCCTGGACGAAACGGAGCCCGGCATCCCGCGCCCGCGCCCCGGCCGCGTCATCGACCACGCCGAGTTGCAACCAGACCGTCCGGGCGCCCAGGCGGATCGCCTCATCGACCACCGTGCCGGCTTCCTCGCTCCTGCGGAAGACATCGACAAGATCGAGGGGGCTGGCATCGGCCAGGGCAGGCGCGACGTTTGCGCCGTGCAGGCTTTGGCCGGCGAGGCCGGGATTGATCGGCGTGACCTGATAGCCGCGCGCCACGAGGAACCCGGCGACCCCGTGGCTGGCGCGGGCGGGGTTGGCCGAAGCGCCGACCACCGCGATCCGTCGGGTGCTGAGCAGGATGTCGCGGATCTCGGCATCGGTCATGGCGATCTAGCCCACTGGCTGAAAATCATAGCTGCCGACCCCCTGGAGGATCGCGAAGCGGCAGCGCCCGCCATCCTTGCCGGTGACCCGATGCGCCTGCTTCGCCGGAACCGCGTGCATCTCGCCGGGCGCCAGTTCAATGGCAGCGCGCGGCGCGCGGGTTTCGATGACCATGGGTCCGTCCATGCACCAGAAGGTATCGGTCACCTCGCTGTGCCAATGCCAGGGCACTTCCTGCCCCGCGGCGAGGGTGAGGATCTGCATGCGCAGACCCGGGGCCTGGGCGACCAGTTCGCGCTTTTCCAAAGGGTAAGACATACGGCGGATTCCCCGTGTTCAGGCTTTGGCGGGATGCACCCGCAGCCAGTGCCGGGCGATATCGGCACGGCGACAGACCCAGACATCCTGGTGCTTCACAACATGGTCCAGGAAGCGTTCCAGCGCCGCGGCCCGGGCCGGGCGGCCGGCGAGGCGGCAATGCAGGCCGACCGACATCATCTTCGGTGTCTTCTGCCCTTCGCGGCGGAGAAAGTCGAAGGCATCGGTCAGGTGCTGGGTGAAGCCGTCATTGGCGGTGAAGCCTGGCGGCACCGCGAATTTCATGTCGTTGTTATCGAGCGTATAGGGGAGGATCAGCAGCGGCTTGCCGGCGGCCTGGACGTAATAGGGCAGGTCATCGGCGTAGCTGTCGCTGTCATACAGAAAGCCGCCATGTTCGGCGACGAGGCGGCGGGTGCGCAGGCTGATCCGCCCGGTGTACCAGCCAACCGGCGGGCTGCCGGTGGTGCGAGCGATCACCTCGACGCAGCGGGCGATCTCGGCGCGCTCAGTCGCCTCCGGCACGGCGCGATAGTCGATCCAGCGCCAGGCATGCGAGGCGACCTCATGCCCGGCCGCGGCGAAGGCCTGCCCAATGCCGGGGTTCAACTCCAGCGCCCGGCCAACGGCGTAGACGGTGAGCGGCAGGTTGCGCTCGGCAAACAGGCGCAGGATGCGCCAGACGCCAGCGCGGGCGCCGTAGTCGAACTGGGTTTCGGTGGAGAGGTCGCGCTCGGCGCGCGACTCGCCGCCCGGCACCTCGTGCAGGTAGCGCTCACTGCCGGAATCGCCATTGAGGACGCTGTTCTCAGCCCCCTCCTCGTAATTCAGCACGAAGGACAGGGCGAGCCTGGCGCCACCCGGCCATTCCGGGTCTGGCGGGGAATCGGCGTAGCCGCGGAAATCGCGGGGATGCGGGGTATCGGCGGCGAGGATCGTCATACCCCCGATATGCCCCGTCGCGGCGCCGCGCGGTAGGGCCGGGCACCGGCCCGGGCGGCGATCGCGTGCGGCCATGGTTCGGGAGCGCGCCGGGGGCCGGGCGGGCGCCACAGGTTGAGGAAATTGAGGTGGTTAAACCCCTCAATTCAGCTCAATTTTGTCAACCGAAACGACCTGGATTTTGTCGTGATGTCATGCGCTTGAGAGCGAATTTCTTGAGAAATTTTGCCGATTTACCGGCTTTAGGCGTGCACGCAGCAATCCTGGCCCGGCCTGAAGCAGATACGGTTTTCAAGGAGCGGAGTGCCGCCCGGACGGCCAAGCCAAATCTGCCAGGGTGAGGCCAGAATCACAAGACATTTTTCCTAATTCGAGATCGAGGCTATCGACCGCGCCGGCGCCCACATGGCAAAAGGGCGCGATCCGGCCGACCGGATCGCGCCCCTGCGCTGCGTCGTTCGGCACGCGGCAAAGCCGCGTGCCGCGGGTCTTAGTTCTTCGCCTTGTCGACCAGGGCGTTCTGCTTGATCCAGGGCATCATGGCGCGAAGCTTCTCGCCCACTTCCTCGATCGGATGCTCAGCCAGCCGGCGGCGGGTGGCCTTGAAGCTCGCCTGGTTCACCTTGTTTTCCAGCATCCAGTCGCGGGCGAACTTGCCGGTCTGGATATCGTCCAGCACCCGCTTCATTTCGGCCTTGGTCTCGGCGGTGATGATGCGCGGGCCGGTGACGTATTCGCCGTATTCGGCGGTGTTGCTGATCGAGTAGTTCATGTTGGCGATGCCGCCTTCATAGATCAGGTCGACGATCAGCTTCACCTCGTGCAGGCACTCGAAATACGCCATCTCCGGCGCGTAGCCGGCCTCGACCAGCGTCTCGAAACCAGCCTTGATCAGCTCGACCAGCCCGCCGCAGAGCACGGTCTGCTCGCCGAACAGGTCGGTCTCGCATTCCTCCTTGAAGGTCGTCTCGATGGTGCCGGCGCGGCCACCCCCAATCGCCGAGGCATAGGAGAGCGCGATCTCCAGCGCATTGCCCGAGGGGTTCTGGGCGATGGCCACCAGGCAGGGCACGCCGCCGCCACGCTGATATTCCGACCGCACGGTATGGCCCGGGCCCTTCGGCGCGATCATGAAGACATCAAGATCGGGGCGCGGGTCGAGCAGGTTGAAGTGCACGTTGAGCCCGTGCGCGAAGGCAATGGCGGCGCCCTGCTTCAGGTTCGGGCCAAGCTGCTCGCGATAGAGATCGCCCTGCAGCTCATCCGGCGTGAGAATCATGGTGACGTCTGCCCACTTCGCGGCATCGGCCGGCGACATCACCTTGAAGCCGGCGGCCTCGGCCTTCTGCCAGGACCCGCCCGGGCGCAGGCCGATGGCGATCTCCTTCAGGCCGCTATCGCGCAGGTTCATGGCATGGGCATGGCCCTGGCTGCCGAAGCCGATGATCGCGACCTTGCGGGCCTTGATCAGGTTCACGTCCGCATCGCGGTCGTAGTAAACGCGCATTTTTCTGTTCCTTCGCTCTGCTCTAAGATTTTTTCGCCGCTCGGCCCTCTTGCTCTGCAAGAGCAAATTCCACCAGGCGGCGACGGCCTTCGCCTCGATTGATCCCTCCAGCGGCTGTCAGCATTGCTGAAGCAACACGCTGATCCCAACCCGGGGTCCGTTGCAGCGTTCCGCTAAGAAACTGCTGGAGAAGCTCTACCGCCTCGGTCTCGGTCATTGGCTTGGCTCTTGCCGCCTTTGCAGGGGACTGATCAGGTCAATTCAGGCCGGACGGCCCGCGCAGGATGGCGACGACGCCGGTCCGCGACACCTCGGCCAGCCCGATCGGCTGCATCAGGGCACAAAACGCGTCGATCTTGTCGCCGGCCCCGGTCAGCTCGAACACAAAGCTCTCGGTCGTCGCATCCACCACGCGGGCGCGGAAGGCCTCTGCCAGCCGCAGCGCTTCCACCCGGTTCTCCCCGCGGCTGACGACCTTGATCAACGCCAGCTCGCGCGCCAAATGCGGGCCCTCCAGCGTCAGGTCGCTCACCTTATGCACCGGCACCAGCCGGTCGAGCTGTGCCTTGATCTGCTCGATCACCATCTCGGTGCCGGAGGTGACGATGGTGATGCGCGAGAGACGCCGGGCATCATCCACCGGCGCCACTGTCAGGCTTTCGATATTATACCCGCGGCCGGAAAACAGGCCGACGACGCGCGCCAGAATCCCCGCCTCGTTCTCGACGAGGACGGCAATGGTCGCATTGCGCAGGGTGGTCTCGGACGGGTTTGGCATACCGGGGCGTCTTCTATCCGATGGGGCGCGGCTGTCGAGGGCTCAGACGAGCACCTTGCCCTCATCCGTCACCCCGGCCACGCCGCCGGCCTGCCCCGGGCCCAGGATCATCTCGTTATGCGCAGCGCCGGAGGGGATCATCGGGAAGCAGCTCTCCTCCTTCTCCACCAGCACATCCATGATGACCGCGCCGGGATGGGCGATCATCTCGCGGATCGCGGCGTCGAGCTGGTTCGGATCGCTCACCCGCATGCCCCGCGCGTGGAAGCTCTCGGCCAGTTTCACGAAATCCGGCAGGGCGGCGGAATAGCTTTCCGAATAGCGGGAGCCGTGCAGCAGCTCCTGCCATTGCCGTACCATTCCCATGTACTCGTTGTTCAGGATGAAGACTTTGACGGGCAGCCGGTACTGCGCCAGCGTCGCCATTTCCTGGATGTTCATCAGGATCGAGGCTTCGCCCGCAATGTCGATCACCAGCGCATCCGGATGGGCAATCTGCACGCCCATCGCGGCCGGCAGGCCATAGCCCATGGTCCCCAAGCCACCGCTGGTCAGCCAATGGTTCGGCTGCTGAAACCCGAAATACTGCGCCGCCCACATTTGGTGCTGGCCGACCTCGGTGCTGATGAAGGTCTCCCGGCCCAGCTCGCGGGTGATCTCGTACAGCCGCTTCACCGCGTGCTGCGGCTTGATGATCGCGCCTTCCTGCCGATACTGCAGGCAGTTGGTCTCGCGCCATTCCTCGATCTGCCGCCACCAGCCGGCCAGCGCGGGGCGGTCTTGCGGCGTCGGGTCCTGCTGCCAGCATTCCAGCAAAGCGGCGAGCGTCGCCGCTGCATCGCCGATGATCGCGACATCGACCGGGACGCTCTTGTTGATCGAGGAGGGGTCGATATCGGCGTGGATCTTCTTCGACGCCGGTGAGAAGGCGTTGAGCCGCCCGGTCACCCGGTCATCGAAGCGGGCGCCGATATTCAGCATGACGTCGCAGCCATGCATCGCGAGATTCGCCTCATAGGTCCCGTGCATCCCCAGCATGCCGAGGAATTGCCGGTCCTCGGCCGGATAGGCGCCCAGGCCCATCAGGGTATTCGTGCAGGGCATACCGCTCAGGCGGACGAACTCGGTCAGCAGGCGCGATGCCTCCGGCCCGGCATTGATCACGCCGCCACCGGCATAGACGATCGGCCGCTTGGCGCCTTTCAGCAGCCGCACCGCCGCCTGGATCGCCAGCGGCTCCGGCCGCGTCTTTGGGCGATAGCTGCGATGCGGGGTGGTCGGTGCTTCGGTGTAGGGGCCTTTGCCGATCAGGATGTCCTTCGGCAGGTCAACCACCACCGGACCGGGCCGGCCGGACTTCGCCACATAGAAGGCCTCGTGCATCACGCCGGCCAGCTTCGTGATGTCCTTGACCAGATAGTTGTGCTTGGTCGCGGGGCGGGTGATCCCGGTGGTGTCGGCCTCCTGGAAAGCATCATTGCCGATGAGGTGGGTCGGCACCTGCCCGGTCAGGCAGATCACGGGGATGCTGTCCATCAGCGCATCGACCAGGCCGGTCACCGCATTCGTGGCACCCGGGCCGGAGGTGACCAGCACCACGCCGACCTTGCCGGTAGAGCGGGCATAGCCTTCCGCCGCATGCACCGCCGCCTGTTCGTGCCGCACCAGGATGTGGCGAATGGCGTTCTGGTGGAAGATCGCATCATAGAGCGGCAGGACGGCGCCGCCGGGATAGCCGAAAATCACCTCGACCCCGTTATCCTTTAATGCTTGCAGGACGATCTCCGCGCCGCTCATGGTGCGGGTCGCGGCGAGGGGTTCGGCGCTGGCGGACATCGGGGGGTTCCTCAAAGCAATGCGCCAGGCCGGAGTGGGCCTGGCGAGAGACCGTTGCCTAGGCCGTGTGGCCGGGTACGTCAACGCCAATTTTCAATAAATGCGAAGATTTCTGCGATTCGACTTTCCTGAAATTGCGCTACACCCTCGATTCGCGCATGGATGATATGCGCAGCCCCAGGGGGTGCGAGCCGGTGATGGCGGAACCAGGTGGCCTGCCGCTTCGTGTACTGCCCGGTATGCAGCACCGCCCGCTGCCCGGCCGCGGCCAGCGTCATGCCGCCGTTGAGGTGGGCGAGCAGCTCAGGCACCCCATGCGCGCGCATTGCCGGCAGCGCGGGATCGAGCCCCTGCGCGGCCAGCGCCTGGACCTCCTGCACGGCCCCGGCCGCCAGCATGGCGGCGAAGCGGGTGGCGATCGCCGCGCGCAGGGCCTCTCTGGGCGGGTCGAGCAGGATGGCGGCGAAGCGCGCCTCGGCCGGCGGCAGCGCCGCGCCGGCCGCCTGCCAGGCACGCAGCCCCTGGCCGGTGCCCAACAGCACCTCGAAGGCGCGGGCGACCCGCTGGCTGTCGCCCGGCTGCAGCCCGGCGGCAGTGGTCGGGTCGAGGGCGGCGAGGCGCGCATGCAGGGCGGGCGCCCCTTCGGCGGCAAGCCGCGCGCGGGCCTCGGCGCGGGCCGCCGGGGGGATGGGCGGGATCGCCGCCAGCCCGTCGGTCAGCGCGCGGAAGTAAAGCCCGGTGCCGCCGCAGAGAATCGGCAGCCGCCCCGCCGCCCAACTCTCCGCCATGGCGGCAAGTGCCGTCTCCCGCCACCAGGCGACGCTGGCCGCCTGCACGGCCGGCCGCACGCCATACAGCCGGTGCGGGACGGCCGCCTGCTCGGCGCCGCTGGGCTGGGCGGTGAGGATCGGCAACTCGCGATAGAGCTGCATGGCATCGGCATTGATCACGATGCCGCCGCAGCGCCGCGCAATCTCCAGCCCCAGGGCGGATTTGCCGCTGGCGGTCGGGCCGGCGATCAGCAGGGCGGGGGGTGGCGATTGCGTCATGCCGGTGGCCGGGCCATAGCGGGCGCGCCATGCCGCACGTCCTGACCCTCGTCGCGCCACCCGGTACCTTGCGTGCCGCGCAGCTGCACGCCGCCCGCGATGCGCTGCGTGCCCTCGGCGCCCGCACGGATGCGCCGGACTGGCTGGCCGAGGCCGAAGCGGCCGACCTGCCATTCGAGGAATTGTCTGCGGAACCCGCCCTGGCTGCCGCGCGGGGTGCGCTTGCCGGCGCGGCGATCGATCTTTTCGCCCAGCCGCTTGCCGGACGCCGCAAGCGGCTGCTGCTGGCCGATATGGACAGCACCATCGTCACCACCGAGACGCTGGATGAAATCGCCGCCTTCGCCGGGCTGAAGGCGGAAATCGCTGAGATCACCCGCCGGTCGATGAACGGCGAGCTGGATTTCCGCGAGGCGCTGATGGCCCGGGTCGGCAGGCTGCGCGGCCTCGGTGTTGCGGCGCTCGAGCAGACCTGGGCAGCGACCGAGCTCACGCCGGGTGCGTGCGAGCTGATTGCCACCATGCGGGCGGCCGGGGCGCATTGCGCCCTGGTCTCCGGGGGCTTCACCTTCTTCACCTCGCGGGTGGCGGAACGGGTCGGGTTTCATGCCCACTACTCCAACACCCTCGGGATCGCCGATGGCAAGCTCACCGGCGAAGTGATGGAGCCGATTCTCGATCGCGATGCCAAGCTGGCTACCCTGAAGCGGTTGGCGGCCGAGCATAGGCTGCCTCTGACCGCGGCCCTTGCGGTGGGCGACGGCGCCAATGACCTGGCCATGATCCAGGCCGCGGGGCTCGGCGTCGCCTTCCGGGCCAAGCCTGTGGTGGCCGCCGCCGCGCGGGCCCGGGTGGATCATACCGACCTCCGTGCCCTGCTGTTCGCGCAGGGCTTCCGAGCGCCAGAGATCGTCACCGCGCCCGCTTGTAATCTGTCATAGAGGCTTCCCCGGACCGTCATTGCGATGTCCCGGAACCGCAGCTAACTCGATAATATATGGAAGCCGTCGCCCGAGATCCTGCCATCGCCTTACGCCCGCGCCGCCTGCGCCGGCGTAAGCCGCTGCGGTTCCGCAACCGCCTGCCCGGCGGCAAGCTGTTCGATGTCTTTGAGGAACGCCCGCTGGGCGGCCGTATTCGGGCAATTCGCCGGATCGCCTCAGCGCTGATCTGGACCGCCATCGCGATTCCGATCCAGGCCCTGCTGATGCTGCTGCCCGGACCGGCAAAGGGCAGCTTTGCCCGGTTTTATCACAAGCTGCTCTGCCGGCTGATTGGCTTGCGGGTGCAGGTGATCGGCACCCCCGCGGCCGAGGGGCCGGTCCTCTTCATCTCCAATCACTCGTCCTGGCTCGACATTCTGGTGCTGGGCGGCGTCTTGCCCGCTGCCTTCATCGCCAAGGCCGAGGTTGGGACTTGGCCGGTGATCCGCACCATTGCGCGGCTCGGCAGGACCATCTTCGTCAGTCGCAGCCGCGGCTCCACGGCGCGCGAGACGGCATCGATGCGCGGCCGCCTGGCCGCCGGAGACAACCTGATCCTTTTCCCGGAAGGCACCAGCAGCGACGGTGCCCGGGTGCTCCCCTTCCGCTCCTCCTTCCTGGCGATCGCTGACGCGGCGCGGCAGGTGCAGCCGGTTACGGTGGTCTACGACCGGCTCGGCGGCTTGCCGTGTTGCCGCCGCGACCGGCCGCTCTTTGCCTGGTACGGCGATATGGACATCGCCAGCCATTTCTGGCGCATCGCCCGACGCAACGGCGCCCGGGTCACGGTGCTGCTGCACGCCCCGTTCAGCCCGGACGCCGTACCGGACCGCAAGACGCTTTCGAACGAGTGCTTCCGGATTGTCTCGGAAGGCGCGGCGCGGCTGCGGCAAAACCGCCCCGCCCAGCCGCTGCCCGCGCCCCGCGCCGGCCTGGGCTCGCCTTGACCTGGTCCGGTATCCCGGTTGACGCTACATGCATGATACGATTCGCGTATGGCGCGGGGCTGTGGCCGGAGCCTGGTTGGGCTTGACTGGGCTCGCTCGCCTCCACATCTCCCGCTCGACCCCTGGCGCCCAGCAACGCCATGGTTGGCGGAGTACAACCCCGGCATGACCGATCCTGCCGCATCCTGTCCGACGGATGACCGGCCCACCGCGAGCGCACCCCGCAAGCGGCTTTATATCCAGACCTGGGGTTGCCAGATGAACGTCTATGACAGCGGCCGCATGGCCGATGTCCTGGCGCCGCTGGGCTTTGCACCGACCACGACGCCGGAGACGGCGGATATGGTGATCCTCAACACCTGCCATATCCGCGAGAAGGCGACCGAGAAGCTGTTCTCTGAGCTCGGCCGGTTGCGCGAGACGAAAGCCGCCCGACGCGCTGCCGGCGCGGGCATGGTGCTCGCCGTTGCCGGCTGCGTCGCCCAGGCCGAGGGGGCCGAGATCACCGCCCGCGCGCCCTGGGTCGATCTGGTCCTCGGTCCGCAGAGCTATCATCGCCTGCCGGAGATGGTCGCCCGCGCCGCCCGTGCCGCCGGGGCGGTGATCGAGACCGAATTCCCGGTCGAGCCCAAATTCGACCAGTTGCCGGCGGTGGCCGGCCCGCAGGCAGTGACCGCTTTCCTGACCGTGCAGGAAGGCTGCGACAAGTTCTGCAGCTTCTGCGTCGTCCCCTATACGCGGGGGGCCGAATATTCCCGCCCGGCGGCGGCGGTGCTGGCGGAAGCGCGGCTACTGGTTGCCGGAGGCGCGCGCGAGATCACCCTGCTGGGGCAGAATGTGAATGCCTATCACGGCGAGGGG
>Ga0209188_1003610_pt1 | contig 10575 bp, 13 predicted proteins | sample C_130625_EF_Meta_FD_187307 | JGI IMG/M metagenome (GOLD analysis project Ga0209188, IMG submission 187307) | Freshwater microbial communities from Lake Croche, Canada to study carbon cycling - C_130625_EF_MetaG (SPAdes) (version 2) | ecosystem: Environmental > Aquatic > Freshwater > Lake...
AAGATTTAAATCGGCTCCTTTAGGAGCCCTTTAATTCATTCAATGGGATTACTGTTACCGATAAATGAATTAATAGTACCACAGCCCTTGGCTGTGTGTACCATTTTAAATCTTCATCGGTGTAAATTGGCTCCTCTCGGTGCCCTTTAATTCATTCAATGGGATTACTGTTACCGATAAATCTTCATCGGTGTAAATCTTCATCGGTGTAAATTTTTATTGGGTTTGGATTTGTAAAATGGTATAAAATTGACTTCTTTTATATATGTAAAAGCATATTTTTAATCTATACTCGTAAATAATGGCTATTGTTCATACACCATATTCGTTAATGTTTCAGACGGTCTTTCTCGAGAACCAACAGGGTTCTATAAAAGAAGACCTGTTACAAAAACTGAAACCTTTTTTCTACAAGGGTGTTACAGAATTAGCCAATTGTATCCATAATACCCTTTTGATTGAGGAAAAAAAAGTAGAAATCCTTCCAAAGATTGAAACACGCGTTGAACGTAAAGAGCCTATAAAAAACACCATGTTTTGGTCTCTATATCATTACCATAATCCCCTGTTATACGCGGAGAAATACGATATTAATATGGAACTACAAGAACGGCATAAAATCGCAGAACATTTCCGTGAAAAAACGAAATGTCTAAAAGACAGACGTCATCGTTTGACCAACGCTGATGTTGACGAAATTGTGTCAAACTTATTAACCCTTACTACGCGTAAAACTATATGGACCACATGTTTTGGAGACATTTCCGTAGACATATCTCAAGCTATAGTCTTTGCTCAATATTACAGAAAGAACATCTATATTTGCATTCCGGAACGCCGTATTATGGTATCCTTTATTTACGAAGAAGATTCTGACAAAATCACCCTAATATTCGACCCAATAAGTGGCCTGTTTAAAATATCTGAGGAGGCAAACACTTTAACAACAGGGTATTTGTCGATGGAAACGATGAAGACGACTTTAAAACCCCTGTCTCAATACAAACTAACAGAATTAGTTGAAATGTGTCAACAGTTGGGTTTATCACCGCCAAAGAAAAAGTGTGATTTGTATAGATGTATTATAGACCATTGTCACGGCGTAAATGTTTCTTCGACGTCTTCTTAAAACCCTTTAATTTTTTTTGCCTTTTAATTCGTTTAACATGTTTTCGTGTTTTCCCGCCTTGTTTAGAACCATTCTGTTGTTGTGGTTGTGGTTGCGGTTGTGGTAGCCCTCTAGTTTCTGAAATTTGCAGAGAACCATCAGCGATTACGTCGTAGAAATAGTTTTTTACAGTGGCGCGGTTGTTGGTTTCCATAAGTTCCATAAAAATATTACCGAGTTTTTCATTACTATAAAGACATTTTTTTACTTTTTCTTGATTAATAGTTGTTACTTTACCACGAATAACATCTAATCCAATATAAATCAACAGGTTTTTGTTGCCATTTTGAGTAATTCCTCCAACGTAATACAGTTTTGAACTATTACTCCCTTGTTCAGCAATTTCATCAATAACGTTTTTGAAAGAGTCTTCCAAAACGGGTTTCCCCCTTGTTGAATAAAGAAAATTTTTTTGGATATACAGGATAAAATACAGGAGATTTCGGTTTGTATTATTAAAAAAATCGTTGCATAGACGGTCTAATTCTGGATTAGAAGTTTTAAAAACGGATTTTCTGAATTTTTCAACAGATTCACCCATTCTTGTGTATTCTGGATATTTATTGAGATAATCGTACAATTCCTGTTGGAATTTTGGAAGGGGGTCATTCGTTTTAAAGATATATTCGTTTCTTTCAATTAAATCCAAAACTGAACGATTGGTTATAAGACTTTTAAAACTTTCAATAATATTTTTTACAATACTACCAAATACACTAGTTGTACTACTTCTGGAACCTGAATAATTTATAACATTTTGATTGTATGTATCGTTAAAATTTTTCAAAGGAACAATATTTTCTGATATTTCCATAATAATTTTCTCCTGTTGTTCTTCATAGTTTTTTCTTTCTTGTTCAGCTTTATCAACAGGGGTTGTTTTATCCTTGGCTATTTTTTTTCGATTATCATAAAGCCCTTTTAATTCATTGTATTTTCCTTTTATCTTTATTATATTATCTAAAATCTCTTTTTCATCTGTGGAAATATCTGTGACAGTTCTTTTACTCGCCTTTTCCAAATTATTTAAAATACCATTTCTGGGGTCCATCAAATTCTCCACGATTTTGTTCAACCCGGAATTCACCACCTGTTTTCCTTGAGTTTTTGACCAAACGTAAAACGCGTAAATATCAGAAAATAGCTGTTGGAATTCGGGAACATTAAACACATCGTTTTTCCACGTCAATTGAACAACCGTGTTTCCCTTGTAGTAGACAAGACCGTTTTCTGTAGTAGCCACCGTTTTGTTTCTATTTAAAACAGGGGCATTTATCTTTGGTATATCACTATGAGGCACCTTGTCATCGAACGAATTGTGTATATTCGGTATTGAATTGTAAAATGCTGGGAACAAAAAATACAATATGGTAATTATATTGTTGTTAAATGTGGTTCGTAATTCATTTTCTTCGGTAACAACAGGGTATGGTTTTAAAGTTTGATAAAACAGGGGGTTGTTGGTTAGAAATCTTGTACGATTTTGTGAATCAATAAATTGAAAAGGTATTGTTTTGTTGGAAGAAAAAAAAATGTCGTTTGAAGTTGTTGGAAAAGACGAGCTTGTATTGGTTGACAATTCATTTAAAGAGAAATCTTCTGGAGTTTGACTGTCTCCCAAAAAAACCTTTATATTTAGTTTTTCCGTCATATTATGGTTGAATAAACGTTGTTGAATATTATCCTGTTATAATATTCAACGAAAATGTATTGATTAGAAATAGTGAGAGAATCCCAATGTCCCTCCAGAACTTCCTTCTTCGTAAAGGTCATCGTGTATATGTTGCGGTTGGTGGTGGTTTTTCATTATTTCCAACAGTGAATTTGATATGTCTGTTGTTTCATTGTTGGACATGTCTGAATTACTCATGGCTTCAATATGATAATCAATAAAACTTTCAGGCAAACAACAGTAGACAGATTCATCGTTCAATACGAAATCCATAACAACGATAAACAAACATGTTATTAAAAAAGCGGTTAAAATATCCCTCGTTCCCATCCAACAAATGGCAAAAACAAGGATATTGCGACTAAATGTATATTTCAAATAGCCTTCAATCGGTTTAGGTAATCGCATATTTACGTACTTTGACCCAATGTTTAATATTATAATCATTACCCCTGCAAATATTTTGCTGTCATTAATTGGACCAATGTAATTTCTTAAATAGTAACTTAATCGGGTAATGGTTGAAAAAAAGTCTTTTCCCTTTGGTATAGAAACATTCTTGCTTTGAGGAGAAATATCATTAAATGACGACTTGATAGAGTGCCCTGTTGTCTTACTTTTCATAAAAACGGTGTTATTAAAGTAACAGTGGATTTTTTACGAAAAGTATGCTTTAGCGAACATAACGAACACCATTGTTTCCACTACGAGCAAATCCGTCAATGACATAAATAATAAAGACACCTAAAAAACAATACAGGATAAATTCTTCTAAAACATTGTCGGTTTTTTCATTTTGTTGTTGTTCTAAAAGATAAATCATATAATTTAGTTTTTCCAACAGTATGTCGTTATTTTGACCACTAGTATTTTTGATATTCCCGTTGTTGATGTAATCGGGTTGATATGTGGTATTTCCTGAATAAATGGTTCTATAATTGGCTAAAGCATCTACACGGCTATCTGGTGTTGCGTATAATGGGGGTCGTTTTATCTCTCCGACATCTTCAGGACTTCCCTTTTTAACCAAAACTGGGGGTGGAATTGGTTCAACCCCTGTTGTTAAATCTTGAAAATTTTCCTTGTTCATTTTTTCCAACAGTTCGTATATTTTTGTTTGCGTTTTATCAGCTTTATCCTTGTCTGCTGTCATCATCGGTTCTATTATTTCTAAATCGTTTGTATCTAATAGAGGGGTTTGTTGAGGTTTACCAAAAGAGGGATTACTCTTTTTTTTTGAAAAATCCCCCGCATCCCATGAAGAATATTGTAATGACATTTCTGGATAGATGTATGTTATTAAACATTGAGAAAAATGTTGCGAGACTTTACTCAACAACAAAATTGAATTTAATAGCAACACAATACATTCTAATAAATATTCATACGAGTTATTAAATCACAATGATTGCATCAGATATGAACATCTTTAGACAGAATATTCGCCAAAAATTGTTTGAAAAATTCGGCAAAGATAATGGGCTAACAGAGAATGGAACTGCCAATATCGAAATAAGTGTTTATAACTACAGTTTGGAAGAAGCACAACGTCAAAAAATTGTAAAAAAATGGGAAAATCGCCACTTTTGTCAAATTTATTTAGATAGATTGCGGTCTATATATATTAATTTAAAAAACCCGGAATTCATTGAGAAAATTAAAAGCGGTGAATTCAAGGAACAACAGGTTGGGTTTTTGAGCCATCATGAAATGAATCCGGAGAGATGGCGTTTATTGATGGAACAGAAGATGAAACGAGACCAAAACAGTCAAGGAACATCCCTGTCTGCTTCCACAGATATGTTTACCTGTCGTAAATGTCAATCCAAGAAATGTGTATACTATGAATTACAAACGAGAAGTGCTGATGAACCTTCAACAATTTTTGTCACTTGCTTAAACTGTGGTAAAAATTGGAAACAGTGAAAATTAATTATTTATAGATGGCTTATGATTTAGTGTTGTGACTTAATGGTTGTTCCGCCCCCGCCTCTTTTAGTATTACCACCTTTTAAACCAAAAAAGTTTTTTATTTTACTTTTTACTCCTCTTTTAGATTTTCTAGAGTAATTATTTCGGTTTTTTTGGTGTTTCTTATGATATTTTGTTTTTCTTCCACCTAAAACAGGTCCTGTATATAATTTTGCGGTTGTTTCCATGTTCAAAATTGTTTAGTTATATTAATGATAGATTTTTAGAAAGAGATATCCTCCCTATTTGTCATTACTCTTAACGATTATGTAACAATGTACTTTCTCCGCCTCTTTTAGTATTACCACCTTTTAAACCAAAAAAGTTTTTTATTCTACTTTTTACTCCTCTTTTAGATTTTCTAGAGTAATTATTTCGGTTTTTTTGGTGTTTCTTATGATATTTTGTTTTTCTTCCACCTAAAACAGGTCCTGTATATAATTTTGTGGTCGTTGCAAAAGGGATTGAGTTATCCCCACCACCCCAATAACCACCACTACCATTTTGACCATTATTTTGACCATTAGTTAAAGGTTCAGAACTACTTGTACCTTGTTGCTGTATTGATAATTTGCCCTCTACAGTTTTTAATCGTGTGTCTAATGAATTTAATGATAGTTCTGTATCCATAATTGTATAATTATATTAATGATAGAATATAATTACTTTAAAGGTGGGGGGTCTAAGAACGCGTTGTACTCCCCCCTCTTTGCCATCCTTCTAAAGCTGATTCTTCAACCGTATATCTGGTATTCTTAACCCTATTTTCCATGCTTTCGTCAACCACATAGAACGCATTTCCTAAAGTGGATTGTTCAGCCGTAGAACTAATACTTTTCGGTTCATATGTCGGCTCCCCTTGTAAAAGACGGCTTTCGATTTCAGGGTCAACACGTCCTCTTCCTAAAAAAGGAACAGTAATAAATGGGCGTTGAAATAATTGCAGTTTCTCTAAAGGGCGTTCACCCTGTTGCTTAATTGTCAAAATGGATTCAAAGTCTATTACATCCCCATTTAACCCAAGACCACTGTTGGTTCCACTAAACATAACAGCTTGTTGACTCGTGGCGAATTTTACATGGTAATCACTCGGAGTTCCCATTGGAAAACCACCTAAAGTATAGTTGGAAAAACGCGTATTGTCTAAATCCCTGCGTGTTGATTCAATAGGGTCAGAAGTAAATCGGGCAAATTGTTGAATATTCATTTTTATGTAATTTGCAACAATTATTATATATTATGGACTATTATTTTTACCTGTTTCATAAAACGGAAACACGATTCCAACACGGTGGGCATAAGTCACAAGTTTCAAAAGGTAATAAAGGTCCAAACCATTTCGATGGAAAATAAACTAATTGACTATTATTTTGACCTTGATATGAAGAAGGGTTCAACAGAGGGGCTAAATAGGCTCCCCACCAACTAAAACTACTGTTGGCTATAATATGATGATGACTGTTGGCCATTACCAACATTTGCTCCCAATCTGACATTGAACATACACGGTGGAATGTTAGCAAAGGTAAAGAAATCCTTAGAGGTTCAATTCTTTCATTAAATACAAAATCTTCGTCTTCGTCTTCGCAAAAGTACAACACGGTTATTTTATCACGTGTTATACCACGCAACACGAGTTCATCCAAGCATTTTGTCAAGGCAGAATAATAGTATTCAAAAGGCATAACAGGGTGGTAATCCTTTTTAATTTTATAATCGCCTAAACGAAAATGCATCGATATTCGAGTATTTTCTGAAATAGGAATTTCCTTATATTTAGACAACACGTGTTCTTGTAGAGAATTTAATTTCAAATAATCACATGCGATTTTAGAAGAATGAATATCAAAATACTTCCACGACTGAAAGTAACCCGAAATCTGTAAATCCGTTTTGACACTTGTTGGTATAGGCGTATGGCGAAAACTCTGTTCCCTGTAGCATAACCATTTATTCTCCGCGTTTGGGTCAGAAGCATAAAAAGTAGTCTTTCTTTTAATTTCTTTAAAAATCGTATCCCAATAAGTGTACCTTACAGTAGTTCCACTATTTGAATCTCCTAAATAAAAGGAAAAAGGGAATATTGCAACAGAGCCTGTTTCGAGTTCATATGACAAAGCCGTGAATATTTGAAATAATTGGTTTCCTAAACCACCCATAATATTGGTAAAAATCATTTTATTTTTTTAATAATGTATAAACATGTTGCATTTATATATTATTTTACACGGTGAGATATTAACCGATTTGGGAATCCGGTGATGAATTACCACCGCGTGTTGTCAAAAGACGTCGCTGTTCAGCATTTAAACAGACGTTCCCTCCTGATTTTGTAATTCCAGACCCTTCACAAGTCATACTTGAACCAGACCCAAAAAAAGGGTCAAATAATTTATCACCGGTTTCTGGAGAACAAAACAGGCCGTTGTATCCCCACACTCTTTTACAGTCAGAGTTATTTTTTGTCTGGTCAACCAACGCTCCTGTATATGTATCAATATTGCTGTTGGATGGATAAGCTGAATATTCTACTCCACCTTTAAAACCTTCCCATGTATAACCAAATAAATAAATAGAAAACAATATGATAAGAACCACTGTAACACGTAACAGATTAAATAATATCATAATTTTTCCTGGTGACAACAGGTTGGCTAAATATCCACCATCAGAACGTCTTGAAACATTTTTTTCGCCCATTTTATAAATTATAAATATAATATAACATAATATAGTAATTTTATTACACACCCTTTTTCAAATGAACGAATTAATTGGTATTAAAAAAAAGGAAGAAGAACCGCAAAATAATAAAGAGATAAACCAACATGTTGAAGAACCACAGAAACCACCTGTTGAAGAACCACAGAAACCACCTGTTGAAGAACCACAGAAACCACCTGTTGAAGAACCACAGAAACCACCTGTTGAAGAACCACAGAAACCACCTGTTGAAGAACCACAGAAACCACCTGTTGAAGAACCACAGAAACCACCTGTTGAAGAACCTAAACAAGTTCCTGTTCCAGTTCAACCATCAAATCCTATATTTTCTTTTATACAAACCCCGGTTGATGAGGTTTTACGTATTGAAAAAATAGAAATTAATCCAGAAACAGAAACAGATAAAATAGAGGATTATGGAGAAATGGATATAGAACCCAATGAATACGTTATTTTCCGTATTTATTCGCCATATTACGAAATATACAAAACCATTTTTACAGAGAATTATTTAAAAAGTATAGGTTTAACAACAGAACGTGATGGAATGATTGGAGGAGGAGTTGAAAAAGAACAAACGTTTCCTTACAATATATTCAATTCTATATTCAATAATACATTTGGAAGATTGGGTTATATGTTTCAACCAAAAAAAGAAAGTTTAGCCGAAGAAACCATGAAAAAAAGGGAAAACATTTTGGCATCTGTTGCAAATTTTAAAACAGATGAATTATTGAAACCCCAAGAGTATAAACTGTTGGATAACACGGATTTGGAATTTAAAACAGACAACACTCCTCCTTATTATGAAATTAAAATACCTAAATCCGGTTTGGTTCTATCTCAAAAGGAATACAATGAACAGAAACAGCGAGAAACAAACGACGAAATTCTGGAACACGATGAAAATGGAAAAACATTTCAAGAAATTCTTTTGGAAACTAAACAGGATGAAATCCAAAGAACCCGTAAACAAACCCTGTTGTCTATATTAGATGTTCCTTTACCTCCAGACTTTTCTGGTAATGTAATCGAAAATATTGTAGAAAAAATAAAAAGATTGGAAAGAAATAGTTTGTCAGATGAAAAAATATGGTTCATTAGACAGAAAATCTATTCCGAAAATGAAGATTACTCGATATTACAAAAAGAACCGTCTTATAAATGGGTTAAATTAAACTTGAGTCTCTTGTAAATTTCGATTTGATATAATATTTAACTATTACAAAGGTGGAAATAAATGTACAACCCTGTTTTCATAAAAAAAACTACAGGTAATTTTTTTATACGGTATACAGAAAGAAAGAAAAGGTTTAAAGTATGCGAACCTAAAATAATTATACCTGTAAATAAATACCATGATGAATCAGAGCCTTTTGTCGATTTATCATTGGTTTATGAATTAACAGATACTGCAGTTATTTACTGTGAATTCAGTGAAGAAATGTATAATTACAATAATTACGATGAAGATGATAAAGACTGTAAGAAACAGGGGGGTAATACGGAAGAAAAAGCCATTGATTTGAAAACAGAACCGTCTAAATACAAAAAATGTCGAGTATTTTTGGAACCCCGCGTTGTTTTGGCCGATCCGAAAAAAGGTGTTCGTTTTTTCTTTGAGACGCCTTTTATTGAGGTTGATGAAAAAGATAAAGATACAATCGTAAAAACGATGAATAAAAGTAAATGGAGTAACTATATTTACAATTGTAATTATGTTTGGGAACTGTGAACTAAATTATTCGTTTTCTCTGTAAATATTTAACACGTCTTTAACAACTTGTTCTCGTTGAATATCCGAAAAACCGAATTCATTATAAACAATACGCCCTCCGTAAATTTCTGTTTCTTCTTCTGTCGATGAAAAATGAGAATGACGATAATAAAACCTTTTTAAAAAGTCTTCTAAACCGTTCAACAGGGGTTCTAATCGGTTTCCGCCGTATTTATAATGATGCCCTGTTGTATGGTCACACTGTTGTAAATCCCCTGTTAAAACCATTTTCGACCCTTTACCAATACGTGTAAGCAACATTTTCATTTGATTAGTGGTTGAATTTTGCATTTCATCAGCTACAATCCATGTTTTTTTAAAAGTTCGTCCTCGCATAAATCCCAAAGGGATTATTTCAATGATTTTTTCATCCATTAATTGTTGTATTTCTTTGGCGGGGATATATTGAACCAACACGTCGTAAATTGGTCGAACCCAAGGAGCCATTTTTTCCTCCATCGTTCCAGGTAAAAAACCGAATTCTTCATCCACGCTAACTAGAGGACGAGTAAAAATAATTTTTTCAAAGACTCCTTTGAAAAAAAGGTGTAATCCATATTCACATGCAAAAACGGTTTTCCCTGTTCCGGCTGGACCAGTTGCAATGATAATGCGTTTTTCAGGGTTTTTCAAATTATTTATATATAACTCCTGTGTGGAAGTTAATGGACTTGTTAATGCACTTTCCGGAATTCGTTCTTTTGGTATAAAATCAACAGGGTTACTTTTTTTACTTACCCTAGAATTGATGTCTTTTTTAACCGTGTTTCTGATTTCTTCTTTTTGTTGGCTGTCTGATGAAGAAATGGCTAAAGTCGGTTCTAAAATATATTCTTGAATAAATTCTTTTTCATTCATTTTACGAGGTTTTCTTCCTCGCTTCTTTTCTTTTTCTTCTTTTTTCTCTCTTTTATTGTAATCGCTTTTTGTTGAAGAGTCACTACCACCACCACCAGAGCAAAAAGTAGATTGACACAACAGGATTTCTTCTAAATTGCGATTGTTTTGAGAAGAGAATAAAGAAGACATATAGAACCTCTTTACATTTGGTCGACCTTTTTTATTTATGTTGAATGTTACAAAAAACAAGTTATACACAGATGAAGATTTACACCTTTTCTCATTTAAAACGCCCATTTTACACCGATGAAGATTTAAAATGGTACACACAGCCAAGGGCTGTGGTACTATTAATTCATTTATCGGTAACAGTAATCCCATTGAATGAATTAAAGGGCTCCTTTAGGAGCCGATTTAAATCTT
>Ga0209188_1003611_pt1 | contig 10572 bp, 8 predicted proteins | sample C_130625_EF_Meta_FD_187307 | JGI IMG/M metagenome (GOLD analysis project Ga0209188, IMG submission 187307) | Freshwater microbial communities from Lake Croche, Canada to study carbon cycling - C_130625_EF_MetaG (SPAdes) (version 2) | ecosystem: Environmental > Aquatic > Freshwater > Lake | place...
GTGTGAATTAAATCCTGAAAACCTTTGTTTGAATTGACACGGTCTAATTGGTATGCACCTGTTTTTTTACCATAAGCCATCATTCCATTGTGTGCACCCACAACGCCTGCGAAAAATCCAAAGCCGATGATGCGTTTGCCGTCTTCATGTTCGAGACATTCGTAATCTATCAAAGTGATTTTCTTAGCAATTATCGCTTTGATTAATTTTTGATTATAAGGTTGCAGCTTTTTTGTATGCGAAAAGAAAAGATAAGTTTTATTAGGAATCAGCATTTCTATAGGTACTTCTTTAATACCTAGTAAAATATCGCAGTCGCTGATGTCTTCTTTTACAGTAGCGCCGGCTCTTTCGTATTCTTTGTCGGTATAGCATCGAGAATCGCTATGCTGCACGATTACCTCAATACCTTCCTGAGTTTTATTAATAAATTTGCAATGAGCGGGTGATAAGGCCACTCTGTTATCAGAAGGAATTTTACCTTCTCTGATGAGTCCGAATTTCAACATGGGTTTTTATTTGTCGGCAATTTACATTTTTAAATTATTATTTCTAAACCTACCTTTATGCAATGAATTATTTTGAGTTGTTTTCATTGCCTGAAAGACCAATTATAGACAGGTCAGTTCTTAGTAAGAAGTTTTTCGAGTTACAACGAAAATTTCACCCTGATTACCATACAGACGATACGGAAAATGAACAATTGGATATATTGGAGCTGTCTTCAGCGGTGAATAAGGCCTATACCATTTTTAAAGATGATCAAAAAACGATAGCTTACTATCTTCAAACTAAAGGCTTTTTGGAAGAAGAGGAAAAGTATAATTTGCCTGCTGATTTTTTAATGGAAATGATGGAAGTTAATGAATTGCTCGACGATGGGGAAATAGCTAAAGTAAAGGCTTTAATAGCCGATACCGAAGCCCAGATGGACTTGCAATTTCATCAGATTGTAGCCAATTTAAGTGACAATATAGCCCAAGCCGAAGTATTGAAAATAAAGGATTATTATTTTAGAAAAAAATACTTGAGGCGTATTTTGGACAGATTGAATGATTAATGTAATATTGCAATCCCAATTTCTGCGTTCAATAGAAGAGCTAAAATGTGAACTAACATTTTGAACACATTGAACCTATTGAACAAAGAATATTTCAGTTGCCCATGTGGCGGAATTGGTAGACGCAGCAGACTCAAAATCTGCCATTCGCAAGGGTGTGAAGGTTCGATTCCTTTCGTGGGCACCAAACCAGCAGTGATGCTGGTTTTTTAATTTGTATAAATCGGCCACCAGTAAGGGTTTCGGCGTTTTTGCTTTCTTTTCGTTTCCTTTGATTATCGTTTGTTTTCTCAATTTTTGTTACATGGCTGTTACACGTAACAAGAAATAAAAATTTCATACCTTCGAAAGGAATCAAACCTAAATTAGCATGAGTGTTATATTAAGAAAGCGTAAAAATGCAAATGGTACCACTACTTTAATGCTGGATATTTACCATGATGGCAAGAGAAGTTATGAAAGATTAAGCCACCTCCAATTGGCAAAACCTTCCAATTTAAAGGATAGAGAAAACAATAAAGAACTTTTGCAGCAAGCTGAAGCCATCAGGTTGGTAAGGCTGGTTGACCTTGAAAGGAAAAATTACAACATGGAAAATGAAGCAGCCAAAAAAACTATTGTAACGGTATGGATGCAAAGTTATGTTGATAACTATACAAAAAAAGACAAGCGGAATATGCAGGGGGTGCTAAATAGGTTTATCGACTTTTTAAAGATGGAGAAAAAATCAGGATTGACTTTTGGAAATCTAAATCCATTATTGATTGAAGATTTTATAGATTATCTGCAGGAGAGAAGTATCGGAGAAGGGGCAAAAAGTTATTACAGCCGTTTTAAAAAGATGCTTAAAAATGCTTTTCGAAAAAGATTTATGGAGAAAAATATTATTGAACTTGTGGAAAAAACGGCGAAGGGCAGAGCAGCTAAAAAAGATACATTAACGCTAGATGAACTCAAAACGCTTGCAGCAACTCCTTCAGTAAGTAAAGAAGTAAAAAGGGCTGCATTATTTAGCTGCGTTACTGGTTTGGCATGGGTTGATATAAAAGCCCTAACATGGGATAAAATAAAGTTGGATTCCTGCAAGTTGGAAATTGTAAGAGCCAAACAGGAAGTAAACAATGTAACGGTATCAATTCCATTAAATAATACAGCTATTACATTATTGGGTGAAGCTGGAAAACCGAAACAAAAAGTATTTGACCTCCCTACTGCCAATGGAGCCAACAAAACTTTAAAGGCATGGGTAAAGCGTGCAGGTATAGATAAAAAGATGACTTGGCATAATTTGAGACACAGCTACGGAACCAATCTAATATTGAATGATGTTGATGTGGTGACAGCTTCGAAGCTATTAGGGCACCAAAGCCTTGCCCAAACAAACCGGTATGTAGATAGTGCAGCCGAATTAAAACAAAAAGCTACTGATAAAATAAATATTGAATTACCAATAACAGCTCCAGATATTCAAAGTAAATCGAAATCTATAATTGGAAAAAAACTAAATCTAAAACTAATTCCAAATCGTCTTCTAGTACATAATAGTGGATGTAAACCTAGTTAAAAATCTACATTGTATTAAATCTAATTACATTCAGATTAATCCAAATTAATTTGAATAAATCTGGATTAATTTAAATGAATCTAGATTTATTCAAATTTTTAGGTTAACAGAATCGGACACTAATTATACCAATCTCTATCCTTCTTACTCTCCTTAAATTCCTGAAAAGCATGAAACTCCGGAAACAACGTCCAGCGATTTTGATTTGGGAAATGATCGTAATAAAAATATGATGGTGATTTTAAATAAAAACCTTCGCCCCAGGTTACATCAATCAAGTACCATTTTTTGTTGATACAAACTGCATTCCATGCATGGCCCGGAAATTCATTCTCGCTTTTTTTAGCAACACCAATTATCAATTCATTTCTTATACCTACCGCGTCGCATAATGCAGAAAATAATTCTGCATAACCTTGGCAAACGGCAACTTTTTTAGCCAGAACTTCATTAGGCTCAGTAGTCATTTTGCCAGTAGCCAAACCTTGGTAATCGTATTGTAAATTATAATCCATCCATTTGTAAATCGCTCTTACTTTTTCAGCTTGCGTTTTCCAGGGTTTGGTTAAAGTTATGGCTAACTGTTTGATTGGATATGTGCCGATAGTTTTACTGTAATTATCAACCTTTGCATAATCAATTTCAGGAGGGATAGTGCCGATACTGTCTTCAGGGAAAGGTGGAAGCAGCGGAGGAGTTTTCAATTGTTTGAAATTAATTTTTACATTTTCGCCAGCACTATCAGGAATAGTTCTGCTGAATGTGAAAAAATGAATTGGTTTATCTACATCATAGTCTCCTTCAGATTGATTGGCAAAATAATAATACCAAGTAAAATAGTCATATTTAGGCGCTGCATTTTTCTTTTTAGGAACATTTTTAATGATTTCAACATTTGCGATTTTTTCATTGATATTGATGTTCATTTTTGATGCAACCATAGCTTTTTGTAAACTATCAATTACTGATGCAGAAACAAAAACAGCATTTTTAAGATCCAAGTTATTTTTTTTGATGAAATATTGAAGTATACTGTCTTCCTGGCAATCTTTATAAAAAACATATTTAGTGTTTCTTGCTTTCTCTTCCTTTTTTAATCTTGCTTTTTCAGCTTCAATACTGGCTTGGTAATTCGCTAATTGTAAAGGAGACTTTTCATCAAAGTTTAGCACGGTGAACCATTCAGTTTCTTTTCTGATGATGATACTGATGGATTTATTGTCAGACAATATCAAGTTTCTGATGGAATGTGTGCCTGCATCTTCATCTGCAATCATGTGGCAAAGTAGTTCAACGGGAATCAGTGCGCCAGAAATTAAGCAAGCCGCATTTTTCATTTTTGTTTTTCTGCTGAGAATTTCAAATTTTTCATTTCTGTTTTTGATGATGGAATCCACCCAGGCATTCATTTCATTATTGTAATAGTCATGAGGTTCTAGCAATCTGGCGGGACGTGCATACTTCATCTGTTCAATCATATTCATTATAGGGAAGGTGTAACCATTGTCTTTCGCGAATTTTTTCAAAACAGTTTCGGAAAAAAGATAGGGATTCATTCTGGCCAAATTGAGCACATGAACAAATTCCTTTTCAGTAGCGTTGAGAAATGAGACATTGGCAGCTGTGTTCGCCTTGTCAAACATCGGCAAGTTCCATTGTTGTGAATAAGCTGCAAGAGGAGATGGTGAATTACCAAAAGTGTTTAAGCCAAAACAAAGCGCGATAATGATGAATGGGAATTTCATAACAATTTAGTTTTGGTGAGGAAATAGTGTTGAGCTATAAAAATCCAAAATCAAATTGTAATGTATTTATAAAATGAGGGTGAGGGTTGGTAAAATAGTGTTAAGAGAAGTTGTTAGATTTATTTCCGGATTGGCTTTTTTGATTTCTCTGATTTGTTGATGAACCAGAGGAAAGGTATCAACAATCCGAAAAATGCAGCGCTGTAATCTTTCTTTTTAATTTGCTCTTTTATGTAGCCTCCAAGTAATGAACCAAACAGCACCATAAAGAATATGGAAATAAATTGCCACAATTTTCCATAAAAAGCTGTTTCTCTTCTACGGTAAACAAAAATAAGAAAGGCAATAAAAACATACCAGCCACAAATGGTCTCAACCGTAATAGATTCAGTTCCAATTCCTACTTGTATTAAAATTACCTTAGGGAAAAATAGGGCACCTAGTATAGCAGCAATAAAAAGAATAATTGAAAGCATATAATATTGTTTTGATTACAGCAAACATAAGAGATGAAATTGTAAAGGTTTTACAATTGGGTAGTTTATGTTTGTTGTAAATAAATTACAATTAACCAATTTACATTTGATCAAAAATGAAAATCCAAGATTGATGCTAGTATTTGAATAAGTATTTTATTATATTTGAAATATTAAAACATAAGTATGCTAAAAAAAATCAAGGACTATGTCCATAAAAATGCAACTCTACTATTTAAAACAAGCGAAGCAAAAAGTCTTAAAGCAGTTTTTGATAAGAACGGTTTTTGGTTTCATGAGATTACTCAACCTATTTATGATAAAATAAAGTCTCAACCACATCTTTATGTAGCATTTAATGAACATGGTTATTATGTTGGTATTTCAAATCAATCAGGTGGGAGATGGAAGCGTCAACATGCATATCATTTAGGAACACTTGCACACCATTTATTAGATACTTTAAGGTATGATGATCAAAATCATTCACACTGGATAGAGGCTTGGATGAAAATTGAATCTTTAAAATTAGATACTCTTAAAAATACAATAGTATTAAAGGAAGCCGTTTATATTAGTTTTATTCCATTTGGATTATACTCTGAATTTAATAACCATCATAAAGGGAATTCAGTGCCTCCGAAAAATATAATAAGAAAAATAAATAAAGAATTAGAAGCAGCATTAATTCAATCTCTTAAAGAGGGTGGAAAAAAAATGCTGAATGTCCAAAATTTAAAGAATGAAACTATTTTACAAACAAAGTCAAATGGAAAGAAAACACCTCCACCTAAAAATCCCAAAGTACAAATTGCTGCAGATTTTTTGGGCGATAATAATAGGTGTGTAGAATTTAAACTAAAAAGAAATCAAAATATTTCTAAAGTAGCCCAAACACTTCCCAACTTACCAAAAGGTCCCTGCAGAATTGAACTGATTAGTAAAGATAGAAATAACATTAGAACTTATATAAATGGAAAAGTCAGGAGTATTCGTGTGACAGGAAGAACAGTTAGTGAATATTTTAATTCTCCCGACACTAAAAATGGGAATATTTTAAAATGGAAAATTGTACAGACAGAAATGAATTACAAGAAAAAAATAATTGAAACTATTACTGTTCGTGTTTGCCCAATGAATCCAAATCAAAACAAATAATTATGAATTGCTTAGAAACAAAAATTGAAAAAGCATCAGGTCCTTTAAAGCCGACAATATTATCTGCAATTTTAAAACTATACAAAAAAGGTAAACTTCAAATAAGTGCCAAAGAATTAAAAGAAGAATGTAATGTTTTAGATTCAACAAAAGATTGGAATGGTAGACTTCCTGCAATTTGTAATGGGATGAGAAATGTAATTGATTGTGGTTGGAGAATTATTACAGAAGACAGAGATTTCAATGGGTTCACTATTTCAATAAAAGAAAACCAACATTCTCTGAATGATTTAGTAGAAAAAAAATTAGTTGAGAGAGAAATAATAAAAGAAAAGAAACTTAAAAGCTATTCAATATCCAAAACTAGCAATCAAAATATAGGAAAATTAGATTGGGCTAAAATCAAAGATAAAAAAAGGAAAAAATTATTAATAATTGGATGTTCATCAACTAAACAATCAGGTGGTGATAAAACTGATTATGAAAATTATGAATTTGGCGATTTGTTAAATAAACACAGAAAATTAAGATTAGAATATTATCAATCACTTCTTACATTAAATCCTGAATATTTTAGAGACCATATTGATAGATATGAAGCTGCTTTGAACAGCAATAAATTATTGGAGGCATACAAAAGGTACAATGGGGATTTTTATACTAACAACCTACGAGAGTTATACAAAAGTGTAAATGAAGAGTTTAATTTTAGGATTCTAATAATATCTGGATTGTATGGGCTTTTAGATTTTAAAGATTATATTAAAGATTATCATTTAGAGATTAAAAAAGGTGGTAGAAAAGGAAATGATTGGAATAATAATGATATTTCAAATACAATACTTTCCTTCAAAGTTGATAATCAAATTGAAGATGAAAATGTTTTTTATTGTATTTCCAACTCATATAGAAATGCATTGAATCCTAAAGATAATTGGCATAATTTATGGGTTGGAAATGATCGTGGAAGGAACTCAGTTTTGATGTTAACTAATTTTTTATCTGAAGTATTAAGTTAATTAGCCATTAAGATAAGAATTTAAAACGCTTTCAGCATTAATCCTCACCTTCTCCGCCACTTCTTTCGGCTTTACAACCTTCACCGAATCCCCAAACCTGTAAATTAGCATATACAACTCTGGGCTTTCAAATATTTTAAATGTCACCTTCATTTTCTTTTTGTTTTTACTGTATTCAACCTCTTGAGATAAATGAAGTGGATTTTTTTCGATAGATGAAAATTGATAAGGATTATTAAATTCCAAAATTACTGTAATAGGTTTTTTCTCATGCTCATGCCAGATGCCAATTGAATATTTGAAATAATCTTCTGTACTAAAATTGGGGTCTTTAAAATAAGTCTTGTTACTGTGGTCAATGGATTGGATATTGTCTAAAGAAAATACATTGGTTTTTCTTTCATGGCTGGAGGTGTGATCATAAGCAACCATATACCACTTGTTATTATGTTGTTTGATAACGTATGGGCATAAATGCTTTTTTTTAACCTCGCCATTATTATTTTGATAGAGAACTTCCATGCACCATTCTTCACTAATGGCTCTCAGCAATTGAGGAATCCATTTTCTACTGGATGGTTTTATAGGTTGTTCAATCTGTATGAAATCCTTATTTTTTTTATTGACGAATTTATCTGCTGTAATACTTTCATCGATCAATCTATTTACGATACTTTCAAATTGTTCGTGCAGCTCTGTGCCCTGGAAAATATTGAATAAACTTCCGGCAAGCATTAATAGATTTTGTTCATCTTTGTTTACGGTGTCTCTGAAAACACGGAAGCCATTCTCGGAATAATAATATCCGGTAGTTCTGTTGTTGATTAATTTGAAGTTTGTTCTTTTTTTTAGATTTATTTTTTCAATCTCTTTTTTTAAGTCTCTGATATCATTACTTAGAGTATCATTCCCGATTTGATCATTTAAATGATTATTCAGTTTTCTCAACAAATTCTCCCTGCTGAGGTATTCATTTCTGTAAAGCAAATCGTCGATGATTTCGAGTCTTTCGTTATAGCGTTTGGGAGTTTCCCTAATAGTTTTTTTTGTTGCCATTGTAGAAGAATTACATTTTCAAATATAAACTTTGCATGAAAATTAAATAAAATTATTTTGGAAACCATCATTATCGGTAAACAAGAATGGAGTTGCTCCAACATTTCAGAAATATTATTCTCTAATGGAGACATTATTCCTGTAGCTTATGACCTCAACGAATGGCTTGAGTATTTTGAGTCTGGCAAGCCTTGCTGCATGCTCGACGAATGGTCTGCTTCTGCTCATCCTTTTTATTATTACAACGGATTTGCTGCTGCCGACCCAAGAGGTATAGGCAGTAATGGATTCCGAATTCCAACACAATCGGATTTTTTGGAACTGACTTCTAATTTGGATATGGATAAAGGATGCCCCGAACTAAGATTGTCAAAAGGGTGGGAGGAGATGTTTGATGTTCCAGGAAATAACGCACTCAATTTCAATGGCGAATTCGTTGGGCATATTGATTTTGAATTTAATAATTTTCAGTCGTTTTTATGGACTTCTGAAGAAACGGAATTTGAAGATGGCGATGAAACTATTACTGCTTCGATTTATTTTACTTTTAGTAGTTTATGGTATGACAGTAATAGATTAGGCTTGCCGATTAGATTAGTGAGAGATTTGTAATTTCAATTTCATTTCTTCCACCATTCCTTCACTTCTTTCTTCAAAAAATTAATACTCAGATTTACTAGCAATACAATCAAAAACCATTTTACAAACCACCAAATTTGTTTGAAAGGCGGAATGGTTCGAAGAAAGTAACTGGCAACAAATAAAAGGCATAATAGCGCGTAAAAGCCAACAAATAAAATACTTTCGGCATCATAGTGCCCAAAGAAAATAGGGTCAGTAAACAGAAGATTCCACATTATTATTTTTTTTCAATTCCTAAACGCGAAAATATATTTCCATATTGTATTCTACTTACATTTTAAAATCGCTCAAAATAATTTTCCCATTGTACAAAGATTACAATCTCCCTTCCCATATTTACACAAATTTTAAATAATGAATACTATTCAATCTCCCTTCCACAATGCAAAAGAGAAACTAAACGCTGCTCAATTACAAGCCGTTGAAACTATTGAAGGTCCTGTAATGGTTCTCGCCGGTCCGGGAACGGGGAAGACGGAAGTGCTGGCAACAAGGATTGGTCAAATCCTTACCGAGACGGATATGCAAGCTTCCAATATTTTGTGTTTGACATTTTCAAACGCAGGTGTAGAGTCGATGGAAAAGAGATTGGTAAAATTGCTGGGTAAGACAGGAGAGGAAATTGAAGTGCATACTTATCATTCTTTCGCTCAAAAAATAATCAACGAAAACAACCAGACTGCCATTCAAAAATCTCAGCTGATTACCGAAACGCAACGATTCATGATATTGGAGAAACTATTTTCCAATAGCGAAATTGCCGGAAAATATTTTGAATTGAAACCGGCCAATGTATCACGATTGAATTCAATGGCCAAACTATTTGGACTGTTTAAGAAAGAAGGAATTACCGTTCATGCGTTACGTGATGCTTCTATATATGCGTTACAGCAATTGTTGCCATTCAATGAAGACTATTTAAAAAGGAATGGAGAATTAAATGCTGATGGCAGAAAAATTGAAATACAAATTCAAGAATTTACCGAGGCCGTTGCACCTATGTATGAATCCTATCTCAAGATCATCAAAGAGAAAAACAAATTGGAATATGATGATTTGCTAGATAAAGCAATGGAGATACTTTCTGAAGATGAGAATATGCTTTTCAGTTACCGTGAAAAATACCAGTACATTTTGGTAGATGAATTTCAGGATACCAATAAAAAACAACTCGATTTATTGGAGGTGCTGATAAGAGAAGTAGAACAGCCCAATTTATTTATCGTTGGAGATGATGACCAATGCGTGTATAAATTTCAGGGAGCTAATGCAGAAAACTTCAATTGGATTTGTGAAATTCTTCCTGACATGCAAGTAATTCTTCTTGATAAAAATTACAGAAGCACACAAGCGATTCTTGATAGTTCACATCAAGTTATCAGCAATAATAACAACAGACATGAATTGAAAACCGCTGCATTAGAAGCCGGTATCGATTTTGAAGACAACCACCATCCAATAGTAAAATCATTTGTAGATGAAGATCAGGAAGCATTTGGCATTGTGTCAGAAATTAAAAGATTGATTGATGATGGTCATGAAGACATCACGATTACTATTTTGTACAGAAAAAACAAAGAAGCTGCTGTCTTCAAAAAATGGCTGAATTATTTTGATATTCCTTTTTCTGTCAACCAAACAAAGGGGGATTTACTCAAAACTGATTTTGGAAAAAGAGTATACAGTATTTTTCAATTTATCAGATTGTATCAAAAAGACAACAACAATGCGATTGTGTATTTTCATAAATTGATGATGGAGTTGGGTTATTCAGAGTCTTTGTTGTACACTTCTTTGTTTCATAAACAAAATGTAGACAAAACGATCAATTATTTTGATTGGTTGAGTACTT
>Ga0209188_1003618_pt1 | contig 10549 bp, 8 predicted proteins | sample C_130625_EF_Meta_FD_187307 | JGI IMG/M metagenome (GOLD analysis project Ga0209188, IMG submission 187307) | Freshwater microbial communities from Lake Croche, Canada to study carbon cycling - C_130625_EF_MetaG (SPAdes) (version 2) | ecosystem: Environmental > Aquatic > Freshwater > Lake | place...
GACCCGAGACTTCTGAATTTAATCCGATTTCCAACCGAAGCTATTTTCAAAATGATGCGTAAATTTACAGGCCTGTTTTCGGTCAAAGATCCAGGTTGGGGCAACAGCCACAATCCCGAATCCAAAGATGCCAAAGACGGGCAGGGGAATGAACAAGCCCCAAAAGTGGAGCCTGACAATAATAAGCCTGTAGAGACTCAGCCAACACCACAGCCTACCAAGCCAGATGGTCCTCCTGATTTGGATGAGCTCTGGAGAGACTTCAACGACAGAATCGCTGGCATCTTTGGCGGCAAGAAAAGGCCAGGGGCTAGTGCTTCTCCAGGCAAGCCAGCTAATAAGCCAAACAGTAGTGATATCCCGCCACCATCGGAGCGAGGTAATAACCGCGGTGGTAATGGTGGCAATGGCGGTATCGGTGCGCCCAACTTTAAGTTCACGAACCCGTTTGGTTCTAAGGCAAGTGTTCTGATTGGCGCTGGCGCAGTTTTCTTTATTTGGGTCTGTAGTGGATTCTTCATCATTCAAGAAGGTCAAGCTGGCGTGATTCTGACTTTTGGTAAATATGACTACACCGCTAGGCCTGGTATCAATTGGCATCTCCCTTGGCCGATTCAGTCGGCAGAGACTGTCAACTTGTCTGGCGTCCGCTCGGTTGAAGTAGGCCGCCCGGTATTAATTAAGGCAACCAACCAAAAAGATTCTTCAATGCTGACTGAAGATGAAAACATCATCGACGTACGCTTTGCTGTGCAGTATCGACTGAAAGATCCCACCGATTACTTATTTAATAATCGCGATCCAGATGCAGCAGTTGTTCAGGCGGCAGAGACTGCCGTTCGTGAAATCGTGGCACGTAGCAAGATGGATACCGTACTGTATGAAGGGCGTGAAAAGATTGCGATTGATTTAGCGAACTCCATTCAGAAAATATTAGATAGCTATAAGAGTGGTATTTTCGTGACTAGCGTGACCGTACAAAACGTACAACCACCAGAGCAAGTGCAAGCAGCCTTTGACGATGCCGTAAAGGCGGGTCAAGACCAAGAGCGTTTAAAGAGCGAAGGTCAAGCTTACGCAAATGACATTATTCCGCGTGCCAAAGGAACAGCAGCCCGCTTGATTCAGGAGGCTGAAGGTTATAAGGCGAGGGTAGTAGCTACTGCAGAGGGTGACGCTACCCGGTTTAAACAAATATTGGTGGAGTACGCCAAAGCACCACAAGTCACCCGTGATCGCATGTATATCGATAGCATGCGGGAGATGTATAACAACGTCACTAAGATTCTGGTAGATACCACAAAGAGCAATAGCCTTTTGTATTTACCGCTCGATAAGATTATTGCTCAAGTGAGCGCCGAAAGTGCTCAGGCTGCTACTACTCAAGTAAACCCCTCTGGTACTACTACTCCAACTGGTAGTGTGACTGTCGGCGGGGCAACTGGCATTAATAATCCAGCACCTACAACGGCTTCAAGTACTAGTTCAACAGCGCCATCATCCGGAAGTTCTACTGATAAGCGCGATGGTCTACGCAGTCGTGATCGGGAGGCCAGATAATGAACGCAAATCGCCTAATTGCTGCCGCCATTGCATTAATTGCTTTGATGTTTGTACTATCTTCTAGTATCTTTGTTGTTGACCAGCGCAAATTTGCAGTGGTCTTCTCTTTTGGACAGATAGTTCGGGTGATTGAGACGCCTGGCCTGCAATTAAAGTATCCAGCCCCATTTGAAAGTGTGCGCTTCTTCGATCGTCGCATTCTGACAATTGATAACCCTGAAGCAGAGCGCTTTATCACTGCCGAGAAAAAGAACTTATTAGTAGATTCTTATGTGAAGTGGCGCATTGTAGATCCACGTAAATTCTTCATCAGCTTTAAAGGTGATGAGCGCTTGGCGCAAGATCGTCTAACGCAATTAGTGCGTTCTGCCTTAAATGAAGAATTCACGAAACGTACCGTACGAGAGTTAATTTCTGATCAGCGCGAAGAAGTGATGCAAGGTATTCGTAAAAAGGTTGCCGATGACGCTGCAGATATTGGCGTAGAGATTGTGGATGTTCGCCTCAAGCGCGTTGATCTCTTGGCAGAAATTAGTGATTCAGTCTATCGCCGTATGGAAGCAGAGCGTAAACGTGTTGCCAATGAACTACGTTCAATGGGTGCCGCAGAGTCAGATAAGATTCGGGCAAACGCTGAGCGCCAACGCGATACGATTTTGGCGGAAGCTTACCGTGATGCCCAAAAGATTAAAGGGGCAGGGGATGCTAAAGCCACAGCGCTCTACGCAGAAGCCTTTGGGCGCGACCCGCAGTTTGCTCAGTTCTATCAGAGCTTGGAAGCCTATCGCAGTTCTTTCAAGGATAAGAAGGACATCATGGTAGTTGAGCCAAACGGTGAGTTTTTTAAGTTCCTGCACAAAAAATAAGAAAGTGAATCATTCACATCATGAATCGTTGGTTACTTCCTGAAGACATTGCAGACGTTTTGCCAGCTGAGGCTCGCAAGGTGGAGACTTTGCGTCGTGCCATCTTGGATCTCTATCAGTCCTACGGATATGAATTAGTCGCACCTCCATTATTAGAGTTCCTAGATTCTTTATTGACTGGCACGGGTTCAGATCTCAATCTTCAAACCTTTAAACTAGTGGATCAGTTATCAGGACGTACTTTGGGTTTGCGTGCAGACATGACGCCGCAAGTAGCGCGAATTGATGCCCACTTATTAAATCGCATAGGGGTCACCCGTCTTTGCTATGCAGGCCCAGTTGCACATGCTCGTACTCCAGTAGGCAGCACTGCGCGTGAAGAGCTTCAACTTGGTGCGGAGATTTATGGTTGTGCTACCTGGGAAGCAGATTTTGAGGCGATAACCTTGCTCCTGAAAACACTCTCTATCGCGGGGGTCGAGAAGGTCTATCTTGATTTATCGCATGCCGGCATTTTGACCGGTATCTTGGCCGAGCAGAAGCTCGATAAAGAAGCGATTGAGTCTTTATATGGCCTATTACAAAGCAAAGATCGTCCACGACTTAGTCAATGGGCAGCTAGCTTGCCAGTTAAAACAAGCGAAGCTCTCATGGCTTTGACAGAATTAAATGGTCCTTGCGCAGAAGTTCTGGCTAAGGCTAAAAAAGCTTTACCGAAACATGCTGCTATTGACCAAGCATTAACAGATCTTGAGTACTTAATTGCTGCAGTGTCTGCATCGAGTGGTTTGGAGCTCAATATTGATTTAGCGGATTTGCGGGGTTATCAATATCACAGCGGTGTGATGTTTGCTGTTTATGTAGATAAGTTGCCGCAACCGATTGCTAGAGGTGGACGCTATGACCATGTGGGTCAAGCTTTTGGGCGCTCACGTCCTGCCACTGGCTTTTCATTGGATCTTTTGACATTAGCCAGCTTATCGCCATTGCGAGCGCGCAAGTTGGCGATTGCCGCGCCCTGGTTAAATGATGCGCAATTGAATCAAGTAATTACTGCTCTACGCAGTCAAGGCGAGGTCGTGATTCAGGTGATGGCAGGGGAAACAGTCGAAGCTGCTGAATATGAATGTGATCGCGAGTTGGTGCAGCAGGGTAGCGCTTGGGAAGTAAAGAAAAAATAAAGCAAAGCAATTAAGCAAAGTAATAAAGCAAACAATTAACCTAATTTGTAATTATCTTTTTGGATTTCAATATGTCTTCAAAGCAGCAAGCTAAAGGTCGTAACGTCGTTGTGATTGGTACCCAGTGGGGTGATGAAGGCAAAGGTAAGGTGGTTGATTGGCTTACGGATCATGCCCAAGCTGTAGTACGTTTTCAGGGGGGTCACAATGCAGGACACACTCTCATCATTGGGGGCAAGAAAACGATTCTTCGTCTGATTCCCTCCGGAATCATGCATAAAGAAGTGATTTGCTATATCGGTAACGGTGTTGTACTGTCACCCGAAGCGCTTTTTAAAGAGATCGGCGAGCTTGAGGCGGCTGGCTTGGATGTCCAGTCCCGCTTGAAGATTTCTGAGGCGACTACTTTAATTCTGCCGTATCACGTTGCGATTGATCATGCCCGTGAGAAAAAGCGCGGTGAAGCCAAAATTGGCACTACAGGTCGTGGTATTGGGCCAGCTTACGAAGATAAGGTAGCGCGTCGTGCTTTGCGCGTACAAGATTTGTTCTATCCAGAAAAATTTGCTGAGCAGTTGCGTGAGAACTTGGAGTATCACAATTTCATGCTCCAAAATTACTACGGTGCAGAGCCTGTGAATTATGAAAAGACCTTGGCTGAAGCGATGTCTTATGCAGAGCGTATTAAGCCTATGGTGGTGGATGTCTCTAGCGCGCTATACGCTGCTGAGCAAGCTGGACAGAATCTCCTGTTCGAAGGTGCACAGGGGACTTTGCTCGATATTGATCATGGCACCTACCCCTATGTGACTTCGAGTAACTGTGTCGCTGGCAACGCTGCAGCAGGTTCTGGGGTTGGTCCAGATTCTTTGCAATATATCCTGGGTATTACTAAAGCTTATTGCACCCGGGTTGGTGCTGGTCCGTTTCCAAGCGAACTGTATGATCACGATAATCCTGCAAAGCAAGACCCGATTGGTGTGCGTTTGGCTGAAGTGGGTAAGGAATTTGGCTCGGTTACTGGCCGCCCACGTCGGACTGGCTGGTTAGATGCCGCAGCTTTGAAGCGCTCCATTCAGATCAACGGACTTTCAGGTTTGTGCATCACTAAGCTTGATGTCTTGGATGGCTTGGAAACGATTCGCTTATGTGTTGGCTACCAGTTGGATGGTAAGAAATTGGATGTATTGCCACGCGGCGCCGAGTCGGTTGCCCGTTGTGAGCCCCTTTATGAGGATTTTCCAGGTTGGAAAGGCACCACTTTTGGGATTCGGGAGTGGGACAATCTACCAGTAGAAGCGCAAAATTTCCTCAGTCGAATTGAGGAAGTTGCTGGTAAGCCAATTGCGATGGTGTCCACGGGACCAGAGCGTGATGAAACCATTTTGCTCCAGCATCCGTTTGAGGATTGATGGAAATTTACCGTTTAACTATATTAATTAACTCTCGCTTTAAGCACAAAGGTTTACAACATGTCTGCACGCACTACCTGTAATAGTCTCCAAGTAGCAACCCCGCTTTACCGTTTTATTGAAGATAAAGTACTTCCTGGAACGGGCATTAAGAGTGCTGATTTTTGGAAAGGGTTTGACGAGATCGTTAAAGACTTAAGTCCTAAGAATGAAGCCTTGTTAGCGAAGCGCGATCGTCTGCAGCTTAATTTAGATCAATGGCACAAAGCTAATCCAGGCCCAATCAAAGATATGCCTGCCTATCGCAAGTACTTAAAAGAAATTGCTTATATCGAGGATGTGCCTGCCAAGATTATGGCCACCACTCAGAATGTGGATGATGAATTAGCTCTCCAAGCTGGTCCTCAGTTGGTCGTTCCGGTGCTCAATGCGCGCTATGCCTTAAATGCCGCCAACGCCCGGTGGGGGTCTTTGTATGATGCTTTATATGGTACAGACGTGATCTCTGAGGCAGATGGCGCTACTAAGGTTGGTGCTTACAACCCTATTCGAGGTGCCAAGGTAGTTGCTTATGCGCGTCAGTTTTTAGATGAATCCGCTCCCTTAGCGAGAGCTTTATACAGTGATGTAGTGGCCTATACCGTTGTCGACAATAAACTTTCAGTGAAGTTAAAAGATGGCAGTACTACCGGTTTGATTAATGAGAAACAGTTTGTTGGTTATCAGGGCGATGCTTCTTCCCCATCATCTATTTTGTTACGCAACCATGGCATTCATATTGATATTGAAATTGATAGAACTAAAACCATTGGCGCTGCTGATCCGGCTGGCGTAAATGATGTAGTGCTCGAGGCCGCACTCTCAACCATTTTGGACTTAGAAGACTCAGTGGCGGTGGTTGATGCTGATGACAAAGTACTCGCCTATGAAAATTGGTTGGGCATTCTCAAGGGCACCTTGGTTGAAGAGGTGAGCAAAGGTGGCAAAACTTTTACTCGCACGCTCAACCCCGATCGTAAATATACTGCCTGCATTGGTGCAGTCAATGCTCAAGATGGTATTGTCACCTTGCATGGTCGCTCACTTTTGTTCCTGCGTAATGTTGGTCACTTGATGACCAATCCAGCCATCATTACTGGCGATGGTAAGGAAATCTACGAAGGCATCTTAGATGCAGTGGTGACTGTGTTGATTGCGCTGTATGACATTAATCGTCCTGCTAGTCAGACGATTGGTAATACGCGTAAGGGCTCTGTTTATATTGTTAAGCCAAAAATGCACAGCGCTGAAGAGGTGGCATTTGCTTGCGAGCTCTTTGGGCGAGTTGAGAAATTGCTTGGTTTACCTGAGAACACAGTCAAATTAGGAATCATGGATGAAGAGCGTCGCATGAGCGTCAATCTTAAAGCGGCTATTGCAGCAGCTAGTGCTCGTGTTGCGTTTATTAATACTGGCTTCTTAGACCGTACTGGCGACGAAATGCATACGGGAATGTACGGCGGCGCGATGGTTCGTAAAGGCAGGATGAAGATCGCCAAATGGTTTGGGGCCTATGAGCGCCGTAATGTTTTAGCAGGCTTGGATTGTGGACTTCGTGGTCGCGCACAGATTGGTAAGGGTATGTGGCCTGCACCAGATCTCATGAAAGAGATGGTAGATCAAAAAGGTGCGCATCCTATGGCTGGAGCCAATACTGCTTGGGTGCCATCACCTACCGCTGCAACTTTGCATGCAATGCATTATCACCAGGTCGATGTTGCAAAGATCCAAGAGGATATGGAGAAACAAGATACTGCTGCTGAGTATGAGGCCCTGACTGATGATCTCTTGACTGTCCCCATTGCGCTGTATCCTGATTGGACAAAAGAGGAGATTCGCGAATCTCTTCACAATAATTGTCAAGGTATTTTAGGTTATGTAGTGCGCTGGATTGATCAAGGTGTGGGTTGCTCTAAGGTGCCTGATATCTATAACGTAGGGCTGATGGAAGATCGCGCAACATTACGTATTTCTAGTCAGCATATTGCTAACTGGTTGCTGCACAAATATGTAACGAAAAGGGAAGTGGAAGAAGCGTTACAACGAATGGCTAGTATTGTTGATATGCAAAACGCCAGTGATCCTTTATATAAGCCAATGATGCCAAACTATAAAGATTCATATGCCTTTCAAGCTGCAAGTGATTTGATCTTTAAGGGACTCGAGCAGCCTAACGGCTATACCGAACCATTACTACATGCATGGCGCTTAAAGTTAAAAGAAGCACAAGCAAAGTAATTGAAAGTGTTTCTCGCACTGGAATGGATTTGTCGAGAGGCAAATCCATTTTTTATTTAATACACCCCTATGTTTAGCTTTCTAAATCCATTCTCTAAGACAGCGCAAAGGTTCCCATTGCAATTGAATGATGGGGGGAGAGCGGATGCCGGCTTTAAAGGCGGGGCTGGGGACTGTGTAGTAAGGTCAATTGCAATTGCTGCTAAGTTGCCTTATGTGCAAGTCTACGAGGATCTGAGAGATGCCAATGCGCGGTATGCTCAAGAGCGCGATAACAAACTGTCTCGACACTTAAACCAACGCGGTTCCTCACCCCGCAACGGCAATCATCGCAATGTTTTTCATGGCTACATTCTTAGTCATGGCTTTAAGTGGGTACCGACCATGAAAGTCGGCGCAGGGTGTCAGGTGCACTTAAGGCCCAAAGAGTTACCCGCTGGAACCTTGATTGTTAAAGTCTCTAAGCACCTTACGGCAGTGATTGATGGGGTGATTCAGGATACGCATGATCCCTCAAGAGGCGGTAGTCGCTGTGTGTACGGGTATTACATTAAGAAGTCGGTGAGTCATCTCGAGCGTATCTAAGATTCCATGCGGTTTTATAAGCATCAGTCATGCCGATCATGACTGAGGTAGTCCAGGCTATCGAAAATAGTCCCGTGAAGGCAATAAAGAAGGCTAAGCTTTTCCATCCAGTCGGTAAGGTGTCGGCTGCAAAGCCGACGGTAGTGTAGCAACTACCGGCAAAGATCAAGGCCTGTACGCCATCATCTACCAGGCCAAGTGCAAATAGGCAGAAACTCCACAGCACAATTCCGCAAATATGAATTAATGCGAAAACGATAAATGCCCAGTAAAAGTCAACGAAAACCCATTTGTATTTGCCCTTGCTTAAATTGACTTTAGTCCTTCTATCAAATTTCATGATCACATGGTTGATGCCAGTGCCATGAAAAATTAAAATGGCAATGAGCGCTAAAGTCCCAAACAAAACCTCTTTTACGAAGCTTACGACGGGGATGCCTAAGACAGACAATTGAAGGGCGGATTGAGTGAGGGACGACATAAGAGGGTCGGTTTAAGTAGCAGCAAAAATAAGATTCAAGGGTGATAATGGCATATTGACCAGTATGTGTAAAGCCAACCTTGAATCAAGCATCTAATCTATTTGAATCCCCCAAGCGTGAGCGTTTCTTTTTGCTGGCATTGTCTGGGATTCAGTTCACACACATATTAGATTTCATGATCATGATGCCCTTGGGGCCTCAGTTCATTAAAGCCCTATCCATTAATACCCATCAATTTGGCTTACTGCTTTCTTCCTATACCTTTGCGGCTGCAATCGCAGGGGTGTTCGCAACATATTACATTGACCGTTTTGAGCGTAGAGGGCTTTTATTGCGCCTCTATATCTGCTTTATATTGGCGACGGTCGCCTGCGGACTTGCCCCTGATTACCATTCTCTTTTTATTGCTAGAGCCTGTGCAGGCGCTTTTGGGGGCATCTTGGGTTCTTTAGTTCAGACCATGGTGGCCGACTCCATTCCCTTTGAGCGCAGAGGTAAGGCCTTAGGAACAGTGATGGCTGCTTTCTCGGTATCTACAGTCGCTGGAGTCCCCTTAAGTTTGTTTTTAGCAAACCATATTGAGTTTTTAGGATGGCGTGCTCCCTTTATGTTTATCGGTTTGATCTCGGCAGTCATTTTGTTGATTGGCTATCGCAACATTCCCAAAATATCAGGACACCTGCATCATGTTCAGGAGGGTAGTCGCTTTAAGCAAATCTATGACATCTTGATTTCACATCACCATCTCAGAGCGTTCTTGTTCATGGGTTTGATTATGTTGACGGGCTTTTCAGTCATTCCATATATCGCTCTCTACCTCACCTCTAATGTAGGAATTGCTGACTCCTACATCTCATTGATCTACCTATGTGGTGGGGTTGCTACCTTAATGAGCTCACGCTGGATTGGTCATTTGGCTGACAAGTACGGTAAGGTTCGGGTCTTCAGAATACTGGCCATCATTAGTTTGCTGCCAATATTAATTACCACCAATCTCTTCCCCGTTCCTTTGTGGATTGTTCTACTAAATCAGACGGCATTCTTTGTTTTGATTTCTGGACGGATGATTCCAGCAATGGCGATTGTGAGTCAACTGGTTGAGCCGAAGATTCGGGGAACCTTTATGAGTTTGGTTGGCTCGATGCAGATGCTCGCTTCCGGGATTGCTTCGGTCTTAGCTGGATTGGTAGTGACCATTGCAGCCGACGGTAAGATGCAGCATTACAACTTGGTTGGATATGGTGCAGCAGTTTGTGGATTACTGACATTTTGGCTGGTAGGATATATTCATTCAGCTCACAAAGACAATGCAAAAAAACAAGGGAGCGCAGATGATTCAGTTCAAACGGCCTGATGGTCAGTTAGTCGATGGCTATTTAGTAGAGCCGGCAGATAAGGCCAATGCGCCCGGTATCGTGGTCATTCAAGAATGGTGGGGTTTGGACGAGGAGGTGAAGGCGGTAGCAGATCGTTTGGTTAAAGCAGGTTATCGCGCTTTGGTTCCTGATCTCTATCGTGGCAAGCTGGCGCTGGATGCTAAAGAAGCAGAGCATTTGATGGGCGAGCTGAACTTTGGTGAGGCAGCTGGGCAAGACATTCGGGGTGCCGTTCAGTACCTCAAGGCAACAGGCAGTAGCAAGGTGGCGGTGACGGGATTTTGTATGGGTGGCGCCTTAACGGTTCTATCTGCTTGCAAGGTGCCTGAGCTAGATGGCACGATTGTTTGGTACGGCTACCCGCCGCTAGAGTTTGTTGATGCGAGCGCTATTAAAAAACCGATGCTGGCGCATTGGGCCTTACAGGATGATTTCTTCAATATCTCTGGCGTTGATGCGCTCGAGGAAAAGCTCAAGCAGGCTGGCGTCTCTTACGATTTCCAGCGCTACGATGCCAAACATGCTTTTGCTAATCCTAAGTCAGAGATACGGGGACTGCCGCCACTTCAATATAACGCTGCAGCAGCAGAGTTGACTTGGGAGAGAACTATAGAATTCCTCAAAAAGAATTTAGCTTAATTCAAAACATCAGTACATTTTTATGCATCTCTTTTCAGAAAATCTTGCTGTTGAAATTTCTTCCTACTATCGCAATCTTGCCTTAGGTCATGGAGTGGTTCCGAAAGTATTTACCTTGGTGAATGGCGAGGGAAATCAGTACCTATTTTTTATTGATGACCTGCAGAT
>Ga0209188_1003626_pt1 | contig 10538 bp, 10 predicted proteins | sample C_130625_EF_Meta_FD_187307 | JGI IMG/M metagenome (GOLD analysis project Ga0209188, IMG submission 187307) | Freshwater microbial communities from Lake Croche, Canada to study carbon cycling - C_130625_EF_MetaG (SPAdes) (version 2) | ecosystem: Environmental > Aquatic > Freshwater > Lake...
ATCCAACTCGCGGAATTGATGTTGGAACCAAGCAACAAATTTATGAATTAGTACGTGAGTTTGCTAACCAAGGAAAATCAGTTTTGCTTTTTACATCTGAGTTACGTGAAATTCAACTTGCTTGCGACCGTGCGATAGTAATTTATGAAGGTAAAGTCCAAGCGGATTTACCGATTGATAGGTGCAATGAGGAAAATTTGTTAAATGCTGCTCATGGAATTGCGGTAGCAAAATGAATCTAATACAGATTAAAAGACAAAGCTGGAATCTTGCAATAATTCTTCTAGCAGTTGTATTAGGTGCTTGGCGAATTAGCCAATTACCTCAATTTGGTGCCTATGAGGCTCGTACATTCGTTCTTGGAATTTTACCTATTGCACTGTTATCTATGGGACAGGCATTAATTATTATCGGTGGCGGAATCAATCTAGCAATTGGCGCTGAGGCTGTCTTAATTAACTGTTTATCAGCCAAATACATGATTGATACCTCATTTACTAAATCCCTTATTCTTGCATTTGCATTCATGATTGTTGGTGTTCTCGTTGGAGCATTAACCGGTTGGATAATTTCTGTATCTGGAATTGCTGATATCGTGGTGACTCTGGCAACAAGCTTTTTGTTGGTGGGAGTTGCTATGTATGTAATGCCACAGCCTGGTGGTGGAATTAACCAGACCTTAGCTGACTTAATCTCTGGAAAAGTTCCAAACTTTATTCCTCCGCTAATCTGCCTAATACTTCCAATTTTATTAATCTGGATTCCGCTGTATCGAAGTAAACTTGGTATATCTATGTATGCAATAGGTTCAAATAAGGACGCCGCATTTTTGTCAGGCGTAAATGTTAATTTAACTAGAATTAAACTTTATGCTTTTGGTGGCTTATTTGCATCCTTATCTGGATTGGCATTAACTGGTATAACTTTGAGCTCTAGTCCATTTGCAAACATAAGTAACACTGCAACATTAAATTCAGTAGCCGGAGCAGTTCTGGGTGGAGTGGCACTTTCCGGTGGAGTTGGCGGATTAGTTGGACCAGCTCTGGCAGCCTTAATTCTTTACTTTATCCCAACAATCCTGCTTGCATTTGGAATTGATCCATCTTATAGCCAGATCATTACCGGAGCATTAACGATAGTTGTTGTATTACTGGGTGGCTTACTTCGCAAACGGACGGCGGGTAAAAAATGATAAAGCTAAAAATGTTTAATGAGTCACGAATTTCTAAATCTATGTTGTCACTTATTGGAATTTTATTTGCTCTTTACATGATAACTGGGTTGCTGGACTCATATAATTTTTCAATTCCAGCAATCGGAAATGTGTTTTATTTAGGCGCAGCACTTGGTCTTTTAGCTGCTGGTCAAACAATTTGTATGCTCACCGGTGGAATCGATCTATCTCTAGCAATGATCGCTACCGGAGCAGCCTTTATTGTCAGCGTTAAATCGTCATCTGGATTACCAATTGCCCTATCTCTTGCACTTTTATACTGCATCGTAATTGGCGCTATTAATGGCTTAGCAATTGGCTTATTAGGAATGAACCCACTGATCATGACGCTGGGAATGAACGCTGTTCTGATTGGTGTATTTACTGTTGGAGTAACTACTTTCCTACAAGGAAGTTCTACTGTTCCAGAAGTATTAGTCACACTTAGTACCTCATCAATAATTGACACTAGTACCTGGGTATTTGAATCAGCCACTGCCGATCCAAGATCTTGGCCATTTGTTGCCTCAATTGTTGACACTTTATCTTGGCCATTTTTCATCTGGCTTCTTGTAAGTTTAATTGTGCTCTTTATTTTAGCTAGAACCGGTCTAGGTAGGTTGATCTATGCAATTGGCGATAATGCGCAATCTGCAAGGCTTGCTGGGGTAAAAGTTTGGCAAGTACAAGTTACAACTTACGTTATGTGTGCAATTCTTGGCGGTATTGGTGGAATTATATTAGGCGGCCAATCCGGCGCAGTTGCACTTAGTTTGGCAAACTCATTCCTACTTCCATCAGTTGCAGCAGTTGTTATTGGTGGCACATCAATCATGGGTGGACTTGGTGGGTATAAGGGAACAATGATGGGTACATTAATCCTTACCTTACTTTCATCATTATTAACCACCGTCAACTCCTCTGAGGCTGTTAAGCAAATGATTTATGGAGCTATTGTGCTTGCACTTGCTTGGACCTACGCAAAAATTTCTGAGAATTCTTAACTTAATGAAGATTAGTTCAGCAGCAGTTATTGGTACTGGGTTTATTGGAACAGTGCATGTTGAATCAATTCGAAGAACTGGTGTTGAAGTAAAAGGTGTTTTATCTGGAAGTGCCGAAAGTACTAAGCGAGGGGCTGAAAATCTCTCAGTTAAAACACAATACCAATCTGTGGCTGAGATAGCTACCGACAAAGATGTAACAGTTGTTCATGTAACTTCACCAAATGCACTTCACTACCCACAAGTTAAAGAGTTAATGACTGCTGGTAAGCATGTAATCTGCGAAAAGCCATTAGCGCTCTCGGCAAAAGAAGGTATTGAATTAGTGCAGCTGGCAGAAAAAACTGGCTTAGTTAATGCCACATGTTTTAATACCCGGTTTTATCCAATGGTGCATGAAGCAAGATCACTTGTTAAATCAGATTTAATTGGTACACCAAGATATGTAAAGGGTCACTACCATCAGGATTGGCTGACGCTTGATACAGATTGGAACTGGCGTCTTGAAGCAGAGCAAGCTGGTGAATTACGAGCAGTAGCAGATATTGGATCTCACTTAATTGATCAAATTGGTTTTGTTACTGGCTTAGAAATTGTTGAGGTTATGGCTGAGCTTCACACCCTTGTTAAAACCAGGCAAAAGCCAACAGGGCCAGTACAAACTTTTACGATCGATACATCTTCTAAACGAGAAACCGTAACTATGTCATCAGATGATGCAGCTGGAGTATTAATTAGGTTTGCAAATGGCGCTCGGGCAACGATTTCAATCTCACAAATCTCATCCGGTCGCAAGAACTCGATTAACTGGGAGATTTCAGGGCCAAAAGGATCATTAGCTTTTGATGCGGAAAATCCAGAGCAACTTTGGATTGGTCATCGTGGTCAAGCAAATGAAGTACTGCATAAAGATCCCAGCATGCTTTCACCAGAGGCTGCAAAGATTTCATTTTATCCAGGCGGGCATGTGGAGGGATTTTCTGAAACATTCCGTGGTCTTTTTGAAAGAGTCTATTCAGACATCGAAACTGGAAACCGTTCTGGTGCATACCCAACTTTTGCGGATGGGGTTCGCAGCTTACAAATAACCGATGCAATTGCAGAAAGTTCTAAAAAATCCTCTTGGATTAAGGTAAACAAATAGATAATCTAGGCAACCAAAGGAGAAGCAAATGAAACTCGGACTACTAACTGCACCACTACCAGATGTCCCATTGCTTGAAATTGCAGAGTGGGCAGCTGCTGAAAAATTTGAGATGCTTGAGGTTTGTTGTTGGCCAAAGAGTTCTGGTGCTAATCGCAGGTATGCCGGCATTACTCATATCGAAGTTGAAGATCTAAGTAAAGATCGTGGCCAAGAGATTGTCGGTCAATTAAAGGAACGCAAAATAGAAATGTCCGCACTTGGTTACTATCCAAATAATTTACACCCAGATCCTGAGCAACGAAAGCTAGTTAACGAGCACACCAAGAAAGTTATTAGAGCAGCCGGCGTAATGGGTGTTCCAGTAGTTAGTACTTTTATTGGAGCGGATGCATCTAAATCTCAAGATGAGAATTGGGCTGAGGCACAGAAAGTTTGGCCAGATATTGTCAATGTTGCGACTGATAGCAATGTAAAGATTGCTATTGAAAACTGTCCAATGATTTTTAGTAAAGATGAATGGCCAAGTGGACACAATGTCGCCTACTCTCCAAGAATTTGGCGTGAGATGTTTGATAAATTTGGTCCAACCGTCGGATTAAATCTAGATCCATCACATTTACTTTGGCAGATGATTGATATTGAACGAGTAATTAGAGAGTTTGGTTCTCGTATTTATCACACACATGTTAAAGACATGGAGATTGATCGCGAAGGTTTATATAACAATGGAATTATGTCTGGCGGAATTGGTTGGCAACGACCAAGACTTCCAGGTTATGGTGAGATAAATTGGGCGAACTTTGTGGCAACTTTGTCACAAGTTGGCTATGAAGGTGTGCTTTGTATTGAACATGAGGATCGTCGATTTGAAGGCACAAATGAAAAGGTTAAGCAGGGTTTTTTGATTGCACGCAATCAGATTGCTGCCCTGCTACCAATGAGCTTGTAGTTGCTTTAAGCGTTTACCGTTGCAACTACTCGATCACTAAATTTATTTGTCTTTGGATCCTTTAGGATCAATTTAACTCGACCATCTGGCAAAGTTTCTTGCTTAATAATTACTTGGCCTTCATACATTGATGGCTTGTTTTGAATTCGAGGAGTTTTACCACCGCGCCAGTCAAGCTCAACAGGTGCCCAGCCATGAGTTTCAGCAGATTTAAAGCAAGCATCCATGATTGCATTTACAACATAGCCATCATAGAAAGTCTCCATTGGATCCTTCTTGCTTTCCATTGAGTTAAACATATCTGTGAACATATCAACATAACCAAGCTCTGCTACCTCATCACCAACTGGGAATAGCCATCCGGTTGAGGTCTCTGATTTTTCTGCAATATATGAATTACCTTCTGCTGCAGTAAACATTTCAAATCCAGTTCGCAAGAAGTGGTTCATCCAAATTGTGCCGTGGGTTCCAGCAACTTCATCACGCAGATCCATTCCACCGCGGAAGGTCCATGAAACTTCAAATTGACCAATCGCGCCGGATTCAAATTTGATTAATGCAACTGCATTATCTTCAGCATTAATTGGATGGACCAAAGTATCTTTCCAGCAAAGGACTTCAACTGGGCGATTACCTTTTCCAACAAAATTTCTAATAATTTCAATGCAGTGACAACCAAGGTCAACTATGCAGCCACCACCTGCTTGTTTGTCATCCCAAAACCAAGCACTGTGTGGTCCAGGGTGAGTTTCTCGAGAGCGAACCCACAGCACATCACCAACTGCGCCACTTTGAACAGACTTAACTGCTTTAAGTGTTTTTGGTGTGTAACAAAGATCCTCTAAGTAACCAGCAAATACGCCAGCTTTTTCAACTATATCTAAAATTCTTTTTGCTTCCGCTGCATTTCTAGCAAGCGGTTTAGTGCAAAGGATTGCTTTACCAGCCTTTGCAGCAAGTGTTATCGCCTCTTCATGCATATGATTTGGTAGCGCAACAATAATTACATCTGTATCTGGATGATTAATCGCTTCTTCAATACTTGTTGTATAAGTTGGAATATTCCATCGCTTTGCAAAGGCATCACCACGCTCCTCAGAGCGAGAGTAAACAACGGCAACTGAATCTCGATTTCGCTGACCATGTAATGTCATTGTGTAGAAGTCAGCAATTAGGCCAGTACCTAACATTGTTATGCGATGTGATTTCACAAATCCTCCAAAGCGTAGAAATAGTTTAAAGTAGTATAGACATTTGGACTATGCTCTGAAAAGGGGGTAGCAATGCCAAATAGATCACTAGGCCACTTTGACCTGATCGTGATGGGTGCTGGTTCTGCTGGCGCCTCTGCTGCAATTGCAGCCGCAAGATCTGGCAGCAAAGTACTTGTAATTGATCGCCTACCATTTATCGGGGGAACAAGCACTGCAGTCCTAGATACTTTTTATGGCTTCTACACGCCAGGGGAAAAAGCAAAGAAAATCGTTGGCGGAATACCTGATGATGTTATTGATGGATTAAAAAGCTTTGGTTCAATGGTTGAGCGGCCAAATACATATGGCGCTGGAACTGGTGTTACTTATAACCCAGAGCATTTAAAAGTTGTATGGGAATCCCTGCTAATTAAATCCGGTGCAAAAATATTATTACACGCACTTTTGCAACAAGTAAATGTTAAAGATGGCAAAGTCAATGAGTTGATACTTGCTACCCGGGCTGGCCTTTGTTCAGTGACTGGAAATTTTTTTATTGATGCTACCGGGGATGCAGATTTATCAAATTATGCTGGCTTTGGATATGAAAAAGCTGGCGAGATATCACCTGCTCAAACATTAACAACCACTTTTAAAATGGTTAATGTCGATTTAGTAGAGCGAAAGAAAATTAAGAAAGAGCAGCTGCATGAGTTAATGCAAGATGCAGCAGATAATGGCTATGAGCTGCCACGCAGAGAGGGATCAGATCACATCACGCCAGTTCCAAATACAACTGCAACGGTAATGACCAGGCTTGATTCAGTTCGCAAAAACAGCAAAGGTGAAATTGAATCTGTCTTAGATGATCCATTCTTTTTAACTGAATCAGAAATTGCTGGTAGAAGACAAGCGTCGGAGTATGCAAGATTTTTGGTAGATAAAGTACCTGGGTATAAGGATTCCTCTTTATATGGCTTTTCCACCTTAATTGGCGTGAGAGAAACAAGAAGAGTTTATGGCGATTATCGCGTTACTAAATCAGATGTATTAGAAGCAAAACAATTTGATGATCAGGTCGCATTATGTGGAGCACCTATTGAGGATCACCATAGTGGTGATGGTACAAACTGGATTTATCTGCCAGATGGTTCTGCAGTTGGAATCCCATTGCGATCATTAATCGTTAAAGACAGTGTAAATACGATGGTGATTGGTAGATGTTTTTCAGCTTCACATGATGCCCACGCTTCAATTCGCTCAATGGCGCAATGCATGGCAATGGGTGTTGCTGCCGGAGTCGCGGGCTCAATTGCACTTGCAAATAAAAAGGAAATTAGAGAGGTTAACTTTTCAGATATCCGCAGGAAAATTATCGAAACTGGCGCAGTATTAGAGGTGCCCAGTAAATGAGTAGCAAGGTAAGAACCGTACTAGGGGATATCTCAGCAGAAAGCCTTGGCGTTACTTATATGCATGAGCACTTAATAATTGAATCAGAGATTGTAAAAAAAGATTATGAGCACATTTATCTACCAAGCACTGAAGATGCAGCTGCTGAGGTTATCTTATGTAAAAAAGCTGGAGTTCAAAGTATGGTCGATTGTATGCCAACTGGCTCTGGCAGAAATCCACAGAAGTTACGGAAAATTTCTGAATTAACTGGCATAAACATTATTGCAACCACCGGATTACACCATGATCGCTACTATAAAAGTGATGATGAGGTTGAAAATTTAAGCTCATCTCAACTTGGCCAGTTGTTTATAAATGAAATTGAAAATGGAATGGATGATACTGAGATTAAAGCAGGAATAATTAAAGTTGTAACATCTGGTTCAGAGATTAAAGATCGAGAGATAAAACTTTTTGAAGCAGCCGCAATTGCACACAATAAAACTGGTATGCCAATCATTTCTCACTGTGAACATGGCAAAGGCGCCTTAGAACAAATAAAGCTTTTTACAAAATTAGGCATCAAATTAAATAGAGTCACACTTTCGCATACCGATAAAGAAAATGATCATGGATATCACCGTGAACTTTTAAGCTCTGGTATCAACGTTGAGTACGATCAATCATTAAGACAATTCAATGAAGAAAAACCAGAGAGTGCCTTGCTAACTATCGCGATGATTGAAGCTGGCTACCTACATCAAATAATGCTAGGAACAGATGGTGCTAGAAGATCACTATGGAGTGTATTAGGCGGAGAACCTGGCTTGAGTTGGCTTTACTCTGGTTGGGGTAAGAAACTTAAAGATATGGGTGCTACTGAAGAACAAGTTGAGAGGTTATTTATATCCAACCCTGCTGAAGTATTATCTTTTAGCAGTTAGTCATATCCACCAGTAAGGTTATTTGGTACCTTTCACTTATGGAGCAAAATTTCAAAAAGCAAACAATTGAAATCTCCAATAAAGGTTTTCCGTTAAATTCATACGGTAAAACTGCCGAACAATTTCTTGCTTCAAAGCCAAATATTTTTTCAGCTGGTTTTCAATTTCCGATTATGGTTCTTAAAGATAATGCTCTGAAACATAACATCGATCGAATGGCTAGATTTTGTAAGTCGGTTGGAGCTGAATTAGCTCCTCATGTTAAAACCACAATGTCACCTCAAATCGCTCAAATGCAAGTAGATGCTGGGGCATTTGCCTTAACAATTGCTAACTTCTGGCAGGCTGAGATTTTTAGAAGTTTTGGATTTAAAAAACTAATAATTGCAAATGAAGTATTAGATCCATCAGCAATAGCCGCAATCTCTGAATTAAATGGCAAGCAAGCAGCTGAAATAATCTTTTATGTTGACTCACTTGCTGGGTTAGAAATTGTTAAAAAACATACCTCAAAAGATGGAATTCAAAATCTATTTATTGAGATTGGTACCGATAATGGAAGGGGTGGAGTTAGAGATTTAGATTTAGTCACTCAAATTGCTAAAAATATTTCGGAAGATCCTCGACTCAAATTAAGAGGAGTAACTGGCTTTGAGGGTGCGGTGCCTAACGCAGCGCGAACTAGTGCAGGCGAAGATTCTGTCACCAAGTTCTGCCAGAAAATTGTTGCGGCAGCAAATAATGCATTCCCTTACAAATCTGAGAGTGAGTTTATTATCAGTGCTGGTGGTAGCGCTTACTTTGAAATTGTTGCAAGTGAGTTAAATAAATTTGATAAGCCAAAAATCTTGCTTTTGCGAAGTGGTGGATATGTAACCCATGACAGTAGATATTATGAGGAGATATATCCATTCCGAGATTCAGATGACCTTTTATTACCTGCGATTGAAGTTTGGGCTCAAGTAATAAGTGCGCCTGAAAAAGATTTTGGTGTTTTAAACCTAGGTAAAAGAGATGTTGGCTGCGATCTGCATAACCCAATACCAGTGGCTAGGTATAGCGATAAATTATCTAAATTTTCTGGTGAGATTGAAAAACTTAATGATCAGCATGGATTCATGCGAAGCCAAGAAAAATTTGCAGTTTCCGAGTTAATTGGGTTGGGAATATCACATCCCTGTACCACTTTTGATAAATGGCGGCTTATTCCGCTAGTCAATGACAACTATGATGTTGTAGATTGCATACATACATTTTTCTAGTTCACTACTAAAGGAGATCCAATGAAGGTAGAACATATTCAAGCTAAAGATGCACCAGCACCAGGTGGGTCATATTCTCACGGTGTAGTTGCTAATAATTTCCTTTATACCTGTGGAATGGGTCCAGTTAATCCAGCTACTGGAAAAATTATTGAAGGTGGCGTTGCAGAACAAACAAGACAAACTTTGATCAACCTACAAAAAATTCTTGATGTTAAGGGTGCAAAATTTGCTGATGTAGTAAAAGTTACTGCTCACCTTCAAGACGTGAATAAAGATTTTGCTGCTTATGATGCGGTTTACCGTGAATTCTTCTCCGCACCATTTCCAGTACGAACCACAGTTGGCTCAGACCTAATCAATATCTTGGTTGAGATTGATTTCGTGGTTGCTCTCTAAATGACCTATCAATTTGCAGCAGAGCTTGCTGGACGCACAATAGTTATAACAGGTGGTGGGCGAAGTATCGGTCGTGAAATGGTTACGGCCGCCGCCGCTGCCAAGATGAAGGTTGCCGTCATGGAGGTTAATCAAGAAAACCTTGATAGGACCATTTCTGAAATCAAAAAATCAGGTGGAGATGTAACTGGCTACGTAGTAGATCTACAAGTCGAATCACAAATTAATGATGCGATAGCAAAGATTGAAAAAGACTTTGGCAAAATTGAAGTCTTCGTCAATAACGCGGCATTCCATGACGCCGATGATCTATTGGCTAGTTCACTTGAAATGTGGAATAAGACATTTGCGATAAATACTGCTGCGCCATTTCTCTGCATAAAAGCGATATTGCCTGGAATGATTGCACGGGGAAGTGGTTCGATAATTAATATCGGAACTGTTAATTCAAAGATGATGATTGGAAGTGATTCCTACACCGCATCAAAAGCGGCCCTGCATGCGATAACTCGCACAGTTGCGGTGCGCTATGGAAAGAACAATATTCGATGCAACACAATCGTTCCGGGAACAATTGCCACCGAAGTTTGGCAAGAGCGTATCGATAGAAACCCAGCGGTCTTCGAGAATTTAAAAACTTGGTATCCACTTGGTCGCGTTGGTAAACCTTCAGACATTACTGCCGCAGTTCTTTATCTGGCATCAGATCAAGCACCATGGATGACTGGAACAGAATTTGTAGTCGACGGTGGATTGCTTGCCGGATTTAATCCAATGTATCCGGCGGTCGAAGGCACAGACTAAGAATGTCCGATGACACTTTTACAGTCCGTGGCGCCACAGTTATTGATGGTTCTGGTGCGCCCGGCGTAAAAGAAGATGTTGTAGTTGTTGACGGCAAGATTGCTGAAGTTGGAAAATTAATTAAGGGAAATGAACGCGGCAAGATTGTAGATGCAACTGATTTAACACTTAGCCCCGGCTTTATCGATATGCATGCCCACTCTGATCTTGCTGTATTAACTGACAAAC
>Ga0209188_1003628_pt1 | contig 10534 bp, 9 predicted proteins | sample C_130625_EF_Meta_FD_187307 | JGI IMG/M metagenome (GOLD analysis project Ga0209188, IMG submission 187307) | Freshwater microbial communities from Lake Croche, Canada to study carbon cycling - C_130625_EF_MetaG (SPAdes) (version 2) | ecosystem: Environmental > Aquatic > Freshwater > Lake | place...
ATTGGATTATTACTAGAATATCAAATTCCCCGATACAAGTAACTGACTTACATTATAATAATGGATTGTATCTGTTAGCGACAAATAATAATGCTACACCAATAATGCGTAGTAATAATGGATTGACATGGACGAATTCTGAAAACTTATATAGCCCAATGAATAGTTTAGAATACGGTAACAGTATATATGTTGCTGCAGGTTCAGCAATAATCTCATCATCTGATGGTATAACTTGGACTGAAAGATATGCGTTCACTAATGGATACGATAATGTGTTTAATTATGTGTCATATGTCAGTGCAGGATTTACTGGATTCATGGCAGTTGGATTGGGTCAACGATTAGTAGGGTTTAATTTAGTGAATGTCCCGTTGATCTATACCAGCACGAATGGAACAACATGGACTCAAGTCGCATTCACTAGTACTACATTAGGATTCAATGCAGTTGTAGGCAATAGTTATACGATAGTAGCAGTAGGCGAAGATGGCGTATTGTGGACTACTTTCAATTCAACAACATGGTTTGAACAAAATTCAACAGTAGTAGATACATTGAATGATATCATCTGGGATGACACTAACAACGTATTTGTTGCAGTCGGTAATAATGGTACTATAATTACAGGTACATCTGATGGTATAACTTGGACACAACAAACATCAACTGTTACTGAAAATTTAAGACACCTTGTCTGGAATAGTGATTCATCTTTATATGTAGTAGTCGGTGACAATAATACTGTATTAACAAGCCCTGACGCTACAGTTTGGACATTGAATTCATTCTTTGAATCTTCACCGGCACCGTACACTATTGAAGGTGATACGTTCGTATATGGATATGGTCCAGAAGAATTAGTTCCTGGAGTAGTTTTAGATACTATGACCATGATCGTTACTACTAGGCCCGGTACTAATTGGGAAGAATCCGTATATCAACATGTTGGATATAACGCAACATCTTTAGAATTACAGCCAGTGAACAACTCACAGACAGATTATAGTTTTTTAGATGCAGTACAGATACCAGCACAATTGACTGTATCTATCATAGATTACACTACAGGTGTAGGCACTACTATTTACGACGGTATAGATTATACTGTAGATTGGGTCCACTCAATCGTAACATTGAATACTCCTTTGTACTTTATCACTGCCGGCGTCAGCGACACATTGCGTATAGATGTATACGAAGTAGGTAACGGATATCAATTGATAAAATCAAACACATTGAATGACCCATTAAGGACCAGTGCTGATACTGGATTCCAAGAAATATTTGTAGATGCTAATTACACTGGTTATGTAACACAAGGTTCAGGCTTGATCAGACCACTAGCCGCTACAACTATCGCTACAGAAACTTTTGCATCAGATAACACAGTTCTATGTGATAATGCAAATGATTTCATATTGAATGGAGCAGTCAAGTTCTTTGGTACTACTTTTGGTAACATAGTTGAAGGTCAGACATATTTCGTAAAGAGTATAATAAATGGATCAGACAAAATTACTCTATCAGAAAGTTCATTTAATGGTATAGCAGGTCCTATCTTTGTATTATCTAATGATACTGGGTCTATGGAAGCGAGTGTACAAGTAGGTACAGGAGCTACTTGGGCAACACCTGCTATGTTCTATAATGGAAATTCATTAGTGTTGGGTACTACTGCTACAGTTACACAAACAATATCAGCTACAAACACAGTAGCAACTAATTCTGATTCTACTGGTGTGATGGTAGTTGATTCTCCTGTAGTCTTTAGCGATTCAATGTTTGGTGGAGTAATCGTACCTCATCAAGTTTATTATATAAAATCAATTTTAAATTCTAGTGAATTTACTATTTCAACAACATTAGGTGGACCGGTATTATCATTAACCGATGCTAATGGTAGTGCAACTATAATCACCAACGATTATGCTTTTGGAATTGCAGATAATGGAGTAACTGGTAAGATAATCTATGCAGCCGAGTATGATACCTCAGTTGACTATTTGGCTTATAGCTTATTAGGAGAAACAACCCCTCAGTATGGATATACTATCCCTCAAACACAGTTATTCACAGGTGACGGTTCAACTATTTTTGATCTAATCAACTATGTAGATAGTGTAACTGCTGCAAATGCTATAGTAGAGATTGATGGTCTACGTCAACTTGATACTGCTTATACTATATCAGTGGATGACAATACTATAGAGTTTGTAAGTGCTCCGGCAAATGGTAGTACTATTGCGGTGATCACTTATAACACAACAGATAGACAATATTTTAATACTCAATATGGTTTGACTGGTATTGAATCTTACAGTATAACAAATGTTGATAATAACGTATCCGATTCAATCGCTACGATTACAGTTTCAGATACTACTAGTGGTACTAATTATGTTACATGTATCAGTACTGCTAGTCTGATTGCAGGTCAACCAATAACATTCCAATCAGTAAATAGTGTTGCCGGAGATTTCGTCATAGGATATCAATATGAAATATCATTCGTAGGTAATACTAATTTCGTAGCATTAGGTGCTAGTTCTAACACAGTGGGTGTTATATTTACTGCGACAGGAACAGGCACTCTAGGTGAGACCGGAACCGCGTTCTTAGCTAATTTAGGTAACATAAGCCTATTAGGTACGATATATTATATTAGAACTATCGTAAACTTGACTCAGTTTACCTTAGAAGATCAAAACGGTAATATTATTGTTTTATCAACGGCTGTAAACAACATTGTAGGTATCATGGGTGGATTAGCAGCAACAAGCGTCACTACGTCAGGTACTAATAATTTTGTTTTAAACGATTTAGTTCGTATCAACGGTGTTACTGGTTCAACTCAATTGAATGGTAATACTTACTACGTGAGAATTGCTACAGACACTACAGTAATGTTGTATTATGAACCGTACGATCCTAGATACGGTGCAATCAATTACCCAGTGACCGATGTAAACACCTACATATCAGGCGGCGCTATACTATTAGCCGACGCTATACAGATTGATTCTGCATATCAGCAAATCAGTCCAGACAGATTGTGGGTAACCGTAAATGGATATCGTGTACCATCATCTTCATTGAAGATAAATGCAGATAATTATCTAAGTATATTAGTTCCAGTAACTAATACTGATGAGGTCACTATCACCAGTATGATGCCAACTGCTACGCCAAATCAATTGACATATCTATTGAATGTTACATTACAAGGTGAACCATCAGTCTATAGAGCAAATGATTACACTAGAACTTGGTTAGTAGAACCATTGAATTATAGCGATTCAGTCATATATTTAAATGACACTACGCATGTTACTGACTATAGAATCCAAGAATCTGTGACCCCGGCTCCAGTAGATGGTGTATATGTTGTTGGTTTATATGCTAACAAAAATGATATTGTCAAAGTGATTGTCTATAACAATTCTTCATCTACTACTGTCGATCCAAATAATTATAATCTTGCTATAGTAGGTACAGGCCCTTCATTAGAGATTTACGACCAAGTTTCTACTGGTGATAATCTAACTATAACTGTCATACAAGGTGGATTAGTCATCATTAATGGTGAACAGATAAGATTTGAAGATTGCGATATAGATGCAAATACATTATCTAGACTGACTCGCGGAGTGAATGGTACTAGTGAGCGGGCGTTTATTCCTAAATATACTAAAGTCTATGGCATAATAAGCACAAACAGAATGTCTGATATAGATTATGAAAAAACATGGAATCCTATACCCGGAATATACAATAGTGTACTGGGCGATCCATTACAGATCGCAGATACCCCAGCAGCGATTTTCCTTAGAACGAACAAAAACTAAAGATAAATAAATATATGAACAAAAAAGTGGAAGAAAATAAGCAACAACAGCCGGAAAAACCCAGCAAGAAACCCAATGAAAATGGGGGTTTTTACTTTTCTTCCAGCGTAAAGATAACAGATCCAAATACAAAAGAAGTATTAGTACAGATGCGAGGCGATAACTAATGTCAGTAATTAACCTATCATATTCAATAGAGGGCTTTTTGAAAGTCTATGACCCTAATAACGGTGAAATTTTTGTAGATAAGAAAAATGCTATCAATTACGAAAATATGTCTATTTCTATTGCTGAAACATTAAGCAGTCGCAGCTACGGAGAGATATACGAAATGGCTTTTGGAAACGGCGGTGCCAGTGTTTCAGATACCGGAGTAATCACATATCTACCACCAAACGTCACTGGTCAAAATGCAGCATTATACAATCAAACTTATGCAAAAATAGTAGATGACACTAGCGTTTTCAATCTAGATCCTACAAGAAACAAGATGACAGTTTCTCATACTTCAGGTACTGTCTACACAGATATTTTAGTTGAATGTTTGTTGGATTACGGTGAGCCAGCAGGTCAATATGCGTTTGACAATAGCACCCAGACAGATTCTACCTATGTGTTTGATGAATTGGGATTGCTTGCTAATATCGGTACTAATAGTGCAGGTGATGTGATAACAAGATTATTGACACATGTTATCTTTCACCCTGTACAGAAAAGTTTGAACAGACAGATTCAGATTGATTACACCGTCAGAATTCAGAGTTTGACTAACTTACTGACAATCTAAAGATAAATAAAAAACTCGGAGTAACATCAGATGGCATATACAATTATTAAGAGCAATGGTCAAGTATTGACAACCATTGCTGACGGCACTATCAATACTAGTGCCAGTTCATTAGCACTTCCTGGTAGGAATTATGCTGGTTACGGTCAATACGTGGATACAAACTTTGTTCATCTCTTAGAGAGTTTTGCTAATGTAAGCCCCCCGGCAAATCCATTACAAGGTCAATTATGGTATAACACAAACACTAATACACTCAATCTATGTCCTGCTGATGGTACTACTAATGCGAGTTCGTGGTTGACATTGACCACAACATCTAGTGGTGGTACGACAACTTTCGGTGCATTGACGGTCACTGGCAATATTCAAGCAAACAACATCAATGCTACGAACGGAATCACCGGAGATACTATCACAGTAAGATTAGCTACAGTTACCGCTAATGCTACCATCGCAAATGCTACAGTGACTACAGCGAATCTAGGTACGACAAGAACTACTACTATAACTACTGGGTCACAAGCTACTAATGGTACATTGACAGGTGTTTGGACACAAAATGGTTCAGGCACCGCCAATAGTATATCCGGTACTAGCATGTGGATTACAGGTGGTAATCTCGTCATATCAGGCGGAAGTCCAACATTAGGTATAAGAACAGATAATTATTACTATGCAAACGGCGTACCAGTAAGTTTTGCAGGAACATATACTAATGCAAATGTATTTGACTATATGACTGGTAGTAATTCAGTATCACGTTTCGGTGGTGCAATCTCTGTCTCAAGTGCTACTACTGCAAATATCACAACTGGTGCTAGTGGCACCGCAGGACAAATTACAGGAAATTGGACATTATCAGGTGGCAGTAGATTGAATGCTACATACGCTGACTTAGCTGAAAGATTTGAAGCTGACAGTTATTATGATGCCGGCACTGTAGTTGAATTAGGTGGTGAAAAAGAAATCACCAGTGTAAAATATGAATTGAGTGAAGATGTGTTTGGTGTCATCTCGCAGACAGCTGGATACTTGATGAATTCAGGAGCAGGGGATGATATCACTCATCCTCCTGTTGCGATGACTGGACGAGTTGATGTAAAAGTTACAGGAGTTGTGAAAAAAGGACAACGCTTAGTTAGTGCAGGTAATGGCATAGCCCGTGCTGCTAAAAAAGGTGAAGCTAACTCGTTCAATACTATCGGACGTTCATTAGTTGACAAACTTGATGATGGTGTAGGAACAGTATTATCAATCGTAATGGTATCAAAATAAGGTATAACAAATGACATACTCAGTCGGTGGTTTAGTTCAAGCAACGGATTATAATACCTTAGTTGGTGGAAATCCTTCAACCTCAGTAAATACGTTAAACACTGTTTGGGCTACGGGAGGAACTAATGCAGGGTATGGTCAAACAGCGGTGAGTCAAGTCAGTGCAGGACAATCAATTACCGCAGCTAGTTGGGGTAATCTCACAAGTAAGACAGGTAATTCAGCCTCACACCAAGGTACTTCAATATTGAGTGTTACTACCCCTACGACAGGTAGTCTAGTAACATATCAAGCTAACATTCCAACTAATTTGACATCAATATACAGCAGTAGATTGAATGCTGCTACCCAAGGTTCGACCGTTGCAAATACTGCGACTTACGGATCAACTTGGACTACGCAGATAACATTCACGCATACAATAAGTTTCGCCAACGGTGATGCAGCAAGATATTTCTTCAATTCAGGTGGGCAACTGAAGATCACCTGTTCAAACCCAGATTCAACTGCTGGTATCAACTTATTATTAAATCAATTAGCAAGTAATGTCGGAACCGTAGTACAAAGTGCCCCTAGTTCTGGTGCAGTAACGATAGCAGGCACTAGTTACAATGGTATAACTAAAGTCGGTGGCGGTGGCAATGCACCTACTATCAGTACTAATAGCGGATATTATGCTATGACAAATACTCCAGTAGTAATATTCAACCAAACCGCAAGCACGGGTCCTAGTGCATATTTAGGTACTTACATTCAGATGAGTGCTAGATCAAATGGTACTCAAGGTTCGAATGGTGATACTGGTAGTGTCATTACTATAACTACATTATGGGATGAAGTTCCAGATGGATTGACTGTTGGAGTTGGTTCTGCTACGACAGTAACGGTGCAAGCACCAGAGACTACCTACATAGCTAATACTTGGGGCACAATCTCTGTCTCTGGTACTGTATCGTAATAAATTTTAATACAGTTTCTATTATCTAAATACTCTGAGGAGAGTACATGGATACAAAAACATTAATCAGTGAAGCTAAAGCCCGCTTCAATCATAACTCAGCCAAAGCATATCTAAAAGACAAGTACGATAGTAAATTAATCGTAGCTGACCAAGGTGGATTATGGAAAGCTGACACACAAACCATTACTTTTTTAAGCAACATGGATGATAATTTTATCGTTCTGATGGACACATTTAACAATCCGGTGCAAGTAAATCGTGATAAACTGCTTGTATTGCTCAAAGAAACATACAATCAAGTAATGCTAGAGTGGTATAAAGAATGGAAAGAATTAGAAAGTAAAAGATGAGAGGGGCATTACTTTTTGCATTCAACAGCCCAAAGTATAATTACTATGAGATGGCAGTAGCTACTGCTAAACGTATAAATCACTTTTTGAGTTTACCTGTAACAATCGTAACAGATAATGATTCATTGCCTAAAAAACAATCATATACATTTGACAATGTTATATTAGCAGATGCTGATAAAACTAACAAAAGAGACTGGGGAGTATGGTACAATAAAGGTAGATATCGTGCGTATCAATTCAGTCCATATGATGAGACTATATTACTAGATACCGATTACATGGTTAATTCAGATAAGTTACTAAAGACTTTTGATTTACCTACAGATTTTTGTTGTCATAATAAAACAAGTTTCTTGATGAACCCAAATAGTGAGCAAGAAGTATTGAGTGCTTATAGTTGTGAAACATTGTGGGCTACTGTGATAACCTTCAAGAAAACTAAAAGAGCGAAACAGATATTTGAGTGTTTAGAGATGGTTCAGAATAACTTTAGTCACTATGCAAACATACATGGATTCGTATCAGCGACATTCCGTAATGACTATGGATTGACATTGGCAACCAGGATAGCGAATGGTCATACGACACCAAATGAAGATTCTATACCTTGGAATCTACTACATGCCGGTAAAGATGTCATCATATATAAAAATACTGATGAAGAATTCAATACGGAATATACAATCACAGCAGACAAATCAAATAGGGGAAGGACCCGAAAAGAATACATCACATTGAAAGACATGGACTTTCATGTTATGAACAAAGATAACTTCATGGAGCTGATAAGTGAATAAAGGGTTCGTGATAATGGCTCAAGATACTGAGAATACTAGTTATACCAGATGCGCCGAAACATTAAAGAAAAGCATACAGAGAGTGATGCCTGAAGCTGATGTTACCATCATAACCACTGATATGCTACCACACGGTGATCTAGCGATAGATAGTGATTGGAAACTTATCAATGACTGGCAAGTTTATGAAGCTAGTCCATACGATTACACAATCAAGTTAGAAGCTGACATGTATATTCCACGTAACATTGATCATTGGTGGGATGTTCTCAAAGATAGAGATTTAGTTGTTTCTAAAACTATCAGGAATTACAAACAAGAAATATCAAAGGTTAGATTCTATCGTAGATTCATTGATGATAACAGATTACCTGATGTGTATAATTCTATAACTTATTTTAAAAAATCAGAAGTAGCAACTGAATTTTTCAACTTAGTTAGAGAGATATTCAATAATTGGATAGAGTATAAAAAGATACTGAAATGCAACACGGAAGAAATAGCGACTACTGATTGGGTATATGCTATTGCTTGTCACATCATGGGCGAAGAAAAAACGACTATGCCCAATTTCACTGAGATGAGCATGGTTCATATGAAATCATATATCAACAACTTACCTACAGAGAATTGGACTGACACGTTGATATATGAATGTTTACCGGATCAACTTAGAATACAGACGTTTCCGCAACAGTATCCATTTCACTATCATGTGAAGAACTTTTGTGATAAACTCTCAGGGGTACTATGATGGAAGAACAAACAATAATCTGGGAAGCACCTAAGATAGAAGCACCCGAATTCAGATTATACTATGATAGTGATGGTAATGTAATCTGTTATACCGGTGATAAGTCAATAGAAGGTGACAACTATATCGTCATTGATAGGCATATTTTTGCAGAAGCTAGACCAGATATAAGAGTCATAAACGGCAAGATAACAAAATATCAACAAAATCAAGTAGTACATAAATTGATGCCAAATGATATTGAAGGTATAAGTTGCCATACTGAAGATATCAGCATCATAATAGATTCTAGTGAAGAACATACCAAATGGAAATTGAAAACATATGAGTTATGATATAGTTGATATAGCAGATTTAGATTGCATCTATCTAAGCTATGACGAGCCACAGAAAGAAGAATTTTGGCTTAAGATCAAGAACATGGTTCCATGGGCAAAGCGTGTGGACGGCGTTAAAGGTAGTGATGCTGCACACAAAGCTGCCGGCGAAGCAAGTGACACGGAACGATTCATTCTAATCGATGGTGACAATATGCCAGAAGAAAAATTCTTCAATATGCAACTAGACTTCACTAGTAAAGACGAACGATTCCAGCAAGCACAGTTTCGGTGGAAAGCTAACAATAGTATCAACGGATTATGTTATGGCAATGGTGGAATGAGTAGTTGGACAAAGACTTATGTGCGTGAGATGAAAACACATGAGAACCAAACTGACGGTGATGTGTCACGTATTGCTGACTTCTGTTTAGACAGCACAGATAATTTATACTGGTCCATGCACGATTGTTATTCAACGACATATCCCAACTATACTCCATTTCAAGCATGGCGTGCTGGTTTCCGTGAAGGTGTCAAGATGTGTTTGTACAAGGGTGACAAACCTGATATACAAATGTTTAAAGAAATGGTAGCTATGCGTAACATGAACAACTTGACTATCTGGCACAATGTTGGTGCAGATGTTGAGAATGGAATGTGGGCTATCTATGGCGCACGATTGGGCACATACATGACAATGTTATCTAACTGGGAACATACCAATGTACAATGGTTTGATAACTATGTAACAATGTGGGAAGAACAAGAATATAATAGAGATCCAGAACGTGAAGCTGAACTATTAGGTGCAGGACTACACGACAAACTTGGATTGCCAATGTGTACATTAGACAGTGAACAAAGTAAGTTCTTTAAGAGACATTATAAAGCAGATTTTCGTAATCTGGGGCCATTAGTGACTGAGATGGACGTGATAAGAAAAATAGAAGGTTGGTAATATGAATGAGAGCAATCCATACCAGATCCAATTGATGGATACTAAACAACAATTAGATGATGTTAGTTCTACTTTTTGTGTCGCTAAATGGAAACAAGTCACTATGCATTTGCAGAACGGACATACACATAGCTGCCATCATCCTAGAACACATCTAGTCTCACTAGATGAGATAGAAAAGAATCCCACAGCACTACACAATTCACAATATAAAAAAGAACAAAGAAAATTGATGTTGAATGGAGAAAGACCTAGCGAATGTGATTACTGCTGGAAAGTAGAAGATCAAGGTGACAACCTAAGCGATAGGATATATAAAAGTACAGAGCAATGGGCCCGCCCATATATTGACGATATCGTTTCTAAACCTTGGGACGATAACGTAGACCCTAGCTATGTAGAAGTAAGCTTTGGCAATGTATGTAATTTCAAATGTAGCTATTGTGCTCCTCATATCAGCAGTCAATGGATGGAAGAG
>Ga0209188_1003635_pt1 | contig 10521 bp, 9 predicted proteins | sample C_130625_EF_Meta_FD_187307 | JGI IMG/M metagenome (GOLD analysis project Ga0209188, IMG submission 187307) | Freshwater microbial communities from Lake Croche, Canada to study carbon cycling - C_130625_EF_MetaG (SPAdes) (version 2) | ecosystem: Environmental > Aquatic > Freshwater > Lake | place...
CAAAATGACTCTATCCATCTCTGAACAATTGGCCCAAGCGTTTGTATCTAAAGAACATGTGCTGGACGCACCCATGCAGGCCATGTGCGACGCTTTGATGATCGATGTCTCTGGACTGTGTGTCGCTGCAAGAAACACAGACTACGTGGAGGCCACCTACAAAGCAAGCTTTGAAGACGGTCCATGCACGGTCATTGGACACGTGGGTGGGGCCAATGTGGCCGCAGCTGCTTTGATCAATGGCACGGCCACGCATGGCGAGGACTACGATGACACCTATGAAGGTGGGCCTATTCATGCGGGTGCCGTGGTGGTTCCAGCATTGTTGGCGACTGCAGAGAAGCATCAATTGAGCTCAAGCGCCATGTTTTGGGGGGTGGCTGTGGGCTCTGAAATCATGTGTCGCATGTGCGATGTGGCTCCCAAGTTGGTGCACAAAGCGGGTTTCCACCCGACGGCGGTGTTTGGTGCCATTGGTGCTGCCGCTGGTGTCGCTTCTGCGCTAGGGTTGAATGCTCAGCAGTGGGTCAACGCCTTGGGGATTGCTGGCAGCATGGCCTCTGGCATCATTGAATACTTGGCTGAAGGGAGTTGGACCAAACGCATGCATCCTGGATGGGCCGCCCAATCAGGCTACAGAGCCGCGCGAATGGCGCAAGAGGGCTTTACGGGCCCAAGAACTCTTTTTGAAGGTGCACATGGGTTCTTTCATGCTTTTGCCAATACTGACGATGGTCATTTTGAAGGCATGCTTGCCCATGTGGGGGAGCAGTGGATTTCCTCTGAGATGGCTTTTAAGCCCTATGCTTGCGGCACGATGGCTCATCCCTACATTGATTGCGCCAGAAAACTCATTCACCAAGGTTTGAAGGTGGAGGAGATTGTGAGCATTCGATGCAAAACAGCAGAAGGCATCGTGCACCGACTCTGGGAGCCCTTGGCCAACAAGCAAAACCCACCCAATGGCTATGCAGCTAAATTCAGTGTGCCTTATGCCATCGCAGTGGGTATGCTCAGAGATGATGCGGGACTGAACGATTATGAGCAGGAAGTGGTCATGGACGAAGCGGTCCGCAGCTTGGCGGCCAAAGTGAGTTATGAAATTGACCCCCAAAACCCCTACCCCAAACAGTTCACGGGACATGTGTTGGTTGAACTGAAGAATGGCCAGGTCTTAGAGGCTGAGCAAGGCTTTTTTAGAGGAGGTCGAGACGCTCCCATGTCGCGGGCTGATCTTGAGAGAAAGTTTTTGGCCAATTGCCAATACGGTCAGTGGAGCTCTTCAAAAGCCAAGAGTGCCTTGGACCTTTTGTCCTCTTTGCGTGAGCAAAGTTCGGTGAACATCACGTCCTTGAGGGCTTGAAGAGCATGAGTTCACTCGAATTGAAAGGCCGAGTGGCCTTGGTCACGGGTTCAGCCAAAAACATTGGACGAGCCATTGCCCTACATTTGGCCAAACAAGGCGCGCATGTCATGGTCAATGCCAGGTCTTCCGAGCGGGAGTGCGCCCAAGTGGTTGAGTTGATCAAAAGTTCGGGTGGACAAGCCAGTTTTCATGTGTGTGACATCAGCCATCCCGAGGGATCCCAAAGCTTGATCCATGCAACCGAGGAGGCCTTTGGCCGCTTGGACATCTTGGTCAACAATGCGGCCATCAGACGTCACTCCAATTTTGAGAGCTTGAGTTGGCTGGAGTGGAGGGAGGTTTTGGGCACCATCCTAGATGGAGCCTACTTGTGCACCCATGCAGCACTTCCTCTTTTGAAAGCGTCAAGTGCAGGAAGCATTGTCAACATGGGGGGCATGTCAGCTCACACGGGCTCCAAGGACCGAGCGCACGTCTTGGCGGCCAAGTCGGGCTTGATTGGTCTCACGCGTGGTTTGGCGCATGATCTGAGTGTTCACGGGATCACCGTCAACTGTTTGGTGCCTGGCTTGATCGATACCGAGCGAGGGGAATCGGCGGGTTTGGGGGCGCCTGAGCACCACAGTCGAAACAAAACTCTGTTGGGGCGAAGGGGGGAACCCGAGGAAGTGGCCGAGATGGTGGGGTTTTTGTGTGGCCCCAAGGCCAGGTACATGACAGGCCAAACGGTTCATCTGAACGGTGGATCCTTTCTGTCTTAAGCATTGTCGACGCCTTCATGTGCGAGCGCTTTATCAACGGATTCAAGGTCCTGCCATGGGCCAATGGGTATGTTGACCACGCTCGCCTGCTGACTCTCAAAGTGAACAACGGTAAGGGTAATCACTTTTAAAAAAACGTCATAAAAATGAAACCCAAATGAAATAAAGATTAAGCTATTCACCAACCGCGTGCGTTGATGGATGCTGATGTTCAGGCTGATCAATTCAATGTATTTTTAACAGATGTTTTTAAAAAGGTAAGTCAATGTTTGAATCTTTAAAGCAACGTAAACGACTTTATACGGTGGTTTTACCATTGGCTGGCGTGAGCGCCGCTGCCATGCTGGTGGCTTGCAGTGGCACGAGCTCACCTTTTCCTATCCCAATTTTTCCGGCAGCAAAATCTGCGATTGTGGCGCCCGAATTGGGAGCCGCTTGTCCGATCACCAATTCAAGCATTGAATCCCTGGTCACCAAAGGCACCGGTTTGGCTTTCAGTGGAGCGAGTTTTGGGTCGGTGGGTACTTACAGCTATGTTTTGGCAGAAGCCACGGGCAAAGTTTCAGCCAGCGACAACTGTGCGCCAACCATTGTGGATCTTAAAAATGCAGCAGATGCAAATGGCAATGTACGCTACAAATTTGACGTGATTGTGCTCATGCCCACCGATGCTGCAAAATCAAGTGGCAGTTTGTTGTACATCGTCAACAACCGTTCTAGCACAAGCTCATTGGAGAAATTACTGGACGGCTCTTCCAATGACTTGTTCTCTAATGTGGCGCCCGTCATCCCAACATCAGGTGCTGCAGCAACAGCTGGTGCGGGTGCTGGAAATGGTTTTCTCATGAAGCAAGGCATGACCATTGTTTTTTCTGGTTGGCAAGGCGATCGCCCTCAGACTTTGAATGTACCTACTGCTGCCATCAGCAGTTCGAACAAATGGTATTTGCCTGGCATGACACTGCCTGTTGCCAAAGATGTCTCCAACGGTGGGGCAGCCATCACAGGTGGAGTGCAAGATGAGTTCATTGCAGACAATGCGACCAGCAATCTCTTGGGGACCTATTACAACCGCGCACCTGGCACACCTGCGACGCTCACCATCAGAAAAACAGCGACCTCATCACCGATCACGGTCGATGCCTCTTATTGGACGTACACAGCAGGTTCTGGTGTAGCCGAGGGCGGCAACACCACCGCGACCGGTTATGGCTTTGTCAGTATCAACAGATCCAAGGTCATTGCAGATGCGACCTTGTCTGCTGCGCTAGATGCTGGCAGTGACAATGGATCCATTTATCACTTCAACTACACTGCGATTGATCCAAGGCCTTTAGGCTTAGGGTTCTTGAGTGTGAGGGATTTGATCTCCTACTTTAGAAGTGGTACACAGGACTCTCTAGGTAATCCCAACCCCTTGGCAGGTCGAGTGAAGTACACCTTGGCCACGGGCATTTCTCAATCGGGACGGTTTTTGAGAGACTTCTTGTGGCAAGGATTCAACACCGATGCGAACATGAAACCCGTCTTTGATGGTATGTTGCCTTTGGTGGGCGGTTCAAGAAAGACCTACACCAACTACCGCTGGGCCAAGCCAGGAGACTATTCTCGTCAACACGAAACCCATTACACGCCTGGTGACCAGTTCCCCTTTGCTTATGCAACGATCACAGATCCTTTAACGGGTAAGACCGATGGATTGCTGCAAAAATGCACGCAACTCAACACATGCCCCAAAGTCTTTCAATATGACAGCCCGATTGAATTTGGTGGTGCCAGAGCGTCCTTGACGGTGACCGATGGACAGGGTAAAGACATTCCGATTCCAAGCAATGTCCGCATGTTCTATGCTGCCGGTACCTCTCATGGTCCTACTGTGTTGTCTGACAATGCAGTGGCTCAACCTGACTATACGGTGGACAGGGTTGCTGCGGCCACTGCAGTGTCAACTTCCCCACCTGCCTTGATTGCAAGCAGTGCCTTGTTCCGATCTTTGCTGATCAATTTGGAGGGCTGGGTCAAGGGTACAGTTGCACCCCTAGACAGCTCTTTCCCCAAAGTGGCTGATGGAACGATGGCCGTACCTACAACAGACCCTAAGAGCTTGGGTGCGCCTGACTTGTCGGGAGTTGGACTTGGCTTCAATGGGGTCTACAACACCTTGAGCGTGAACGACGAGTCGGTCATTCCCTCTAAGCCGTCCATACAGTTCTACACCGTTTTACTGCCCACGTCAGATGCGCAGGGCAATGACAAGGGAGGCGTCAGAATGCCCGACTTGGCTGTTCCACTGGCAACGTCCAAAGGTTACAGCATTCGTAAATCTGGTTTCGTTGCTGGAGATCAAAATGGATTGACCAGTTCACAATTGGCTTTTGCTTTATTGACAGCGTCTAAAAATACAGCCGATCCAAGAAAGAGTGTTCAAGAGCTGTACACCAACAAAGCAGCTTACTTGGCGCAATGGAACGCCGCTGTCGATGATTTGGCTACCAAGGGCTTCTTGCTACCCGATGACGTCACCGCTTATAAAAACCGAGGGTTGATGCAGTCTTTGCAGCCCAACTTTGCGAAATTACCTTAAACAAGAAGTCGTTTCTCCATTGACCCCTTGGCCTAAAAATCCAAGGGGTTTTTTAATGTTCCTAGCCCTTTGAAGGGTCTTGAAGTCCATCGATGTCACCAAGAAAGTTCTTTGGCTTCGGGTAAGACTTGAGGGTATTTACCCTATGCCTTAAAGGCGTTTGCTCAGAAAATCATTTTTTTCATCGATGTCATCAAGCTTTAAAAATTAAAATTTCTGTCACTTGAAGTACTTATTTTTAGTCACCGTCCGCCTTCTTGCTGTGTTGGTCTTTGTGAACTTTGCAGGCGTTTGCAGTGCACAACCTCGAACGATGCAGGAGTTGTCACAACTGAATGGCCCTGAGCGGCAAAATATGTTGGTCTCTGGTGCCAAGAAAGAGGGGGAGTTGAGCATTTACTATGCCCACCCGATCATCCAAGTCATTGCCGACGCTTTTTCTCAAACTTACGGCATCAAGGTCAAAACTTGGCGTGCGGGCTCGGAGGCCATCCAGCAAAGAGTGATGGGTGAGCAAAGAGCCGGTAAATATGAGATCGATGTGCTGTCCAACACAGCCATCGACACAGAGGCTTTGTACAAAGAGAAGTTGCTCCAAGAAGTCAACTCTCCTGTTTTTGCCACCTTGATTGAAAAGGCGGTTCCCGCTCACAAGCAATGGGCTGCGTTCAACTTGGATATCTACAGTGGTGCCTTCAACACCAAACTCTACAAGCGTGAAGACTTGCCCAAAAGCTATGAAGAGCTGTTGAACCCCAAGTGGCGTGGTCAACTTGGGATCGAGGCCAATGACCATGTTTGGTTTGGTGCATTGATGGCCGAGTTGGGCGAAGAAAAAGGTAAAAAGCTCTTTGATCAAATCATGGCGAGCAACGGTTTTTCCATTCGAAAGGGGCATTCTCTTTTGACGACCATGGTTGCATCGGGCGAGGTGCCCATGGCCATCACGGTCTACAACTGGAACCCCGAGTCCTTGAAGAAAAAGGGTGCACCCATTGAGGTTTTTTGGATCCCGCCCTTGCTGGCCTTGCCCTCGACGGTGGCGGTGATGAACAAAGCGCCGCATCCTTACGCTGCCATTTTGTTTTATGATTTCGTCTTGAGTGAGGGGCAAAAAATGGTGGCAGATGCTGGTTATGCTGCAACTTCCAAAAAAATTGACACGGCTTATTCATCGATGGCTGTTAAAGTCATAGACGCTCAGCAGGCCTTGACTCAGCAAGACCGATGGTTCAAGATGTATTCGGACATGCTGAACAAACGCAATAAATGAACTTCGAATTTTCAACCAAGTACCGACATGGACATCAGCATAGCGCTTTCTGACAATCACTACACCCGTCCCATTACACAAGGTCGTGTGCACCCACAAGGCGCGCGGTTTTTGCCGACCTGTGTGCATCCATCTGAGATGTTTTGGCGTCAATTGAAGTACAGCGACTTTGATGTTTCCGAAATGTCCTTGTCCTCACTTTTCATCGCGTCGTCCAATGGAGATCGCAGATGGGTCGCCTTGCCCATTTACACCTCAAGAACATTTTTCCAGACCTGGATTTTGATTCGAAACGACAGAGGCATCAACTCGCCTGCTGACTTGAAAGGCAAAAGAGTCGGTGTGCCTGAATATCAACAAACTGCTGCCTTGTGGTCAAGAGGTATTTTGCAGCACGAGTATGGTGTCTTGCCCCAAGACATGACGTGGTTCATGGAACGCAGTCCCGAGAAAAGCCACGGCGGCTCAACGGGTTTCAAGGCTCCTGAGGGTGTCGTGCTCAATATGATCAAGCCCCACACCAACATTGGGGAAATGCTGGTCCAAGGGGAGTTGGATGCCACGCTTTTGTACCTCAACAGTAAAAATTTGGTGGACCGTTCTCAGATTGATGTCTTGGGTCACCCCAACATTGAGCCTTTGTTCAAAGACCCCTTTGTCGAGACCACGCGTTTTTTTCGTAAAACAGGTCTTTTTCCCATCAACCATACCGTGGTGATGAAAAGAGAGCTTTATGAAAAGCATCCTTGGTTGGCCTTGAACATTTACCACGCTTTCAATGAGGCCAAGCAGCAAGCCGATGTGGATGCGAGAGAGGCCATGCAGTCCATGATGGAAACGGGTGTGATCCAAATGGGTCAAGGTTTGATGTCAATGGATTGGCAAGAACAAGCAAAAAAATATGGCATGAAAAATTCAAAATTGGTTTTACAAACGATTGCGAGCTATATTTATGAGCAAGGCCTGAGCCAGCGTCCGATACAAATTGAAGATATTTTTGCCGCTTCAACGCTGGAGTTGTAAGCTCTTTTAGTCCAAGCTACCCAAGAGGAGTTTTTATGAACGACAAGTCAACAGAACGCCATGGCCGCTCCATCGAGGTGGAGGGCATCACCCACGGTCATGCTCCCATTCCAATGGGAGCAAGGGTGGGGAACATGATTTATTCATCGGGTATCATGGGCAAAAATCCAGCCAATGACAGCTTGCCCTCCGATGCGCCGAGTCAGTCCAAGTTCATGTTTGCCAACATGCGCACTCTTTTAGCCAACGCCGGGGCCAGTTTAAAACATGTGGTTCACGTCAAAGCCTACATCAAAGACAACACCTACCGCGACGCACTCAATGAAGAGTGGCTCAAATGCTTTCCCGACCCCCTTGATCGTCCTGCCAGACACACCATGGTCACGGATCTGCCGGGTGGTATGCTCATGCAGATTGAAATGGTTGCGGTACTTACCGATTAATTTTTATTTATAGATTGAAAGCAAACAATGATCATTGATTGTCACGGTCACTTCACGACCACGCCTGCTCGAGTCATGGAGTACAGGGCTCGCCAAGTTGAGGTGCTCAAAAAAACTGGAAAGAACACCGATGAGGCGCCGCCTCACATCACCGATGAGGAGATTTATGCTGCCATCCATGACAATCAGCTGAAGGTGATGAAAGAGCGTGGGATTGATTTAACTGTATTTTCTCCACGTGCACTGGGCATGGACCATCACTTTGGGGACGAGCAAACCAACTTGACCTGGGCGGTTTATTGCAACAATTTGGTTCACCGCGCGTGCGTGATGTTTCCTGATCACTTTGCTGGCGTGTGTCAGTTGCCACAAGTTGCAGGAGCCAAGCCGGGTCAAGTGGTGTTTGATGAGTTGAAGCGTTGCATAGAAGACCTGGGCTTCATTGGTGCCAATTTGAACCCGGACCCCTCCGGCGGGAATTGGTCAGATCCTCCTCTTTGGGACAAGGACTGGTGGTACCCTCTTTATGAAAAATTTGTTCATCATGATGTTCCCGTGATGATTCATGTGAGTGGCTCTTGTAACCCTCATTTCAACGCCGTGGCCACCCACTACATCAACGGGGACACGACGGCGTTTGTTCAATTCATGATGTCCGATATTTTCAAAGACTTTCCCACTTTGAAATTCATCGTGCCACATGGCGGTGGTGCGGCTCCCTACCACTGGGGCCGCTATCAGGGCATGGCCATTGATATGAATTATGGTGACTTGAACCAAAAGGTCATGAAGAACTTGTATTTTGATACATGTGTTTATCACCAGCCTGGTATTGATTTGCTGCTCAAAGTCATACCTAGCGATAATATTTTGTTCGCCTCCGAGACCATTGGTGCGGTGAGAGCGGTTGACCCCAAGACAGGTCGAAATTTTGATGACACCCATGAGTACATCAAGGCCACGACTGTTCTTGGTGATACAGAAAAATCAAAAATATACAGCTCCAATGCATTGGGTGTTTACAAACGTCTTGGCCAGCACCCCAAGTTCAAAGCAACCACATAAAGTGAGATCAACATGATTGGATTTCAAATATTGGACAGAGCGCGCGTGATCGATCCGCAAATGGTCAAGGCGTTCAAAGCCTTACCGGTTGCATGTGTGAGTGATTGCATGCAAAGAATGTTTGCTGGCGGTCCAGATTTAAGGCCGATGCACAACGGTCAGCCCATGGCGGGTCCTGCATTCACAGTGAAGGTCAGGCCTGGGGACAATTTAATGATTCACAAGGCCATTCAACTGGCCGGTCCTGGAGACGTGTTGGTCGTCGACGGAGGGGGTGACCTCACCAATGCGTTGATCGGAGAGATCATGACGTCTGCCGCGCATGCCAAAGGGATCGTGGGCATGGTCATTTATGGATCGGTCAGGGATTCAGGCTATCTCAAAACCCAAGACTTTGGGGTCTTTGCTTGTGGCGTCACCCACCGAGGTCCTTACAAGGATGGCCCAGGTGAGATCAATGTGCCGGTTGCTTTAGGCGGCATGGTCATCCATCCCGGTGACTTGATCTTGGGCGACGAGGACGGTGTCTTGTGCGTTCCCATCGACCAAGCGAGTGCTTTGCTTAAAGACACTCAAATTCGTGTAGAACAAGAGACCGCTATGCTAGAACAAATCCGTTCAGGGACGTACCAAAACACCTGGATCGATCAAGCGGTGAAGGCCAAGATGGGATGATGTGGGTGTCCCTCCTTTGCCTGCAAACGGGCAAAGCAAGCCCAGTTGCTCTGAACTTCAGTCAAGCTTGATGTTCAAGTCTTTGATGATCAAAGACCATCTTTGGGATTCACTTTTGATATAGGCCGCCAAGTACTCAGGGCTGCCACCAATCGGGTCCAAGGCAAATCGATCGAGTTGCTCTGCTTTGAAGCTAGGGTCCTTGAGTATTTTGTTGATCTCTGAATTGAGTTTATCCAAAACATCCTTCGGCGTGCCCGCAACGCCCATCAAAGCAAACCAAGACGAGGGGGTGAAGTTCTCAAGCCCCTCTTCTTTGAAGGTGGGCACATCCGGTAATTGCGAGGAGCGCTTGTTGCCTGCGACAGCCAAGACCCTTAAGTTGTTGGCACGCGCTTGCGCACTCACAAGACCCGTTGAGACGATCATGGCCGAGACATGACCCCCAATCAAATCGGTGATGGCTGCAGAGGCGCCTTTGTAAGCAATGTCCACCAACTGCATCTGTGTAACGCGTTGAAAGAGCTCAAAATTCAAGTGTGCAGATGATCCAACACCTAGGTTGGCAAACGAGTATTGTTTAGGTGACTTCTTGGCCAGTTGCACAAACTCCTGGATGCTTTTTGCTGGAACGCTGGGCGAAATCACAAAACTTTGTGGAATGCTTGCCAAAGCAACGATGGGGGCAAAATTTTTATCGACATCGTAAGGCAGTTTGGCGTAGAGCATGGGGTTCATGGTCAGTGTGGACTCTGCCGTCAAGAGCAAGGTGTAACCATCAGGGGCTGATTTGGCCACATGAGTAGCACCGATCAAGGTGTTGCCCCCAGGCTTGTTCTCCACCAACACTTGCTGGCCCAAGTTGGTATTGAGCTTTGTTGCCAAGGCACGCGCCAGCGCATCGGACACCCCCCCACTTACATAGGGAACCACGATGGAGATGGATTTTTGTGGGTAAGTGCTTTGTGCATGAGCACAGCAACACACAAACATCATGAGACCAAATTTTTTGAGGGGTGTGAGCTTGAATTTCATCGGAGACCTGTTTTGCTTCATTGAAGGGCAACAGTCTAATGGGTTTTCGCGCTCGCGCAAAGAAACCAAAGCTCATCAGGGTTTACCCGATAGTTTGTGCCGAGGGCCTGCACGAAAGACGCCAGGGGTCTTGCTAGCAGCTGTTAAAATCTGGCCCTTCTCTAAAACATCTGTCATGAAACTCATCAACTTCAACAACAACATTTTTGGTCTTGTCCTTGACGACAAAATCTACGATTTAACCCATTCCCAACAAGTCCATACCTTCACGGACGCGCTCAATTGGCTCCATGGCA
>Ga0209188_1003638_pt1 | contig 10508 bp, 7 predicted proteins | sample C_130625_EF_Meta_FD_187307 | JGI IMG/M metagenome (GOLD analysis project Ga0209188, IMG submission 187307) | Freshwater microbial communities from Lake Croche, Canada to study carbon cycling - C_130625_EF_MetaG (SPAdes) (version 2) | ecosystem: Environmental > Aquatic > Freshwater > Lake | place...
GGATACGATCACGGGATCTGGCCAAGATACGCTTACCATCCTCAACGCCGATACAATCAATGACTCTGTCTTTGCCAACGACAGCTTCACCGGTGGGGTTGCCCTCTCGCTAGCTGGAAGTTCCTCGGCCTATCTCGGTAGCCTCGCGGTTGCCGCAGGGATCTCCTCCATCTATGGAGGATCAGGCAACGATACGATCACGATTGGCAGTGGCGACACAGTCGCCAGCTACATCAATGCTGGAGGTGGAAACGACCTGGTCACGATTGACTTCGGTGGTGGATCTAGTGGTGGAGGCTTTAGTGGTAATTTGGCAGCACTTCTGGCACAGGATATCAGTCAGTTACCGAACAGCTTTTCTGGGGGGGTTGTACTTGGATTTCAAAGAGACTCTCTGGTTGGTATTGAGTGGGGCTACAACAGCTCAGCTTTCTTCTCCGCATCATCGCTGGGATATGTTGCTAATGCCTTGTCTCTGGCAAGTGGTGTTTATTTTGAGGGATCTAGTGTAATCGATGGGGATTCTCTGGCCGGTACTTTTTATAATTATAATATGGATTCTGCTTACCTAGGCATTGTTGCAGGGGGCCTTTTAACCCAAATCCCAATTTCTACGAATTTTGACCTCACCGGTGCCTCGGAAGACTCCCTCTTCGCTTATAATTTTCAGAGTCAATCATCCTACGTTTATGCGAATGGTGTAGCTACGCCACTCTCACTACCCGGCCTCTATGAAGCAAAGGTTAGGACCGCAATCGGTGATTCTCTCTTCGGTATTTCTAATCCCGGATATGGCTATGTGACGTTTGTGGAGTCAAATGGCATCAGCACCTCGCTCTCCATAGCGTCCGAATTAAATGACGCGGTCATCAGTGGTGTTAGTGGTGATACGCTTTATGGGAGCTATTATGCAAATCACTTTAGCACCAATGGAATCTTCACGGATGTCAATGGGGTCATTACCACAGTGCCGTTGCCATCTGGAGTTCAATTTGAGGGATTCTTGGGAATGGGATCGGACGGCCTCTTAGGTGCTTATTATAATCCGCACACAGACCATAATATTCTCTTTGAGGAGCAAAACGGCGTCATTACCACACTTAATCAAACACTACCTTATGGACTAGAGATTAGTGGTGTAGGTTTCAATTACTCTGGTGGGAGTGTTAGCAAGGGGACCAACACCATTGTGGGCGGTGGTGGCAGTGACACGCTCAATATCGGTGTCGCGGCGACGCTCAGTGATGCCTCCTTCGCGAATGTTTCAGGATTCGAGATTCTTTCGTTGACTGGAAGTTCCTCGGTTAGCCTTGGATCGGCCGCTCAAGCCGCAGGTATCACCTCGGCCATCGCTGGCAATGGTAACGACACACTCGATCTTTCAGGATGGAATGCCATCACACAGAATGCCGGCTTCACCCTCTCGGGTGGAAGCGGTGCAGACAACTTCATCCTGGGTAACGGCTCCAGCAATGCCTTCGGCAACACGGGATCGGATATCGCCACGATCAATCAATTCACCGATAGCGACACGCTCAGTCTCCACAACGAGAATGACTACACCTTCCAGTCTGGAACATTCGGAGTGGGTGGTGCCTACAACACGGAGCTCCTAGCAGGATCCAATGTCGTGGCCTACATCGATGACCAGAGCCACGGCCTGGCTAGCTCATCAAGCATGAGCCACGTCAACCTGCTCTAGAGCGCTGGTAGACCTGAGACCTGAGACCGAAAGGTCGACGCCGCGAAAGCAATCGCAGTGGCGCGGAGAGAAAATATAAGGAAGTAAGGAGGGCTGACCTCTGACTTCTTCAAAATCTCCTACTCTGGCTAACTTCCCGCCCTCTTCCGCAGGAGAAGCTCCGTGGCTTTCCTTTGACGTTCCTGAAAATCGGGGAGGGCCAGTGAAGAGGTGCCGGAGCGGTGGGCCACGTAGGTGTTAGTAGCGAGTGCCAGGAGGTGTCCCGCCCCCTGCAGTCTCCAGCAGAAGTCGTCATCATCTCCGAGGAGTAGGTCGTTGAACTCCTCGTCGAGGTATCCGATCTCATCAAAGAGTAAACGCCGAAACAGAGTGCAGAAGAAGGCGAGCATGCCTCCGACGACGATGCCGGAAGGGTTCTCCGCCAAAGCCGACTGCATGGCTGAAACATCATCACGGGAGATGCCTTGAAGTTCAGAAAGCCCTGCTTGGGGAAGCTTCTCCCGGACACTGTCGTAGCCCTGCCAGTCGCGGGAATTCGAGGTGAGGGGGCCAACGGCTCCGACTCTGGGATTCGCATCAAGGATGGAGACGAGATTAGCGAGCCAGTTCTGTCCCACCTCGATGTCGTTGTTGAGGAGGCAGACGAATTCGTGGTGTTTCGCGAGGTCGAGTCCCTGGTTGACTCCTTTGACCCATTTCCGGTTTTCAAGATTACGGACAAGCGTGACGTGCTCCGGAAGATCCTTGGAATAGAGCTCGAGGGTTCTGTCATCGGAGGCGTTATCGATGAGGTAGAGGTGGAACTCCGCGGAGGGAGTGTACCGCAGGATGCTCTCCAAGGTGGTCTCCAGCAGGGGGAACTTATTCCTCGTGACGCAGATGAGACCGGTTCGTTTCATGACTGGTATTCCTTGGAAGATCTGAATCTGGGGTTCTAGGGCTTCGCATAGAGGCGCATGAGTTCCTCCGTGTAGGTGGCGATGTTCTCCGGATGATCGAATCCGAGGCTCCTGATCAACTCTCGGCAGCGTTCCCTGTAGGCGTCGAGATGGAGATCGTGATGGGCAAAGGCATGGAGGAGCACCTTCCCTCCTTCCTCCGTTTCAAAGTCGGGGTAGTAGTAGCCGTGATCGTGCAGGAGGGGCGAGTTATGTACCAGGGGATAACCACCGTAGAGAATCTCGTAGTAGAGGTAGTTCTGGGCGCACTCCCACTGGTGGGAGATGACGCAGTCACCTTGGCGAGCCATGAAGTCGTAGACGGGGAATCTCCCCTCAAAGGTGGCGACGCCGTGATTCACGATGTCGAGGCTGAGTGCGAGCTTCCTGAAGACATCCTGTTCCTTGAGGTGAAAGGTGTTGCAGACGAAGAAGGACTCGATGAAGGAGGGCTGCATCCGGTAGGCCTCCTCGCACGCAAGCATCGGGATGAGGCTGGTCTTCACCATATTGATGTTGGGCTCGAACGCGCAGACTCTCCAGCGCTTGCGCCCCGGCTTGTAGCCGTAACTCAGATCTGACGCAAGCGCGTCGATCCCCTTCTGAAAGAGAAGGGGGGACCAGACGTGCGGGACGATACGTACCGGTGAGCGTGTAGTGATACCGAAGTAGTCGGTGCAGATGGATTGATGCCCGGGAATGGTCCAGACGGCGTCGAAGGTCTTCGCCGTGGAGAGGGAGCCATTCGGTCGATCAAACATGGCGCGCTCGATGTCGATGACGTAGTCGTTGCCGACCCGCATCGCCGCATAGCGTCCTCCTCCCTTCTTGAAACGGGCCACCCAGTCATCGGGTAGTTGGGCACCCATCTCGATGATGACATCAAGATGCTGGGCGGCCTCAGCGAGCGGGATGATGTCGAGTCCGGTCTCTCCAAGCATCAAGGTTGCACTCGGTGTGATCTCGGAGTTTGCGTTGATGAGGACTGATCGGCCGACTTGGGGGGAGTTGGCAAGGAGTCGTGCCAGGAAGATGCAGTTCTGCCCGATCCCGTTCTCCCAGATGGTTTGCGTGGTGGATCGGATCGCGATGGTGACGCCGACTCGAAGTTTGCGTTCAGGGGTGCTCATCGTACGGCCTCCATGACGCGCGCGATCCGCTCGGTGAAGCGGCGGATGTTCTCGGGGTGATCTGGAGCAAGGGTTGAGAGGAAATCCCGTGATCGCCGGCGGTAGTCCTCCCAGTAGGCGGGATCTTTCTCCCATGCTTCGACAAGGCGCTCGCCGCCCCGCCCTGCCTCGAATCCCGGGTAGTAGAATCCCATGCCGGCTTTCTCCATGAAGGGGGAGTTGTGGACAAGAGGATACCCCCCGTGGAGGGCGTCGTAGTAGAGGTAGTTCTGCTCGTTCTCCCATTGGTGGGAGACGATGGCATCGAGTTTGTTGAGGGTCATGCAGTCCGCGAAGATCTGTCGGTTCTCGTAGCTGGCTCTGCCATCGCGCGTGAGGTCGAGGTGGATGGCGAAGTGCTTGAAGGTGGGGTGTTCCTTCATGTGGAAGGAGTTGATGATCATCATGGCGGCGACGGACTCGGGTTTTTCCCGATAGGCGGCCTCGCAGGCGAGCATGGGCAGGAAGCAGCTCTTCACCACGGAGATGTTCGGTTCGAAGATGCCGACCCTCCATCCGCCGGATTTCTTTGCATCGCGCACGGGATCGAATCCAAACTGGTGCCCTGTCTCTGCGAGTTGGCCGATCTGGGCCTCCAGGAAGCAGGGAGACCAGAGGTGGGGCATCTCGAGGACAGGACGTCGAGTCAGGGTCCTGAGCATGGGAGCGCAGGTTCTGGATGATTTTGGAAGGACCCAGACCTCGTCTCGCAGATGGGGCTCTTCAAAGGTGAGTCCTCCCTCCTTGTTGAAGACAACAGCCTCTCCATTGATCGTGTAGGTGTGGCCGACCTGAAAGGTCACGATCTTAACCCCGAGTGCATGGACACGCCGCAGCCACTTTGTATCGATCAGGGAGCCCATTTCGATGACGAGATCGACATCGTGGGTGACCTCTCCGGGCTGCACGATGGGTACGTCGATGAGATCGAAGCGCATGGTTCCCGGAAGCGAGGTCTCCTTGCCTGTGTTGATCAGGAAGACTTTCTCTACAAGAGGGCTCTGCCTCAGGAGCATGACCAGGAAGGCGATATTCTGGTTGATACCGTTGTTCCAGATCGAGGCGTTCTCCTTGGCAAGGATGGAGATTCCGACTCGAAGCTTCTTGATGGTAACGGGCATGGACTCTGTAAATAGAATCAGCCTCAGCAGAAAAACAAGCCTCTCCTTAAGATAAGGAGTGGGTAACGGAAGACTGAAGAGATAAAAAACGGGTGGCTGACGGGGCTCGAACCCGCAACAGCCGGTACCACAAACCGGAGCTCTACCATTGAGCTACAGCCACCATCGTTTCCTGCTTTCGCAGGCAAGGGAGATATCATGAAGATGCGGTTTGACTTGTCAATCCTGACATCGGGAGCATCTTTGAAAAAAACCCAAGATGACGAAATCGACCGGCCCCATTCGGCGAAAATTTATTCTTGTTTCGGCCCCCACTCAGATGGCCTTGGCGCGCGGTGTGGAGATCGAGCAGGGGTACATCATCCGGGAGCGGGGCCAGGAACTCCGCGTGCGCCGCGAGGGCGGGCGCTATTTTCTCTCGGCACGCGACAGGACAGGGAAGTCGGTGACGGGTCAGGAGATCAGGATCACGAAGGGGCAGTTTGAGAAGCTGTGGCCCTTTACGCTGGGACAGCGGATCAAGCGACTACGCCACATCATGAAATTGGGTCGTCTGAAGATGAAGATCGACGAGTTCACCGGAGAGCATGCTCCGCTCCGACTGGCGGAGATCTTCCTTCCCGATGCGGCGGCTTCGAAGGCATTCAAAAAGTCTGATTTCCTTGGCGAAGAGGTGACGCGGCGAGAGGAGTACCAGACGGCGGAAATGGCCATTCACGGGCCCCCCGAGCCTTCGGGAATGTGTCAATTGGGTATCCTTCCCTACACCTTCATCGATCGGAAACTACACCTGCTCCTTATCACGAGTTCGTCAGGGAATCGGTGGATCTTCCCCAAAGGTCGCCAAGAGCCCGATATGACGCCCCACGAGGTGGCGGTCATGGAGGCCGTGGAGGAGGCCGGTGTGCTCGGCACCCTTCGTCAGGACCTACGGACGCGTTGCCAGATGTCGGATGGACGCTACCTTCAGCTCTACGCCATGAAGATTTCCAAACTTCTCAAGAGTTGGCCCGAAGCGAATGTCCGCCGGCGCCGACTTTTCCCCCTGAGCGATGCCTTGGAGATGATCGGTGATCCGGGGCTAGCCAAGGCAGTCCGGCGATTGGCCGTGGCGATCAACAAGTAGGGAAGTGGTCATTACGGGCCAGAGGTTTCTTTTTAGAGGGCTACGACGACCGATTACCTGTGTTCGTTCAGCTATCCGGGCTTCGTAGCGCTTGCTTTCATTCCCGTCCCCAATTAGTCAGGAAGGCTCGCTTTTCGATTTTTTCAGCCCTTACCAACATAGTAGCCCTGATTCTCAAATAAAACCCTCCCATCCCGATGCTTACCGTTTTCCGCCGCCACCAACAGGTCCTCATGCTGGTCATCGCCATCATGACCATCATTGCCTTCATTTGGCTCTATAATCGCACCAACCTCACCCAAGTCGGTACCAACGATGTGGCCATGATCTACGGGCGGGTCGTCCAGCGCGCTGAGATCGACCGTCAGGTGCGAGGATATCAGTTGGCAATGGCCCTTGGCCTCACGGACTTCGTGAAGGATCTCGGAGGATTGGGAGAGAATGAGGAGGCTTCCCTGAGTGAATTCATCCTCAATCTCTTGATTGTTCAGCACCAGTCTCCCGAGTTGGGTGTGCGTCCCTCGGATGATGCTGTCGCCTCGGCGATCAAGTCGCTCCCTCTCCTGCAGACGGATGGATCCTTTGACCCTGCCAAATATGCCCGCTTCCTTCAGGATCAGTTGACCCCGCGCGGTTTCACGGAACGCCAGATGGAGGAGATCGTTCGTGATTCATTACGAGTGAAGATGATCCGCGATGTGGTGACGTCTCCGATTGCCGTGGGGGAGGCTCAGGTGCGTGAAGCAGCGAGGGTCTATCAGCCCATCGACGCACAGATTCTGAAGTTTGAGCGTTCGTCTTTTGCGAAGGCCGCCACGGTGACACCGGATGAGACGGCGACTTTCTACGCCAAGAACAAGGAGGGGTTGCGTTCCCGAGAGTCCCGATCACTCTCCTACGTCGTCTTCACTCTCCCTGAGGCCCAGCAAAAGTTGGCCGGTAAGGAGCACGCTGCCGCCCTCCAGAAACTGGCGGATCAGGCCGTGGATGCAGGAAAGACGATCCGTCAGGGTGTTGCCAAGGGACTTGATCTCGCAAAAGCTGCCGAAGGGGCCGCACTCCACTCGAAAAAAGCCACTGCCGTGGAGAGCGACGGTTCCCAAAATGGGAAACCCTCCGGACTTCCCGACCCGCTTGTCGCCGCCGCCTACCGCTTGCAGAAGACAGGAGAAATCTCCGACATCATTCAGGATGGAAACTCCTTTTACATCGTGACCGTGGAAGGTATTACACCCGCGAGGCAGCTAGAGTTGGCCGAGGTTGCCGATAAGATCAGTACCCTTCTGGTTCAGGAAAAATCCTCCAAACTCGCCGCTGATGCCGCCGCAAAGTCGCTGGATAAGATCCGTGAAGTCATGGCCTCCGGCAAATCATTCTCAGAAGCTGCCAAAGAGGCAGGTATCAAGACGCAGGCCCTCACCGGAGTCGTCCCTGCCGATCCGAAGGGTAGCAAGGAAATCCAGTATCTCGCCTCGACAACGCTCTCGTTGAAAGAGGGGGAGCTAGGAAATCTCCAAGGGGCCCCATGGGGCTCCTTTGCCCCCTATCTGCAGAAGCGAGCACCTCTGACCGAAGCCCAGTGGAATGAGCACCGATCCACGATCTCCAAGACCCTCCTCTCCAACGAGCAGTCGATGCTCTTCATGGAGTGGCTGAGAGCTTCCAGGGGAGCCGCCCAGATCAAGATGCTTGCGGGTGCCTCCAAGGGAGGGGGTTAATCACCTGTCCGATCTACCCCGGATTTTCATGGCCGAACAGCGGCAGATTTCGGAGGAGATCTCCACGCTCTTTGACGAGGCTAGCGGGGACATTGCCATCGGTGAACTTGAGGGGGCGGTGGAGAAGTACCGCCAATGCATCAGCCTTGAGCCCACCTTCTTCGAGGGATGGCACGCCCTGGGGATGGCACTGATGAAGACCGGTCACTTCTCCGAGGCGATCGAGGCCGGGCTTGAAGCGACACGACTTTCACCCAACGACCTGCTCGCATGGTCGAGCCTTTCCATGTTTTATGTCAGGAATAACCAGATCGCCGAGGCTGAGGCTGCAGGCGTGAAGGCGCGCATCCTCTCCTGGGGTGGCAAAATTGCCATTACCAAGGAGGAACCGGAGCGCACCGCACCACTTCCCGACGGAACAACCACGCTATGAAACCTTTCTTCATCACTACGGCGATCGATTATACCAATGCACCGCCGCACATCGGTCACGCCTACGAAAAGATCCTTGCCGACGTGCTCGCTCGCTATCAACGCCTGCGCGGACGGGAGGTCTTCTTCCTGACCGGTGTCGATCAGCACGGGCAGAAGGTCCAGCAGAGCGCCGAGCGTGAAGGGATCCCCCCGCAGGAGTTTGCTGACCGAATTTCAGGAACCTTCCTCTCACTCTGGAAGACGCTCGGTATCTCCTACGATGCCTGGGCTGCCACGACCGCGCCGCTGCACAGGGAATCCGTCCGCGCCATCCTCAGCGACCTCAAGGAGCGTGACTGGCTCTCCAAGGCGACCTACAGCGGTCACTACAGTATCCGTCAGGAGCAGTTCCTGACTGACAAGGAGCGTGGTCCCAACGGGGAATTCGGCCCGGAGTGGGGGGAGGTCGTGCTCCTTGATGAAGAGAACTGGTACTTCCGTCTCTCGAAGTGCTCGGAGTGGCTTGCCTCGTTTCTGGATTCTCATCCTGAATTTGTGAGTCCTGGTTTCCGCCACACGGAACTCAGCAACGCCGCCACCAAGATCACCGGGGATCTCTGCATCTCACGCCCCAAGAGCCGTCTCTCTTGGGGAATCGAATTTCCATTCGACCCGAACTTCGTGACCTACGTCTGGTTCGACGCCCTGATCAACTACATCAGCTTTGCCGGTTATGCCGGTAGCAGTGAAGAGAGTACGGCATTCAAGAGACGCTGGCCCTGCGACCAGCACGTGATCGGCAAGGATATCTTGATTCCGGCCCATGGGGTCTACTGGCCCTGCATGCTTCATGCCATGGGATTTGCTGATGATGAAATGCCTAGGCTTCTCGTGCACGGCTTCTGGAGCCTGAAGGGTGAAAAGGTAAGCAAGAGTACCGGAAACGTGGTCGATCCGGCCGCGCTTGCTGAAATCTACGGCCCCACGGCGCTTCGCTACTACCTCATGAGGGATGCCGTGATGGGGCAGGATGCCGACTTCAGCGAGGAGAGGTTGCTTCTCCGTCATAATACGGAACTCGGGAACGGGCTCGGAAATCTCGTGAACCGTACCCTCAGCATGACACGCCGTTACCGGGAGGGATCTCCTAACCCGGTGGCGCTTCCTGCCGATCTCGTTGCTCATCTGGAGGCCGATGCCGCTTCCGTGAAGATTTTCATCACCCAGATGGATGCCGCACAGATCCACGCCGGGATCGAGACCATGGTGGAACTGGTCAACCGGGCCAACGCCCTTGTCGATGCCGCCGCACCCTGGAAGCTGGCCAAGGATCCCGAGAATGCCGACCGACTGGACGCTGTGCTCGGAACGCTCATCCACTCTGCACGTACTGCGGCGACCCTCCTTCAGCCCGTTGCCCCCGATGCCGCTGCCGAGATTTTACGACAGATCGGTCTCGGGGCCTTGTCCCTCGATGGGGAAGCAGTGAAAGGCACACTCCCTTCTGGCTACGTGTGTGGCGAACCGAAGCCTGTCTTCCCTAGACTTGAGATGCCGGAGGCCGGGACCTCCGCCGCATGAGCACGCCGGAGACGGTGGCTGCGCTAGGCGCCGTTCCTTTTTGGAAACGACTGCGCTACCGCCTGGAGTACTTGGCGCTCCGCTCCGCTTCCGCCCTGATCTGCCTGCTGCCTTGGCGATGGATCGGTCCTCTTGCTAATTTCGTCGGGTCAGTTTTCTTTACCTTCGACCGTCACCGCCGTGAGGTGACACTCGCCAATCTCCGCTCTGCATTCGGAGAGCGATACTCCAAGGAGGAGTATCTTCGGATCGGAAGGAAATCGTACGGAGTCTTTGCCCGTACTGCCTTAGAGCTTCTCTGGTCTCCTAATCTGAGTAACGCGGTCCTGGACGAGATTATTACCACGGAGGGACTTGACCCGATGCCTGCTCATGGTGCGGAGGGAAAACCAGCCCTCTATTTCTGCCTGCACGCGGGAAACTTCGAGTGGCTCAGCCAGATTACCTGCCGACACTTCGGCACCTTTCCTGTCATTGCCCAAAAACTGAAAAACCCCCTGATTGGCCCCCTCTTCGACTCGTGGCGTTCCGCGCTGGGTCAGCAGATCATGCCTCAGAAGGGTGCGATGCTCCGCACCATCCGCCACCTCAAGGAAGGGTGCAAGATGGGGATGCTCATCGATCTGAATCTCAAACCAAGCGAGGGCCCCGTGGTGATCCGTCAATTCCGACGCCTCCTCACGCCGGTATCACGCCTTCCAGCCGAACTTGCCCAGCGTACAGGAGCGACTCTTGTCCC
>Ga0209188_1003644_pt1 | contig 10497 bp, 9 predicted proteins | sample C_130625_EF_Meta_FD_187307 | JGI IMG/M metagenome (GOLD analysis project Ga0209188, IMG submission 187307) | Freshwater microbial communities from Lake Croche, Canada to study carbon cycling - C_130625_EF_MetaG (SPAdes) (version 2) | ecosystem: Environmental > Aquatic > Freshwater > Lake | place...
GCCAGGTATCAATATCTGCGCGGTTAAATGGTTCGGTCGCATTTGTCGATGATGGGTAACGCAGGTAATACCAAGAAGAGTCGACGAAGGTATCCATGGTGTCGGTATCGCGCATCGCAGGTCCTGCGCACTTTGGGCACTTGGTATTGACCCATTCAGTTGCTGCAGCAAGCGGTGATTGTCCCTTTGGCTTCAGGTCTAGTCCCTTTGCATCAGGCAATAACAGCGGAAGTTCTGAATCCGGAACTGCTACCTCACCGCACTTCTCGCAGTGAACGATAGGAATAGGTGTTCCCCAATAACGCTGGCGAGATACCAACCAATCGCGCAGGCGATAATTGCGTGCAGATTTTCCGAGACCATCTGATTCAAGCTGCTTATTAATTGCGGCAATTGCATCGACCTTATTGAGTCCATTCAGCGCGCCAGAGTTAACAAGTTTTCCATCACCCGTTGTTGCAACGCCTGTCTCATTGGGATCTTCTTCACCGGTTTCAACAACAACGCGAACAGATAATCCCATCGCCTTGGCAAAGTCGAGGTCGCGCTGATCATGTGCTGGAACCGCCATGATGGCGCCAGTTCCGTAATCAGCTAAGACGTAATCTGATGCCCAGATAGGTAACTTCTCACCATTGACAGGATTGATAGCAAAGCGCTTTAAATCAACGCCTGACTTGGGGCGATCTGTTGCAAGGCGATCAATATCTGATGCTGCCTTAATCTTTTCCAGGTATGACTTAAATTCTGATTCAACAGGTGTGCCTGCGGCGAGTTCGGCGGCAAGTGCTGAGTCTGCTGCAACAACCATAAATGTTGCGCCATATAAAGTATCGGGACGCGTTGTATAAATCGTGACAGGTTCAGTGCGTCCTTCAATCATGAAGTTGACGTTGGCACCTTGTGAGCGACCGATCCAGTTGCGCTGCATGAGCAATACTTTTTCAGGCCACTTGCCTTCAAGATCAGACATGTCATCGAGCAAGCGATCTGCGTAATCTGTAATCTTGAAATACCACTGATTCAATTTCTTCTTAGTGACAGCAGAATCACAGCGTTCGCATAAACCCGCTACTACTTGTTCATTTGCCAACACTGTCTGGCACCCTGGGCACCAGTTAACTGCAGAATCCTTGCGGTATGCCAAGCCACGGTCATGAAGTTTGGTAAAGAGCCACTGATTCCATTTGTAGTACTCGGGGTCGCAGGTATTAAATACGCGATCCCAGTCGAATGAACATGCATAACGTCGCATCGAAGCTTTTTGGGTTGCAATATTTTCGTAGGTCCAAATACGTGGATCTTCATTGCGCTTAATCGCTGCATTTTCAGCAGGGAGACCAAATGCATCCCAACCAATCGGGTGCATGACGTTAAAACCTTTTTGAATCCAGTAACGAGCGATTACATCGCCAAGTGCATATGCCTCGGCATGTCCCATATGTAAGTCACCTGATGGATACGGAAACATATCGAGTACATATTTCTTAGGGCGCGCATCACCTGCTCGACCAGATTTAAATGGTTCGAGCGCATCCCAAATCGGCAGCCACTTCTCTTGCACGTATGCAAAATCGTATGCCGCGTGTTCGCGTTCTGTACTCACGTGGAGATAAGGGGAATCGAACCCCTAACCTCTTCCATGCCATGGAAGCGCGCTACCAATTGCGCCATATCCCCGTCAATGTTTTAATGCATTTGATGGAACGCGCAGTTTAGCGCACAGAGTCAGGTACTACTGCGCCGGATTCTTCTCCATAGACAGGCTCTGGAATAGATCCTGCATTATGTTCGACCAAGAGCCATCCCTTAGGTGAATGGTCGAGAATCGACCATTGTGCATTTGAAAGTCCACCGATACGCGACCACAGTGGAATAGGAAGCTCTAAATATGAACCGATCACAGTGCGCGCAGTTCCACCGTGAGTTGCTACAACAATTCTCTGATTATCTTTTCCTGCCAGCGCATCTGTAATTGCAGCAACACCACGTGCGCCTACTTCGCTGCGACGTTCGCCGATTCCACCAGCTGGGTTATCTCCGCCCAGCGACCATTGACGTAAATTATCGAGATCTACTTTACGAATTTCATCTCCGGTCAGACCTTCCCAGTTTCCACAATTGGTCTCGCGCAGGCGCTCATCAGTGATTACTTCAAGGCCCGTCAACTTCACAAGCTCATGCGCAGTTGCCTGAGCACGGCTGAGATCGCTGGCAATAATCATTGTGGGATTCATTGCTGCAATCAGTGGTGCGGCATGCGTTGCTTGAAACCTACCTACTTCATTGAGCGGAATATCGGTATGACCTTGAAACTTATTTGCAACGTTCCATTCAGTCTGACCATGACGCCAGAGAATGATTTGGTTAGCCACGAGCTGCCTCTTCTTTCACGATATCGAGTTCAATCTTTGGGCAGTCATTCCACAAACGATCAAGCATGTAGTAACGACGAAGTTCAGTGGATTGAATATGCACAACAAGATCTGAGTAATCGAGCAAGACCCACTCGGCGCTGCTTTCGCGGCGAATAGGTTTATCTCCTACTAGGCGAAGTTGCTCTTCTACCTCATCGGCAATCGCATCAATCATCTTTGCATTTGAAGCAGTGATAATGAGGAAGACTTCGCTGAGAACGCTCTGTTCGGAGAGATCAAGTGCTACAAGTTCGGTTCCGAACTTATCAACTGCAGCGCGAGCTGCAATCTGTGTGCGATCAAGGCAGGCGTTAGTTGCTGGCATAGAGGTTGTGCTCCTTTATAAAGGCCGCAACTGCTGCGGGTACTGCATCAGATGTATGTGCGCGGATATCGGTTGCAGAGACTGCAATGGCATCCACGCTTGTGGTGTGCTTACCAGGAAAATCTGGGCGGTCGATGACCACAAATTCAACTAACTTCTTTAGATCTTCGGCGCGATGCCATTGATCAATCTTTTCGTATGCATCGGTGCCAACTACCAGAACGATGGTGTCACCTGCGTAGTTCTGAGCCACAGCTTCAACGGTATCGATGGCATAGCTAGGGCCTGTACGTAAAACCTCGATTGGATTTACTTCAACGTGTGCACGTATTTCAGCTGGTAATCCATCAACTGCTAGCTGACACATTGTGCGGCGTTGGGCTGCTGTTGCTTGTGGTTGGTGATCGCGCAACAGTGGCTGTCCGGCCGGAATGACAAGTAGGTGATCAACAATCTTTCGAGAGATCAGTTGCTCAATCACATGGATATGACCATCATGAATTGGGTCAAATGTCCCGCCATAGAGCCCAATACGCAAAGTGAACTACTTATCTAAACGAAGTACGACGTACAGGAGAAAAGCAAAAACGCCGAATGCGATAAGTCCGAATGTATATGGTGGGACTGGAAGTTCGCGAGTTGCTTCACCGAGAATGATCATGAGTGAAGATTACTACTTACCTGCGAGAAGTTCTAAAAAGCGCGCCTCATCGATGATTGTGACGCCCAACTCTTGAGCTTTTGCCAACTTCGAACCAGGGTCACTTCCTACCAATACATAATCAGTCTTCTTTGATACCGACGATGTTGGCTTTCCACCATGAGCTGTAATCGTTTCAGCGATGGAATCGCGGGTAAATCCATTGAGTCCACCTGTGACAACAAAGGTCAGACCCTCGAGAGTTTGTGGAAGATCGGCACCCTTTGCATTGACCATGGATACGCCTGCATCAGACCACTGTGTAATGATGTTGCGGTGCCAATCAACGGCAAACCATTCGACGATGGATTGCGCAATGACTTCACCAACGCCATCGATATCTGCAAGCTCTGCAACTGATGCCTGAGAAATTGCATCCATGCTGCCGAAGTTAGTGGCAAGTGCTTGTGCAGCATTGGGCCCAACATGGCGAATGGAAAGTGCAACGATGGTTCGCCACAATGGTCGAGTCTTTGCAATCTCAAGTGCTTCCAGCAACTTCTCGAGATTCTTACCTTGCGTGCCATCTTTCTTTGTGAAGAAGGGCGATTTCATTAACTTACTTTCAGTGAGTGAAAAAATATCTGCTTCATCGGTAATGATCGCATCGGTTAAGAGCGCAACTGCTGCTTCATATCCCAAGACATCGATGTCGAGCGCTGCGCGAGAACCAATGTAGTAAATACGTTCGCGCAATTGTGCCGGGCAGCTGCGGGTATTGGGGCAACGGATATCGACATCGCCTTCAGTAATTGCACGTAGCTCGCTTGCACATTCAGGACAATGAGTCGGCATGACAAATGCCTTTTCTTTACCCGTGCGCTTATCTAAGACTGGACCAAGTACTTCAGGGATAACGTCTCCCGCTTTACGGATAATGACAGTGTCACCAATTAATACGCCTTTACGTTCTATCTCTTCTTGATTGTGAAGCGTTGCGTTGGTGACCGTTGATCCCGCAACTTTGACGGGCTCCATGAAAGCGAAGGGTGTAACGCGTCCTGTGCGGCCGATGCTGACCTTGATATCAAGTAATGTGGTGGTGACTTCTTCAGGTGGATACTTATATGCAATCGCCCATTTCGGTGCGCGCGATGTAAAACCTAACTTCACTTGTTCGGCTATGGAATCGATTTTTATAACAACGCCATCGATTTCATGTTCTACATCATGGCGATGGATGTTGTAATTTTCGATAAAAGCCAGAACTTCTTTGCGGCTTGTGCAGACCTTAAAGCGATTGGAAGTTGGTAGGCCAAGCGCCTTGAGTTGCGCATAAGCATCAGATTGCGAAGTAAATGAAATTCCTTCGCTGGCACCAACACCGTGCACCACTACATCGAGGGCACGTGAAGCTGTTACACGTGGATCTTTCTGTCGCAGTGATCCTGCTGCGCAGTTGCGAGGGTTGGCAAAGAGTGGTTTACCTGCTTCCTCTAACTCTTCATTAAGTTGGTTAAAAGCGGCAACTGGCAGGAATACTTCACCGCGTACCTCAATCAAGGTAGGAATATTCTTTCCTGTCAGAGTATGAGGAAGTCCCTTAATGGTTTTAACGTTGAGCGTGACATCTTCACCCGTTACGCCATTGCCACGGGTAAGTGCGCGAGTAAGTTGGCCATTTTCGTATAACAAGTTGATTGCGAGTCCATCAACTTTGAGTTCGCATAGGTACTTAAGGTCCAGTGACTCTTTCTCAACGCGATCAAACCACGTAGCTAATTCGTCGCTATCAAAGACATTATCAAGGCTCATCATCTTCTCGATGTGATCGTGCTGATCGAATGTGGTGGCAAATCCCCCACCGACGCCAAGAGATGGTGAATCAGGTTCGAGAAGTTCGGGGTGCTTTGCTTCCAGTGCTGCAAGCTCCTTTAAGAGCGTATCGAAGGCAGCATCGGTAATCGTTGGGCTATCTAGAACATAATATTTAAATTGGTGATCACGGATCTCTTGGGTCAGTTCGGTGATGCGATGGCGGGCAACGTTACTCATGCTGTCTCGCAGATTGTTGCCGACCCAACTACACGATCGCCATCGTAGATAACCATTGCTTGCCCAGTTGCAAGACCCAGTAGCGGTGCATCGAGTTCAGCAACGAGTTGATCGTTATCAAGGTAATAGGTGCAATCAAGTGCTGCGCCATGTGCACGCACCTGAACAAAACCACGAAGGGGCGCCCCACCGATTTCAGGGCCGCAGAAGATTGGTCGCTCACCACGCATCGAAGTCACAGCTAAATCTTCTCGCGCACCTACGACAACAGTATTTGTCACAGGCTCGATGCTTAAGACAAAGCGAGGCGAACCATCTGCGGTTGGAACTGTGAGGCCCAAACCTTTGCGCTGACCAATTGTGTATGTGTATGCACCTTTATGTTCACCCAATTTATTTCCATCTTGATCAACGATAGGACCAACTTCGCTACCCATGCGATCGCGAAGCCATCCTGCGTTATCACCTGATGGAACAAAACAAATATCGTGGCTATCGGGCTTCTGCGCAACGGCTAAGCCTCGTGCTTCTGCCTCGATTCGAATATCTACTTTCTCAGTATCACCTAATGGAAATATCGCGCCATTGATTTGTTCGCGATTAAGAACGGCAAGAACGTATGACTGATCTTTCAGCGGATCGACTGCGCGATGTAGTGTGCGTCCATCGGCGCTCTCGTAGGTACGCGCATAGTGGCCCGTGACAACGCCATCGAATCCCATTGCCTTTGCGCGATCAAGGACTGCAGCAAATTTAATCTTCTCGTTGCAACGCAGGCATGGATTAGGTGTGCGACCTGCCTTGTATTCGCTCATAAAGTTTTCGACAACACCTTCATGAAATTCATCGGCCATATCCCAGATATAGAAAGGAATACCAATCACATCTGCGGCTCGACGTGCATCATGAGAATCTTCGATAGTGCAACACCCACGTGCACCGCTGCGATATTTCTGCGGATTAGATGAGAGCGCTAAGTGAACTCCGATCACTTCATGGCCTGCTTCTACTGCGCGCGCTGCAGCAACAGCTGAATCAACGCCTCCGCTCATGGCGGCAATGATCTTCATTTCTTACCCACCGCATTGGCTGCTAATCCACGCTCGATGACATCGGGCAGAACAGAGAGCGCATAGTCAACATCTGCTTGCGAATTTGTAGAACCAAATGAGAATCGCAGTGACGACTGAGAGACCACATCGGTAAGGCCCATCGCCATCAAGACATGGCTGGGGCGATGAACCCCTGCAGTACATGCAGCCCCTGTAGAACATGAAACTTTCTGCGAATCCATGAGCAATAAGAGTGAATCACTCTGCGTCCCCGGAAAAGTAATATTTGAAATTCCAGGCAAACGGTCTGCGCTTTTTCCATTGATGACTGCATCAGGGCGCGATGCAAGAACGCCGGCTTCAAATGCATCACGCAATGAGGCAACATCTGCGGCGTTATAGAGCTTTGCTTCAACTGCTGCAGCAAGGGCCACAATAGATGGAGCATTCAGCGTTCCACTTCGAATATCGCGCTCTTGTCCCCCACCATGCAACAACGCTGGAATTTCAACTGCGCGACGCAAGATGAGCGCACCGATTCCTAGTGGTCCACCGACTTTATGACCGCTAATAGTCATGGAGAAGAGACCAAGTTGCTTAAAAGAAAGTGGCACCTTGGTAAAGCTTTGTACAGCGTCGCAATGCACTGGAATATCTCCAGCAATCTTTACAAGATCTGCAATGGGTTGAATAACGCCAGTCTCATTATTGCTATGCATCACAGAAATTAGGGCAATCTCTGAACCACGATCTACCACAATTTTCTTCACATATTCAAGATCAATCACACCATCAGATGTCACAGGAATCTCGATGAGCTGCGCACCTTCGTGTTCGACCAACCAGTGCGCAGGATCTAGAACGGCATGGTGTTCGATACTCGAGATGAGAATAACTTTTTTATCGGAGTGCCAGAAGAGCCCCTTAATTGCTGCGTTATTAGCTTCAGTTCCAGAGCCGGTAAAGATGATTTCACTCGGCTGACAATCGATTTCCTGTGCAATCTTTTCGCGAGCATCTTCGACATCTTTGCGCGTTGAACGACCTTCGGTGTGAAGAGATGAAGGGTTACCTAACTTGCGAAGAGAAGTATTCATCGCAGCAATGGCGACGTCGAACATCGGCGTTGTAGCCGCATGGTCGAGATAGACGCTCATGGGAGCAGTCTAGTTCGTGCGCGCTACGACGCCTTCTGTGGCCTTGGGCAGCACGTTGAAGAGGTCGCCGACTACGCCGAAATCTGCGATATCAAAGAGCGGCGCCTCAGGATCTTTATTAACGACGATGATTGTCTTTGAAGTCTGCATTCCTGCGCGGTGTTGGATTGCACCTGATATTCCGCATGCAACATAGAGCTGCGGACTTACAGTCTTTCCGGTCTGTCCCACTTGATGTGAATGTGGATACCAGCCAGCATCTGTTGCAGCGCGTGATGCACCGACTGCAGCCCCGAGTGAATCTGCAAATGCTTCAACGGGTGCAAAGTTTCCATCGGTTCCGCGACCGCCTGATACAACAACGTTTGCTTCAGTCAGCTCTGGTCGTCCGCCCTTTACAGGAGGTTGTGATGAAGAGACTGTTGCTTTCTTGGCATCGGCGCCAATTGTCGTTGTTCCATTTTCAATAGCAGGAGATGATGCAGAGAAATCTGCTTCAACGCTATTGGGGCGCACAGTAATGATTGCTGTGCCATGAGAAACCTTCGAGTGAACAGTTGTCGATCCACCAAAGACTAATTGAGTCGCAGTGCAATCGGCTGCAACGTCAACTGCATCTGTAATGATTCCAGATTCTGTAAGTACAGAAACGCGAGCTGCAACCTCTTTACCAAAGGCATGAGATGCAATCAGAAGTGCAGCTGGTGACTTCTCTTTCACAATCTGTGCCAGTGCATCGGCAGATGCTGCAACACCGTGTGTTGCAAAGTCATCGGATTCGATAACAAGAAGGTTGGCAATAGGACCCTGATTAACTGTCGCCGCAAGGGATGCGCCCTTACCGCTACCTGCAAGGACTACTGCAGTAACGGATCCGATACGCGCTGCAGCTGTTGCAAGCTCTGCCGTTGTTTTACTGGCTTTATCGCCTGAAAAATCAGCAAGAATTAATACGGTGCTCATATCAACTTCTTCTCTGCCAGGAAGTTCACAAGGTCTTGCCCGCCATTGCCTTCATCGGTAACTTTGATACCAGCTGCGCGCGCAGGACGCGGTGTTGCATCGTTTACCTGTGACCATGCGCTCTGCGCCGATACACCAACTGCTGCTAAATCTTTCTGATCAATGACTTTCTTCTTTGCAGCCATGATTCCTTTAAAGGATGGATAGCGCGGTTCGTTAATCTTTTCTACAACGCTGATAACGACAGGAAATGCGGCAGAGATTTCATCGACGCCAGCTTCTGTCACGCGAGTAATCGAAACTTTGCCGACAGGATCTACTGCAACCTTTGAAGCAAATGTCAGTTGCGCCCATCCAAGGCGAGCGCTGATCATCGCCGGTACAACGCTCATGCGAGCATCAGTGGATTCTGTGCCACAAATGACAATGTCATATCCACCATCTGCAATCACCTTTGCAAGAACACTCGATGTTGCAAGCGCATCAGAACCTGCGAGCGCGCTATCGCTCACTAAAATTGCGTCATTGGCGCCCATAGATAGCGCCTTACGTACCGCCTCAGTTGCGCGATCTGGACCCATAGAAATCACAGTGACTGTATTGGGCGCACCTTCTTCATTGCCGCCATGAGCTTCTGCAATACGTAGCGCTTCTTCGACTGCATATTCATCAAGGTCATTGAGAACTGCATCAACGTTCTCGCGATCGAGCAGACCATTGACCATCTTCTTCTCAGCCCATGAATCAGGGACTTGTTTGACGCAGACTGCAATCTTCATGGCGCTTATGTTACTGACGGGTAGCCTCTTTGTGAAGCGTGAAACCCTCAACCAATACTTCACCTTCTATTCAGGAACACGTAACCTCTCGGCGCACTCTCAGATGGCTTCATCGCTCACTCTGCAACCATGATCGAGTCTGGGACACCCGCGAAGTTGCGTATCGCAGTCGTCACCGAAGCATTTCTGCCGCAAGTCAATGGCGTGACCAACTCAGTCTTGCGACTTCTTGAATATTGCAAAGCGCAGGGCCATGAAGTTCTCATCATTGCACCCGAGAGTGAAGGCGCTCCAACTCGCTACCTTGATTACAAGATCAAGCATGTACCAAGCATCTCGATGAAGAAGTTAATTCCTATGGGAGTCCCCCGCAAATTCCTTGAACCACTTCTTGAAGGTTTCGCACCTGATGTCATTCATTTAGCATCACCCATTTTTCTCGGCCACTATGTCGCTCGTATTGCCAAGAAGATGGATATCCCAACTGTCTCGGTCTATCAGACAGATATTGCAGGATTTGCCCGTCACTACGGATTAACAATCGCTCATAACACTTTGAAGAAGTGGGTCTCGCGAATTCACCAAGCATCCGATATCACTCTTGCTCCATCGAAATGGGCTTGTCGTGATCTGGAAACAAGTGGAGTGAAGAATGTTCGACTCTGGAAGCGTGGAGTTGACCTCGTCAAATTTCAACCATCACGTCGCGATGAATCACTGCGTGCAAATATCACAGGCGAGCGAGATAAATTTATTGTTGGTTATGTTGGACGCCTTGCAAATGAGAAGCGTCTCTCTGATTTAGCAATTCTTGATCAACAGAAAGATATTCAGCTTGTCATCGTAGGGGAAGGACCAGCAACTGCTCGCTTTAAGAAAGAGCTACCGAATGCACGCTTTGTCGGATATCAATCCGGAACAGAGCTCGGTCGCTACGTTGCATCATTTGATATCTTTGTTCACACAGGCAAGCACGAGACTTTCTGTCAGGCTATTCAAGAAGCGCTCGCATCCGGTGTCCCCGTTATTGGTCCAGATTCCGGTGGCCCTGTAGATCTCATTGATCACGGCGTAACTGGGCTACTCATTGATACCGCTGATTCTCATGC
>Ga0209188_1003645_pt1 | contig 10497 bp, 17 predicted proteins | sample C_130625_EF_Meta_FD_187307 | JGI IMG/M metagenome (GOLD analysis project Ga0209188, IMG submission 187307) | Freshwater microbial communities from Lake Croche, Canada to study carbon cycling - C_130625_EF_MetaG (SPAdes) (version 2) | ecosystem: Environmental > Aquatic > Freshwater > Lake...
AAAACGATTGCAGTAGAAAACGGTATCATTAAACTTCATGATGCCGGTACTGGTTTTATGATGATTAAGAGAGAAGCAATTCTCAAAATGATCAAAGCCTATCCTGAGTTTAAGTATAACAACGATGTTAATATTAACAACGAAAGTTTGAAAGACCATTTTTATGCTATGTTTGATACTAGTATTGATCCGGTTGATCGTCGTTACCTATCAGAAGACTATACATTCTGCCGTCGTTGGCAAGAAATTGGCGGAGATATTTGGCTTGACCCATCTATTTCGTTGAATCATTATGGCCATTTCTGCTTTCAAGGTAACCCTGAAGCCATTATTAATTTCAATGAAGCGCAGTCAGAGGAACCGAAACTACCTAATGAAGTATTAACATTAGATCTACCTGATTAATACAACATTACTATATTATGAAATTATCTCAAATACAAGAAGAATGGGGCAAGGATGCTCCTATTGACGAATTAAACCTAGGAACAGAAGCAACTCGGGTCCCTATTCTTCATTCTAAATATTTGAGTATACTTGGCAACTCTAAACTCCAATTACGTAAAGCAGAATCTTCTTACTACAGTACTAGACTACAAAAGTATAGGTACTATAGAGGGGAGATGACTGCAGGGGAATTGGATGAGCTAGGTTGGGGTCAGTACCAGGGCAATAAACCATTAAAGAACGAGATGGAAGAATTCCTGCAATGTGATCCTATTTTAATTGAGTGGCAAGATAAAATAGAATACCATAAGACTGTAATCTATACTTTAGAGCAAATTATAAGATCTATCAATTCACGTACCTGGGATATTAAATCAGGTATTGAGTGGTCTAAGTTTACCAACGGCATGATGTAATGACCGATATTGTAATTAAAAAGAAAAATAATGTATACCTTACAGTTCAAGCTGATCCTGGGGTAGCCCAGGAACTAACCGATCATTTTTCTTTTGATGCCCCTGGTGCTAAATTCCACCCTTTATTTCGTAATAAAGTCTGGGATGGAAAAATTAGACTTTTTTCAATGTTTACAAAAGAGTTATACGTTGGTTTATTAAGTTACCTTGAACACTTTGCCGAGGTAAACAATTATAAGATTGATTATACAGAATATGTCGAACAATCTGATTCTGTTACTTTAGAACTAATAAAAGAATTTGTAGATGGGCTCAACTTATATCTTCCCGATAATTCCTCTGTCCGTGAATATCAACTCGACGCCGTCTACCGTGCAATCAAAGATGGGAGAAGGTTGTTACTCAGTCCTACCGGTTCAGGCAAGTCTCTCATCCTATACTGTCTCATCAGATGGAATGAAAAATTCGGACGAAAGCAATTACTCCTTGTACCAACAACCTCGCTGGTTGAACAAATGTATACTGACTTCCAATCTTATTCACAAAACAATGGATGGAAAGCATCTGAAAACTGTTCAAGAATTTATGCCGGTCACAGTAAAGAAAATTTACTTCCAATAACTATTTCTACTTGGCAATCGGTCTATGATCTTCCAAAGAAGTTTTTTGGAGGCTTTGATTGCGTGTACGGAGACGAGGCACATACGTTTAAGGCTAAATCTTTGACCGGTATCATGCATAAATTGGTTAATACACCCTTTCGTATCGGTACTACAGGTACGTTAGACGGTGCTAAGACTCATCGTTTGGTTCTTGAAGGTTTGTTTGGACAAGTTTACAAGGTAACTACTACTAGAGATTTAATGGATAACGATCAGTTAGCCGAATTAAAGATCTTTGGTATTGTATTGCAGTACCCAGATGATGTTAAGAAGTTAAATAAAGATAATAAGTACCCTGATGAGATGGATTTTTTATGTGGGTACGAGCCTAGAAATAAATTCATTCGTAACCTTGCCTTAAAACAAACTGGTAACTCTTTGGTTCTATTTCAGTTTGTTGAAAAGCATGGCTCTATACTATTTGATATGATTCAGGCCAAAGTTACCGATAGAAAAGTATTTTTTGTATACGGGGGAACTGACACCGAACAAAGAGAAAATATTAGAAAGATTACAGAGACAGAAAACGATGCTATTATTGTTGCATCCTACGGTACATTCTCTACAGGCATAAATATTAGAAATCTTCACAATATTATCTTTGCTTCACCTACTAAGTCTCGTATTCGTAATTTACAATCGGTAGGTAGGGGGTTAAGAAAAGGTGATGCTAAGACACATTGTAACTTATATGATATAGGGGATGATCTAACTTGGAAAGCTAGAAAGAACTATACGTTACATCATATGATTGAACGAATAAAAATGTATAACGAGGAAAATTTTGATTACAAACTAGTAAAAGTAGACCTTTAATGTATTGTAAATTTTTAAAACTTGTTAATGGAGATGACATTATCGTTTCAACCGATAACGATTGCTCTAATTTGTTTGACAGTAAGTTTATCGATGTAAATGATCCTGTGGTTATTAAGTCTGTAAGGATGCCTTATAGAAATGGTATTATAGAGACATTTATTATGCATCCTTGGATTAAAATGGCTAAGGATGGGGTTATTAAAATTCCTTCAAGCCAGGTGATTGTAGCTACTGACTTATATGAAAAAGCAGAAACACAGTACAAGGAATATGTTGTTAGCTATAAGTCATTAGACGAAGTAACCGTTAATGAATTGTATGAGGAAGAACAAGGTGATGATGCCCTTGAAGAATTTTATAGTATGTTAGATAACCAAGAGGATGATGAAGATGATAGTAGGCCAAGTAGTAGCACGAGAACCCTCCACTGAAAAGAAGGCGCCTGCCCATTACGTAGACAACAAAAAGTTTTACGAAGCTTTAGTTGAATATCGTAAAAAAGTTCTGGAGGCCAAAGAAAACAATCTAGAGAAACCTAGAGTCACCGAATATGTCGGTGAGTGTTTCTTGAAGATTGCAACCCATCTTTCTTATAAAGCAAACTTTATTAATTACACGTTTAAAGACGATATGATATCAGATGGTATCGAAAATTGTCTTACGGCGGTAGAAAAGTTTGATCCCGATCGAGGTATGAATCCATTTGCATACTTTACACAAATTACTTTCTTTGCTTTTGTACGAAGAATTCAAAAAGAAAAGAAACAGCAAGCAACTAAGTATAAACTACTAGAAAACATCGATATAGACTCTATTCTTGCACATTCGGAAGGTAATGAAGAATTTGCTAATTCTCTACTGGAAATGGTGAGAAAACAGGTAGATTTCATTGATATTGATAGAAGAACTATACCTTCTAAGAAGAAAAAGGTACAAGACACAGAAGGTACACTTGACTTAGAATAGATAGTAGTATATAATGGGGTATGATTAAAGTATACTATTATATAAAAGATAAAGAAGGTTTTGCAACCGATGGTTATTACGAGAGTGATAACAACGATCTAATGCTATTTCAGCATATCAATGAAGCTAGGAAGCAGTCTAAAGCTTCTAGGGAAAACTTCGTATTAGTTACTACTGTAGTATCTCCCCGAAAAATATCTAACTGGAAATACGAAGGACCTGTTGTATTGTTTCCTAAAAAGAAACGTAAGATGGCCTTTGGTAGATATGTTGACGACCCTATACCGGTCGCAGTTGACGAACCTAATGAAGAGCCTATATAATGTACCGTGCCATCCCACGTAAACTATGTAGCTGCCCTTCCAGCTATCCCAAAACACTAGGAGTAATAAATGATCAAATTCGATCTTGATGATATCCCCAATCCCGAACGCCACCGAGTAATTAGCTTTATTAAAAGCGGATTCCGTATCTTTGCAAGCCTTGCATTAATATACGGTAGTCTCATTACTGCTGGCTTACTTTTTTTTATCGCCGAGGTACTCGGTATTGCTGAGGAGTTAGTTTAATGTCAAAGATTAAGGTAGCAGAGCTCTTTTACAGTGTGCAAGGAGAGGGCCGCTATATGGGAGTTCCAAGCGTGTTCCTTAGAACGTTTGGTTGTAATTTTACCTGTGATGGCTTTGGAATGCCTAAAGGAGAAAAGAGTAATGAAAGAAATGTTATTGCTATTAATGCAGAAAATTACAAAGAGTATGGTGATCTTCCTTTGGTCAGTACAGGCTGTGACTCTTATGCTAGCTGGGATGTTCGTTTTAAGCATCTTTCTCCTGTACTCGATACTGATAGTATTACCCATACAATTATGGGTATACTTCCTCACAAAAGGTGGGAAGACGAACATTTAGTTATTACCGGTGGTGAACCATTACTTGGTTGGCAGAGATCATATCCTGAACTTTTAGATCATCCAAGTAACGAACGTTTAAAAGAAATAACATTTGAAACTAATGGCACTCAAGAACTAACACCAGAGTTTAGATCGTACCTTAGTAAATGGTCTAGAGTTTCTAAAAGAGAGGTTACTTTTTCTATTTCACCTAAGTTATCTGTATCAGGTGAAAAATGGGAGGATGCAATTAGACCAGAAATTATTACTACATACGAATGGTTTGGTACTGCTTACTTAAAGTTTGTAGTAGCAACCAAATACGATGTAGCCGAGGCAGAACAAGCTGTCAATGAATACCGTAAAGCCGGTTTTAACGGTCATGTATACTTAATGCCTGTTGGAGGTGTTGAGTCTGTTTATGCTCTTAATAATAGAAACGTTGCAGAACTTGCAATGAAGAAAGGTTGGAGATATTCTGATCGACTTCAAGTACCTTTGTTTAAGAACGAATGGGGTACATAATGGAGGAAGTAAGTAGAAAGTTTACGTACGAGCAGGTCTATCTTCACTTACTTTTTAAAGCTTATCCCTTTCTAAAGAAAAGAGAGAGTGAGAACCCTGAGCCTGAACTAGTTAATTTAGTTAATCAAATAGAAAAATTAATACAAATAGAAAGCGGAGAATAATAAATGAGTTTACAAAAAGGTAAGACGGATGCCGAGTTAGGCTATAAGGTAGAAGAGTATTTAATCAGTAAAGGTGTACATACACCTATTGTACTTGATAAGTTAATGGTCAAAGACGAACGTAAAATTGCTAAAATTGAAAAGAATTTTACTACTATTATGGAGACTCTAGGTCTTGATTTAGCTGATGACTCGTTGATGGATACACCCAAGCGTGTTGCCAAGATGTTTGTCAATGAAATTTTCTGGGGACTTAAACCAGAAAACTTTCCAAAGGTAACTGTCATTGAGAATAAAATGGGTTACGATGAGATGGTTTTAGAGAAAGACATTACAATGATGTCTAACTGTGAACATCATTTTGTTACTATCGACGGTAAAGCACATATTGCCTATATCCCTAAAGGTAAGGTGCTAGGCCTATCTAAGATGAATCGTATTGTAGAATACTTTGCACGCAGACCACAAGTTAAGAAAAGAATTGCCGAACAGGTATATCATTCTTTATGCTTTATTTTAGGTACAGAAGATGTTGCTGTTGTAATTGAAGGGGTACATTACTGCGTAAAATCAAGAGGAGTTGAGGATCATAACTCTTATACAATGACTGCAAAATTGGGTGGCTGCTTTAAGAATGAACCCGATTGTCGTGCTGAATTTATGTCGTATATTAAAGGCTGATATGACCTGGTATGCTAACTCCGAAGGTCGTTATGGTGCAAGTGGTGCAAAGGGTGACCTAGGAGAAGCTATCGTAGTTAAGTATTGTAATAATAACAATATTCCTATTGAAGAAAAGAATGACCATTATAGTCAAGTTAAACTTAAAATAGATTATATTGTTGATGGTATTGCTATTGACGTAAAGTCTAATTATTATGAAGGAAGACTCTGTGTTGAGTTATACACCAGAAAGAATGGTGCAGGTTGGTTATTTACAACAACAGCTAAACAAATATACGGTGTAGACGTTGATAATAAATCTATTTACCGCTATAATGTAGAAGAGATGCTTACATTCGTTAAGGAAAATAAATTCCGTGCAAAGAGAACCAAGCATGGAGATGTCGTTATGTGGGTCCCGGTAACAATTAATATTATTGAACAATTGCAATGAAAATTAGTCATGAATCTCCTCTTTCCTTACTTAAACATTCTCGTGGTTATAACGACTATGATTATGCGTTAGTACATTTATTTGATACTGAACCCGAGTATTATCAGTTCTTTAAAGATTCCTTAGCAATGGGCAGACATGTCTTACTTGATAACTCTATCTTTGAGTTAGGTAAGTCATTTGATCCCGAGAGGTATGCACATTACATTAATGAACTAAAGCCTACAGAATATATAATTCCCGATGTATTAGAAGATAGTCACGGTACTATTGATAGTGCTGTGCATTTCTTAACCAACTATCATGACTTGCCTGGTAAGTGTATAGGGGTTGTGCAAGGTAAAACATACGATGAAATAGTAAAGTGTTACCGGTTTATGGATCGGTCAGCCGATGTAGATAAAATTGCTATTTCTTTTGATTACTCTTACTACTTAGATGTATGTCCCCATCCTAACAAATGGATGGGCTATACGCTTGGACGAATTCAAACTTTAACAAGGCTATTAGAAGATGGAATTATTAATACTAAAAAACCGCATCATTTATTGGGTTGTGCGTTACCGATCGAATTTATGTTCTACCGTTTGGGGTTTGATTGGATCGATACAATCGATACTTCCAGCCCTGTGGTTCACGGTATTCTTGGTGTTGTGTATGAGCCTGGTGGGTTGGTTACTAAGCAATCCATTAAGCTTATCGAACTCCTCAACTCTAAACTTACCGATGATCAGATGAGAAAGGTATATGCTAACATTGCCCGCTTCCGTTCTTACGTTATAGGTAACGGGGTTTGGTAAATGATTTGGATTGCTTTTTTTAGTCAAACGGGTTCAGAGATTGTAGAACTATCTAAATCACTTGGACGTAAACCTGACTTAATTGTTACTAATAACTTTGAAGAAAAAATTAAATTTAATTCTGGAGTCAGAGAGTTAGATGTAACAATAATGTCTGCCAAGCATGATTTGTTAATGAATTATTTTAGGAGTCAAAGTGTTTACAATATTAGCCAAACCATTATTAGTCTTCATGGTTACTTACGGATTCTACCGCCTGATATATGCGAACAATATGAAGTATATAACGGGCATCCTGGAGCAATTAATATTTACCCTGAGTTAAAGGGTAAAGATCCACAAGAAAAAGTATGGCTTGAAATGGAGAAATATAATATAATAGGCAGTGTTGTACATAGGTGTACGGCAGAATTAGATGCTGGTGATATTATGAAATCAGTAGAAGTTAGTAATGTAAATTATTCTAGAGATGAGGTTTATGCTTCTCTAAAAATGACTTCGTTATCGGCTTGGAACTTCTTTATGAAAGAAAAAGGTTTATGCGTATAGGTATTACTGGTGCGCAATCTGTAGGTAAAACAACTTTACTTAATGCGTTGAGATCAGAAAAGTTTTTTAAAGATTATGAAATATGTAATGAAGTAACTCGACGGGTAAAGAGTTATGGTTTACCTATTAACGAAGATGGTAATAGTAATACTCAGCGTCTTATTATGAATGAGCATATTGTTAATGTGTTTATGCATGAGAATATGCTTACCGATAGAACTGCTTTAGATGGTTTAGTATATAGTTGGTATCTTTATTATAATAATAAATTTGACCTGTCTGTCGTACAAGATATAGATAAGGTGTTTTTAAAGGTATGGTATGAGTACGATTATGTGTTTTATATTGAACCAGAGTTTGATATTGTTGATGATGGTGTTCGTAGTAAAGACATTACGTTTAGAAATGATATAGTTAATATTTTTGAAAGTATAATTAAAGAGAAATCATTGCATGTTATACGCGTTAAAGGCTCTGTGCGTAATAGAGTTAGTACAATTATTGATATACTTGAAGGAAGATAATGGATAATCAAGAACAATTAAATGCATTAGTGGGTGTGCATTTAGGTAAAGCAGGAGATGGGACAGCTGTTAAGCCTTATGTAACCCCGGATAATGTAGATCCTAGTCTTCTTGTATCTGTACCACGTCATCTTAATCGAACCGGTTATGGTATTATAGAAGAAGAGTTACCTTTTATTGGTATTGATGCTTGGAACGGTTATGAATTTAGTACTTTATTGGTTAATGGTTACCCTGTTTCTGGCTGGATCAAGTTTACTTATTCGGCTAGTAGTCCAAATATTGTAGAGTCAAAGTCGGTTAAGTTGTATTTAAACTCCTATAATATGGTTCGACTTATTAAGACTGTAGATCAATTGTGGCATGTTGAAGAACAGATTGCTAGAGATCTTAGTAAGGCAGTAGGTGCCGAGGTCAATGTTTATATTAAGATTGGCGATATTGATACTGTAAGACCTATAGCAGGTGATTTTACATCGCTTGAATCTTATTGTGATGTTAATGAAATGAAATTTGAGGATTATAACGAGTCATCTGGTATTTTGAAAATTATGTATAATAATAATCACTATGCAAGATGGCGATCGCATTCTCTTCGTTCAAATTGCCGGGTAACTAATCAACCAGATTGGGGTGATGTCTACGTGCATATTAAAGGTATGGTAACAGTTCACCCTGAAAGCTTGTTAAAGTATATTATTAGTATGCGGAAAGAGAATCACTTTCACGAAGAAATTTGTGAATGTATCTTTAAACGTTTAAATGATTTGCTAAAACCAGAAGAATTATTAGTTGCATGTTTGTATACAAGAAGGGGGGGTATTGATATTAACCCCGTAAGAGCAACAAATTATCCACTACTAGGCCTTACCCCTATTATTGATACATATAACTTTTGTACTAAGACGGCGAGGCAATAATGGAAATTATAGGACCTGATAAAAATGTGACTGAAATTTGTAATGAATTTCAAAGTAGAGCAATTCATGGGTTTAATAAGTACGGGGTAACAACCGAACGTACCGACCTAGACTTTGAACAATGGGTACAGCACCTCAAGGAAGAATTAATGGATGCTGTAGTTTATATTCACCGTATACAAAAAGAAAGAAAGATACAAAATGAAGGCTAATGAAGCATTGTCATTACTACCTGAAGCAAAAGGTTGTGTAGTTATTTTATCTGGTGGTATGGATTCAACTATTGCCATGCGATTGGCTGTTGAGAAATATGGCAAAGAAAACGTATCTGCATTAACGTTTTTTTATGGCCAAAAACAACAACGTGAAATTGATATGGCTAAAATGTCAACTAATTTACTTGGGGTTAAGCATAAAGTTATTGATGCATCTTTTCTTGGTGATATTAGTAAAGGGTTTTCAGCAAACGTTGATACCGATATGGAGATGCCAACGATTAAAGATGTCTTAGGGGATCCAAGACCAAAGACGTATGTGCCTAATCGTAATATGATTTTGATGTCTATTGCTGCTGCTTTTGCTGAGACTCAGAATGTTGACACAGTTGTATGTGGCTTACAGGTTCATGATGAGTACGGTTACCACGATACGACCCAGCGCTGGGTAGATAAGGTTAATGATCTTCTATCTGAAAATAGAATTATTAAAATTAAACTTCACGCACCTTTTAGTCAATTGTCAAAGTACGATGAATTAGAAATTCTTAAAGAGTTAGAAAATAACTTAATGCTGACTGCATTTACATTAACGTGTTATAATCCTAATCAGCAACATGAGTCATGTGGGGTATGTCCAAGTTGTTCTGAACGAATTGCAAATTTTGCAAAGATAGGCACAGCCGATCCGATTGCTTATTCTAAAGTAATCGATTGGGAAACATTATTTGATAAAATGAAAGTATAATATGTGCGCTATAACTGCTTCATTTTCTAAATCAAAACTAGCAGATCTATACAAATTAAACGCATATAGAGGGGAGTTAAGTTACTCCCTCTCGTCGTTTATGGTAGATGAGGAGAAAACAAAGCTAAAAACTTTATTTCAGGATAAAGGTAAACTGGCTGTTGACTTAGTAAATACACTACCTAATGATTTATTTTTTATTGCACATTCACAGGCACCAACAACCAATTCGGATAATATTCATCCTTCGGCCTATGGTGATTGTTTGTTATGGCATAACGGTATTATAAAGCAGAAGACCTTATCGCCAGGTACTTGGGATACTCAATGGTTACAAGAACAGATTGTTGACTATGGTTGGAGTGCGTTATCCAGAATCGATGGCACTTTTGCCTGTATCATGTATAATAGTGGTGAGATGTTTGTATTCAGAAATGAAATATCACCTTTATTTTACGATAAAGACTTAAACTTTTCTTCTACTAAGTTTGAGTTTGCACAATCACTAGAACCAAATGTGGTATTTAAGATTAATTTTAAATACAAACAATTATCTCCCGTAGCATATTTTGCTACCCATGAAAATCCATATTATATTCCAGAGGAAGTATGAAACATATATTAGGTCCTAGCAGTAAGTCTTTGTTAACCGGAGTACAAGAGGGTGATAGCCAACCTAACGCTGTTGACTTGAGACTAGATAAAGTATTTCGTATTACAAGTAATTTATTCGAAT
>Ga0209188_1003649_pt1 | contig 10488 bp, 11 predicted proteins | sample C_130625_EF_Meta_FD_187307 | JGI IMG/M metagenome (GOLD analysis project Ga0209188, IMG submission 187307) | Freshwater microbial communities from Lake Croche, Canada to study carbon cycling - C_130625_EF_MetaG (SPAdes) (version 2) | ecosystem: Environmental > Aquatic > Freshwater > Lake...
CATGATGTCGACATCGGCGATATCTGGAACATTGCGGATGGTGGTTTTACCGACCGCTAACAGGGATGCTGCCATGAGTTTGAGGACAGAATTCTTAGCGCCAGTAACTGAAACTTCGCCCTCGAGGCGGCAGCCACCGGTGATCCGGAAGCGGTCGTTGGACGAAGATGCCATATCCGAATACTACTTATAGGCTAGGGACATGGTTAATTTAACGCGTATTTACACAAAGACAGGCGATGACGGAACTACATCTCTTGGAGATATGAGCCGTACTTCAAAGAATGACCCTCGTCTTGAAGCATATGCAACAGTCGATGAAGCAAACTCCACAATTGGTGTTGTGCTTGCAACTGATGAATTAGCCGATGATGTTCGAGCTCTCTTGGTTCGAATCCAAAACGATATGTTCGATGTGGGCGCAGATCTCTGCACACCAGTTGTAGATGCACCAGCCTTTGAACCACTGCGAGTTCTTGAATCACAAATTGTCTATCTCGAAGAACAAATTGATAAGTACAACGCTGACCTTGAAGCACTTCGTTCATTTGTATTGCCTTCAGGTACTCCGGCAGCTGCGCACCTACATGTTGCTCGCACAGTTGTGCGCCGTGCAGAGCGTTGCACCTGGGCTGCCATCCATGCATTTGGTGGCGGAGTAAATCCCTTGACTGCGAAATACCTCAACCGTTGTTCAGATCTACTCTTCGTACTAGCACGCCACGCCAATAAGAAAGTTGGCGATCAACTGTGGGTTCCTGGAGCTAATCGCTAAGTAAAACTCTTGAGATGAGCGCGAGCTGCGCTCTCCTCTTTTGGAAATACAAATATCCGCGGTCCATCTTTAGTCTGCGTTAACGTCGCCTTAATTCCAACTTCAATCAGTTTTTGACGAACTATTTCACCTTCAATGTGATTGAGTGGTGATGCCACTGGAATAAGTGATCCATATTCGTCTTCACTTCCAACTTTAGGTGTACGTTCAACGACAGACTTTCCTCGAGCAGATGTCCATCGCAACATGAGGATGAGAAATAGAACAGCAGGAAATCCAGCCATACTCATAAAGAAGAGCTTGTTATCAACTCCACCAAGCATCTATCAACCCACCTTTGTATATGTGATTGCCTGCAAACCTTCGGGACGTACCTCTTGATGACAGATGACATCTATATTGTCGACGTATTCTAAACTTTCAAGTGCTTCTGGCGTAATAAGCAGAATCGTCTTAATTTCTCGAGAAGTGCTTCCGTTAGTGATTGTCTTGAGGGTTCCTAGCAACTCTTTATTCTGGGCATAGACCTTAGATTCGACTTCCCACCAGAGACATCCTTGTTCTGCAGCTACTTGCACTGCGCCACAGACAAACTTTGCACATGCTGCAACTTGAGTTGCAAGGTTTCCCTTTGCTGAAATAACCCCCACCAGCTCTTTACTATTTGGAACCTTTGCATAGATTCCACTTTCAGGTGGTGCGAAACCAGCAGGAGGCCAGGCAGCTTTTGGCGAAGGTGATACTGAAATCTTCTTACGAGGTTTTGGCTTTGGTCTCGGCTTTGGTTTTACCGTTGGTTGTGCAGAAGTAGTAGACGTTGGTTTCGCAGTGCTCTTTGTTGTGGCAGTTGTCTTGGCTGTTGCTTTCGCAGTCGCTTTTGCAGTGCTCTTTACCGTTGTCTTGGCTGTCGCCTTCACTGTTGGCACTGGTGATGGCTTCTTTGTTGCAGCCTCAGCGCTACCTCCTGATATCGCAAGTGCGAATACAAGGAAGAGTGCACCTTTCTTCAATCGCGCTCCCACTTGAAGCTGCGAATCGCCCAGATCAGACCAATAACGAGCCATGCGCCAATAATGGCAAAGGTGCGACCAGTTTCCCAATTACCAGCAACTTCACGCGTAGCAAAAGAGTCGGGTAGGAAGACAGATCGCGCACCTTGTGTCATCCACTTCAAAGGAAATATCGCCGCAACTTGTTGCATCCAATGTGGGAGGTCGGTGAAGATAAAGAAGACTCCGCTAAAGAATTGCAGAACAATGACAACAGGTGAAACCACAGCCGATGCACCTCGTCCGCTCTTAGGAACATTGGAGAATGCGATTCCAAGAACAGTGGAACATGCGCTGCCGAGAATAAGAAGAGCAATAAGCAGTAGCCATTTATCTGCAGTTGTAGGCAGGTTGACGCCAAAGAAAATAACGCCAGCTGCAAGGAGTAAGAAGACTTGAATCAACATGCTCAAAGTTACGAGAATTGCTTTACCAATGAAGTAACTGCTGGCTGGCATCGGAGTACCACGTAATCGTTTGAGAGTTCCGAAATCTCGCTCGACTGGAATCATGATGGCAAGTTGTTGAAAACCGGTATTGACCATTCCTGATGCAATCATGCCTGCAACGAAGTACTGGCTAAATGTCACGCCTTTGGCAATGGAGTTGGAGAAGACTGATCCAAAGATTGCGAGCAATATCAGAGGGAAGAGCATTGTAAAAACAACTGATTCGCGTTGGCGCATAAATTGTTTGATTTCAAGGCGACCTCGTTGAATACCAATGGAGAGAGCTGTTGGCTTACTCATCAGCGCCTCCAATCATTTCGAGGTAGATATCTTCAAGGGAAGCTCTGCGCACATTGAGTTCGGGTATTTCTCCACCGAATTGCTGGGAAAGTTGTGTGACCAACGCTGTTGGGTTGGCAGATTTCTCGGTGCGGATTTCGGATCCATCGCGCCACGAGACCGTTGCAAGAGAGGTTGCACGTCCGCCCAATTGGTCAGGAGTCGAAATCTCAATAATCTGGCCGCGATTGATGACAGCAACGCGATCGGCAAGTGCTTCTGCCTCATCAAGATAATGTGTGGTCAGCAAGATAGTCGCTCCTTCGTCACGGAGTTTACGAATGAGTGACCAGAATGCACGGCGCGCTTCAGGATCAAATCCTGTTGTGGGTTCATCGAGAAAGATGAGTTCGGGATTGCCGATGATTCCCAGTGCAACATCGAGTCTGCGACGTTGACCGCCAGAAAGAGTGCGACCAAGTGCATCTGATTTCTCAGTCAGTCCTACAAGTTCAATAACTTCGCGCGGATCTTTGGGATTCTCGTAATATGTTGCAAAGTGTGAGACAGACTCGAAGACTGTGAGGTCGCCTGCATCTTGTGTTGACTGCAGAACGATTCCGATGCGATCGCGCCATTGTTGTCCAGCGTTGCCCTTTGTTGCAGGATCAAATTCGAGAACGCGAACCTGGCCTGCGTCGCGGTCGCGGAAACCTTCGAGAATCTCGACAGTAGTGGTCTTTCCGGCACCGTTAGGTCCAAGAAGTGCGAAGATTTCCCCTCGCTCAATCTCAAGGTCGAGGCCGTCGACTGCAGAATTTGAGCCATAGCTCTTGCGTAGCCCCGAAACGCTGATGACCTTACTCATATGGTCATCTTGTCACTTACCGGCAGAAAGTGCGAGAAAATAGAGCCATGAGCCCGCGTAAGAATTATCCCAAAAATCGTAGGCCTAAAGATAACGATGAAGAACGACCACTGAATCCATCCAATCAAAGTTTTGAAGAAGATGAGAACGGTTTATGGATTGTTCGTAAATTAACTGGCTCTGCTGCAAATAAACCGTATCGCTGTCCTGGGTGCGATCAAGTTATTCCTATGGCTACACCGCATACCGTTGCATGGCTTGATGGCGATGAAGATAATCGTCGTCACTGGCATAACGCATGCTGGAGTAAACGAAATAATCGTGGACCACGCACTGAGCGCACCCGTAATGCGCCCCGTTATTAACTAGCTGAATCGACCTTTAAGCAACTTTGTCACTGCAACAATTAATTTGTCATTACCAGCCGTGCGCTTAAAACTTGTAAATGCGATTGGCAATTGGAAGCGAGCACGAACAACTGTGCGCGGATAGGTAAATTCTAGAAGCCCTTCAGGTCCATGGATACGACCGTAACCACTATCTTTCACTCCGCCAAAGGGAACAGAATCAACTGCAGCGAAGGCAATCACTGAGTTGATAGAGACCATTCCGGTATGAAGTTGTGAAGCAATCTGCTTGCCACGGCGCTTTGACCATACTGATGCACCAAGTCCATACCGTGTTGCATTAGAGAGCTCGATTGCTTCAGCCATATTCTTCACACGGTTAATTGCAATAGTTGGTCCAAAAGTTTCTTCAGTCATTGCAATCGAGTCTTCGGGAACATCGCAGAGGATTACAGGTTCTACAAATGGCGCCTTTACTGAATCCGAACCACCCATCAAGACCTTTGCGCCGCGAGCGATGGCATCATCGATATGGCTTTGAATAATAGGAACCTGCTTAGGCATTGTTGTCGGACCATATTTACCGTGGCCAGGTGCTCCTGGATGAATATCACTCGCAATCTCAAGTACCTTGGCGATGAATTTATCTGCAACGCGCTCGTCGACATATACGCGCTCGGCTCCGATACATGTTTGACCTGCATTAGAAAATGCTGACCAGACTGTGGCATCGGCTGCGCGCTTGATATCGGCATCATGAGCGACGATGACAGGATCTTTACCACCGCATTCGAGAACAACCGGAGTCATATGGGCTGCACAAGTTGCAGCCACAATCTTTGCAGTTCGTGTTGAACCAGTGAAAGCTAACTTATCAACGCCACTTTCGCAGAGGAATTTTCCTGTTTCGCCAAGACCTGTCACACAGGTAAAGACATCAGCAAGAAGAGATGAATCGACAAACGATTGTGCCAAATATTCACCGACACCCGGTGTGTATTCACTTGGCTTAAAGACGACGGTATTTCCTGCAGCGAGTGCATATGCAATCGAACCGAGTGGAGTAAAAACTGGATAATTCCAAGGACCAATAACGCCAACAACGCCAACAGGAGAACGCTCGACAGTTGCAGACATATTTGCCATCAAGAGTCCAGGAGAACGATGCGATGTACGCATCACAGGTTCAGCATGGCGAGCAGCCCACGCGATATGTCCTGCAGCAAGTGATACTTCGAGCTTTGCATCACTGATTGGCTTTCCAGTTTCAAGTGAAACAATGTCGGTGAGTGAATCAATATTCAGTAGTAGGTCAGTACTCCACTTGAGCAACACTCTCCGACGTCCACGAAAGCCGAGCTCGCGCCACTCTTGCGAAGCATTGCGTGCACGATCGACTGCAGCTCGTACAGCGGCCTCGCTAAAGATTTCGTGCGAAGTGATGACCTCGTCAGTGACTGGATTATGAGATGCAAATGTTGAAGTGTCTGAAAGAACCATAAGCAAAGACTAGACTGCAACTATGTCGGAACCAATCCGCCCCAGCACAATTCTTCCGGGCGTACGCACGCCATTTACCGTCACAACCGAAGATGGCCAGACCCTCATCGGTGAAGTCAGCGCACCGATTGATAATCCGACCTCTGCCATTTTGTGTTGCCACCCCAACCCAACCGGTGGGGGAATGATGGATAGCCATATATATAAGAAGGCGGCCAATCGACTTCCAGCGATGGCCGGAATAACAGTTGTTCGTTTCAATACTCGTGGAACCACAAGTGAAGCTGGAACAAGTACTGGCACTTATGACAATGGCCGTGCAGAAAAATATGATGTTGAGGCGATGATTCGTTACTGCTTTGAAACTCTTGCGCTCACAGAGGTGTGGGTCGTTGGTTGGTCATTTGGCACAAGTATTGCAATCAGCCATGCACGTGATCCACGCGTTAAAGGTCTCATTCTCTTAAGCCCAACGTTGCTCGATATTGTTGATGGCGATCTTGAATTCTGGGCGAAAGATGGAAGACCGATTACTGCTCTGATTCCAGAATTTGATGATTATTTAAAGCCAGATCAAGCAAAAGTGCGCTTTGCCATCGTGCCTCAGATTGATTTGATTCCGGTAGATGGTGCAAAACATCTCTGGGTAGGAGAGCCATCGGTGAATAGAGTTTTATCTGAAATTACTCGCGTTGTTGCACCCGAACGTCTGCCGTTACCGACTGAGATTTAAGATTTTTCAGCGCGAGGAAATACGACTTCTTCAAGAATCAATATCACTGATGCAGCGACAGGCACTGCAAGTAATCCACCAACTAGTCCAAGCAGAGAAGTACCGATCATCGCTGAAATAATGGTGACTGCGCCCGGCACAGCAAGATTACGTTTCATTATGCGCGGGTGAATAACATAGTTTTCAACTTGAACGTAGAGAACATATCCAACGAAGGCGATAAGTCCTACCGATACTGATTGTGTAAGCGCGATGATGGTAACAATTCCACACCCAAGAAAATGGCCAATCAAAGGAACGAGTCCGCAGACAAAGACGATTATTCCGATTGCAATAGGGGAAGGGAGACCCAAAATCGCTGAGAATATTGCGATAAAGACAGCAGCAAGAAGCGAGACGACTATCTGACTTCCGACGAAAGTTCCGACCCGCGAAATAATCGCATCTGTAAGTAATGAAACGCGTGTGCGACGGCTAGATGGCACAAGCTTCAAGCCAAGCTCTACTACTTGAGGCAGCGATGTAATGAAGTAGAGAGTCAAAATCAAAATTGTGAGCGCCGTAAAGGTTCCGGATAGCACGCTCTTACCCACACCTATAACGCCGCCAAATGCAGAGATGAGCAGAGTTCCATCTGAAGTCACGGAATTCAGACGCTTCTGTAAGGTGTCGATAACTCCGTAGTGATCATTGAAATTTGCAATAGTTGGATTGTTCTTGAGGTCTTCAAGAAGAGTTGGTGCGATCTGTATGAGGTGAGTTCCTTGCGAAATCAGCGGTGGCACGACGAGAGCGGCAAAGATTCCGACCGAAAGTATGACGAGCGCAAAGATAATGGCGACTGCAGATCCGCGCGATAATCCTCGTTTGCGAATTGCTTCAACTGCAGGATTGAGTCCCGTTGCAAGGAAGAGTGCGACGATAATGAGAACAAAAACTTGGCTGGCACTAGCGAGTGCACGCATCAAGACAATTGCTGAAAGTGCACCGAGAGTTGCAATAAAACCAAAGTAGAAAGGATGTCCTCTATCGATTGGAGCACCTGCGGCTCCGAAATCGGCGATAACTGGTGATTCTTTTGCTTTTCTCTTGATGCGGTCTGAAATAGCCATGATTTATTGTAAAGCGTACGAGAGAATAACCCCCATGGCGCTACGGATTACTGGGCTCGGCGAGGAAATCGCAGCTGTTACAGGCCTGCCATGGAACATACCTCTTGAGGAATGGCCAGAGGATCCGTTGCTTGCCGAGAAGCGAGGAATCTCTCGCCACATTGTTCGCCTCGTGCGTTCAACAGATGATCCCGATTCTGAAGTTTATGCAGTGAAAGAGACTGTCTCTGAGTTCGCAAATCGTGAATATAAAATCTTGCGCGAACTCAAGCAACTTGATTCACCCAGTGTGCAATCGATTGCAGTAATTGAAGGGCGCACAGATAAGAGCGGTGAAGAACTCCCGTGTGCTCTTGTCACTCGCTTCTTGCCGTACTCACTTCCTTTTCGCGTTGTCTTAAGTGATAAACAGGTAACAGCTGAAGATGTCTTACTGATGGCTAATGCCCTCGCCTTGTTACTTGTCCGCCTCCATTTACTCGGTTTCTGGTGGGGCGACTGTTCACTATCCAACACGCTCTTTCGCCGCGATGCCGAAGGGTATGCGGCCTATCTTGTCGATGCTGAAACTGGAGAATTTCAGAAATCACTTTCGGTTGGTCAACGCGAACATGATTTAGAGATTGCACATTTTAACGTTGCGGCAGAACTTGAAGATCTCCAACTCTCAGGCGTTCTCTATCCAGGACTCGATCCGATTCGCGCAAGTACAGCGTTGATTAAGCGCTATCACCGTTTATGGTCAGCGCTGAAAGATCGACAAGTTCTCGATCCCACAGATCGCCATGCAGTAGAACGTGCGATGCGCCAATTGCACGATCTTGGCTTTGCTGTCGAAGAAGTGTCGGTATCGATGGAAGAGGGTGAGAATGCAGGCAAGTTGGTATTCCAACCAAAACTTGTCGCAGCGGGTTATCACAAGAGCCGATTGCGAGAATTGATGGGTCTTGATACAGAAGAGTTGCAAGCTAAGAGATTACTTGCATCTTTTGATCGGTTTAGAGGGCGAGAAAAATCACCCAAGCCACCTCTTTATGATTCTGCCAAACGTTGGCTCGATGAAGTATTTCGACCAACAGTGAGCCTGATTCCACCCGAACTTGAAGGGCGCATTGAACTCGCTCAATTTTTCCATGAAACCCTTGAGCATCGCTGGTATTTGAGCGAACGAGCAGGGCACGATGTTGGACTAGAGTTTGCCGCGAAGTCCTATGTTGCAGAAATTTTGCCCTACCGTCGCGACTCTGGTGTCGATGTTCGAGTAGATGGCGCAATTCAGTAACACATACAAAGTTAGAGCGAGGAAGATGTCATGAGTTTGCCACCGAACTTTTCTCAAGCTGTAGATCTCAGCTCGCTTGGAAAACCGGCACCTGATCTGACCTCACCGATTCCGGGCATTGAAGTCACACCGCTAAATTTGCAGGCGGAAATTCTTCCTCTTTCAAAGTCGAAGCCAGTAATCGTTTTATGTTGGTCACCTCGCTCAGCCGAATCCGTTGAATTGTTGCGCACACTGGGAAAGCTAGAGAGCGCCGGAAGTGAAAAATGGATTCTTGCCCACGTCAATATTGATGAACAAGCTCCTGTCGCGCAAGCTCTACAAGTGCGCACAATCCCATATGGAGTTGTATTTATTGGAGGACAAGCCGTCCCATTCCTCGAACAACCACTGAGCGAAGATCAACTTCGTGAAGTCATTACAAAGATTCTCACCCTTGCTGCCCAGCAAGGAATCGGTGAAGAACCAGTCGAAGAGACTGAACCCGAAGAAGATGAAGCACTGGCAGCCCTAGATCAAGGAGATTACCCAGCTGCGGAAGCTGCATATAAGCGTTTGATCGCTCGTAAACCAACGGATTCCTATGCAAAGTTAGGTCTTGCCCAAGTGCAGTTATTAGCGCGTACACATGGAGTCGATGCCGCACAGGTGATGGAAGATGCGATTAAGCACCCAGATGATCTTGAGTTACAGATTCGGTGCGCAGATGTCGAAGTCATGAGCGGATATCTCGAGCCAGCATTTGATCGACTCTTGCGCTTACTGGTTGCACTTCATGGTGATGAGCAGAAGAAAGTAAAAGATCGCTTGCTAGAACTCTTTGCACTTGTTGATCAAGCGGATCCACGAGTTATTAAGGCCCGCGCACAGCTTGCGAATGCACTCTTTTAATGGCGCAAGGTTCAATTGCAGCTGCCCGAGAGCAGAAATCACTACATACCGTCTTCTTCCTCTTCGGATTTTCCATTATGGCGTGGGTTCCGCGTTTTCCGGAAGTGAAGGCACAACTCGGCCTTAACAATGGCGCTTTCGGGTCGCTCATCAGCACTGGATCAATTGGCGCATTTTTAGGGCTACTGACAGTAGGTCATATCATCCATCGCTTTGGCGCAAAGCGAGTTACTGTTGCCGCAATATTAATCCTGCTGATTTCACTTGCTGCCGTGGTGCACACACAATCGACTCTATTCTTTCTCATCTTCAATATTACTTTTGGATTTGGAATTACTGCTGTGCATGTGAGTATCAATAGCCAGGCCTTCCACTTTTTAGAGAGAAGTGGAAAGAATCTCATCACATCTTCTGCAGGATTTTGGAGCTTCGGTGCGCTGGCATCGGCGATTATTTCTGGTTTTCTTGTAGGTCATATCTCATTGGTGGCGCAGATCGATACCATCTGTATTGTTTCAGCGACTCTCATGATTGGAATAATCTTAAGTCTGCATCCAGTGTTACTCACTGCAAATCAAGATTCAGAACAACATTTCAGCGTGAAAGAGGTTTTTACATCGTTCCACATTGATTGGCCCGTGAGCTTAGGTATGGCTTGTGCAATTTATCTTGAGTTTGCAGTGGGCGACTGGGGAACTATCTTTACCAAGGATCGATTAGCGATTTCTCCAGGACTTGCTGCTGGCCCTTACATTGTCTTCACCGCTGCGATGATCTTCGGTCGACTTGTTATCGTGCAACGTTTAGAGAAGCGTGATGCGCTCTATATTTGGGTTCGCAGAGCTGCGCTCTTCGCTGGAATTGGTTTTGGAAGTTCCATCATTATCGCAACCCACCTACCCGCTAGCGCTCAGTGGTGGTCATACTCTTTATTCTTACTGGGCTTTACTCTGGGTGGCCTTGGCTCTTCTTTCCTTGGGCCATCATTTTTTGCAGCAGCCAATCGCAGATCTTCACAGCCAAGTGCTGTCGTTGTTGGTCAATTTGGAGCGGTTAACTCAGTTCTGACATTTTGTCTCAAGTGGATTGTGGCATGGACTATTCAATTCACCGGTTCGATTGCACTGGCGATGATGATTCCAGCTGCGCTACTTGTGGCGACAGTATTCTTCGTCAACGCGATTCAAGAAGATCGTAAAGTGA
>Ga0209188_1003650_pt1 | contig 10487 bp, 5 predicted proteins | sample C_130625_EF_Meta_FD_187307 | JGI IMG/M metagenome (GOLD analysis project Ga0209188, IMG submission 187307) | Freshwater microbial communities from Lake Croche, Canada to study carbon cycling - C_130625_EF_MetaG (SPAdes) (version 2) | ecosystem: Environmental > Aquatic > Freshwater > Lake | place...
AATATCTTTTTAGGAGGATATATTTAGTTAAAGGTCTAATTTTTATAAAACTCCTTTCTTTTTAGAAACTCTTGTCTTTTTTTCTTTTTTAACTTCTAATTCTGCTACTGGAGTTTCTACTACTGTTTCTATAACTGGTTTTTCAACTTTCTTAATCTTAATCTTCTTTTCTACTTTTTCAGATACATTTTTTGTTACCTTTTCTTTCGCAGAAGTAGTTTTTGTTTTCTTAGGTTTTACTACTTTTTCTTCTTCTTCATATACCGGTTCTTCTAATTCAATTGCCCCGAAATTAATATTTTCTTCTTCATCTTCTTCTTCGACTGGTTCTTCAATTGTTTCATCGCCAATATTTTCGGCAGTTCCTTCTTTAATAACACTATTATTTTCAGCCATTTTATCTAATTGTCGTTGTGTTCCTTTTTCAATTCCAAATCCGAATTCGAAATCTTCATCATTTATATCTTCTTCTGGTTCAACTTTATTATAAACTTCATTCATTTTATCCATTACTAAATCTTCGGTTACAAATTCATTATCACCATCAATATGATCAGGAATATCTACTTTCTCTAATAGTTTCTCTTCATCCATTAAAATATCAAATGCATTAGTACCCGACTTACAAAATTGACCAGCTAAGATATTTGCTGAAACACCTTTCATGTTATCTTTTTCTGCAAAAAGTGCTGCTTTAGTAAATATATTCATTACTTCCTCAAAAGATGCCTTTGCAATAGGTCCACTTTCTGCATTTTTATTCAATCCATGTCGATCAATTTGCATTAATTTACCACGATATGTCATAATATCTGCTAACATCTGAATGTGGCGTGGGTTAGGATGATTCGACTTGTACACTTTCATTAATTCATGATAAATCATGTTTCTAGTAGCTTCAATACCAAATAACTCATAGAATTCTAATATATCATTCGTGGAAATTCGTGTAATATCAACAGAATCTTCCGCCAAAATATCTATTAAATTACTTCCACTGGTCTCTAACATCCATTCTTTAGAAGGTTGCATCGAGCCGTCATTATTATATTTGATAATGTTATGTTCTTTTAGCTCAACATGTTTAATATCTTTGACTCCACGAAGAGATAATTCAATTAACTGTTTTTCAATATCTTTCAAGAAATCTAAGAAGTTTCCTTTATCATATTTTATCTTAATCCTCATGATTACATCATTTGCACTATCATCACTATAAACACAGTCTATTTCTTGATCATTATGACTCTTTTCCTTGATAGTTTCTTGAATTTCCTGGATTGTGATCTTGCGATTCATCAAACTTTCTTTGTCAAAAGTTAATCTCAAAATCCAAGGTGACATATCAGCTTCATTAATATTATCAATATCAAACAGTTCAGAAAATTCTTTGTATGTCTTAATAAATTCACGATCTTCATTTTTATCAGTCATACCATTTTCATTATCATATAATATTTCCGTTTTGAGTAAAATGTCTTTCAATTGCGTGTAAGCAAACTCTGATTGAATCTTTTTAGCTTTTTCTTTATTGGTCGAATATTCTTCTTTCAAAAAGATCTTCATATTCTTGTGTTTCAAATTTTTAGTCAAATTAATGATCTCACGAAGACGAGGAATACCTTCAGTAATAACGACCGAACCAGCACCGATACCGGCCAGATGAAACGTGTCGAAAACGCAAACACCGTTAAAAATATTGAATGTTCGAGTTTCTTCAACTGTCAGATCAAATGCATAATTTGTCGTATTTTCAACTTCTTCGATAGATTTAATTCTGTCGAATAAAATATCAGTAAATCTTCCTGCCCTATCTTCCATTATTATTGTTCCATCTATTTCATTAGGAACCTGTAGATATTTCTTAGAATACTCATATTTAAATTCATATGCAAGAATACTAGATAATCCTTCTTGTTTATAATCTATTTTCATATCTAATATTTCTGCTAATTTCTGTGATTGTTGATTGTTTATCATTAAATGATAAAGTTGCTTAATATCTAGACTTCCTCTGTTATTTGTTTCTTGTTTCTTAAATTTCATTATTTTACTATAAATATCAAAAATATTTAATATTTGCTGTACATCAATTAACATATTTTTTGAAACAGATGATATCTGTATATCTCTTTGTTTTCCATTAACATTTATACATCCGTCTCCTCCAATATAAGCATCTAAAAATCCTTTTAAACATGTTTTATTCGAGAAAATAATAATATCTGAAACAAATTTATTATGGCTTAACTTTCCGCACAAAATTTCTAAAATTCTACATAAAATAGTACTATATATTCTAATATCTTGAGTTGTCCAACCTTCTTTATTTTTATTTTCTGTTTTATAAATATTTGTAGAAATGTTCCATTGTTTGCATAGTTCTTCAATTGGACCATAATAAGCCGAATCATTATTTGAAATTGAAATTTGATGATCAGTCATACATCCTTCTGCACAATAGGCGCCAATTAAATATCCAAAGTTATAGTCTAATGGAATCTTTTCAGGTATATTGTATTCACACATATTAGATAATAACATATATACATTACCATCTTTAATCGTGCTCTTTGATTTGCGACCAGGTCTAATTCTATCGCTAGCTAATTGAACAACTGTGTCACTTCTTCTATGTGGCAAAATAAAGGTTTTATTTGCGTGTTTCATCCACCAATGATGCTCCTTCATAACTGATTTTGCCTTTTCTAGTTCACTTCCATAAACATATTGTGTTGGTGGTAATATTGTCTTTAGATCAAGTTCCATACTTTCTGCAAAGTCAATTTGTTTTTTGCTAACCGGTAAGTAATCGCCTACTTTTAATGTTTCGCCTTCAGCTGCTATAATCTTTCCATTTACTAATTTAACGAATGATTTTGCTTTAGTAGCAATAACTGTTCTGTTTTCTTCTGTTGTAACTTTAATCATTACATTTGTCCCATCTTTGTTAATAACCGGATGTTTCGTAACTGCTTCAATGCGTTTCCACAATACTTGTCCATCTTCAGTACATGATGGAACTTCATAGAAATCAGCACATTCCGCATAAGTAGTATCTTTATCTTCCATATAATCAATTTTCTTCGACTTTTTAATTTCGCGTTCAATAAAATCTCCAATTTGCACTTTCTTAATAATCTTATTTGAATCTCTTACGATAATTTCAGTTTCATAAGTAACTGAATTCAAAGTCAATTGCGTAGAAATCTCTCCTAAAGTTTGAGCTCCAATGATTCCAACCATTTCACCCGGATTAATAAGAGAACTCAACATCTTATCTTTAATCATCAAAATAATACTGTCATATGCCATTTTTGACATTCTGTATTCTTTCATAATTCGTTTTAGCGACAAAAATGACTTGAATATAATCTTAAAAAGTATCCAATTTTCTTCTTTTTCAGGCAAGTATTGAATAATATCCTTCATTGCTGCATTATATGTGTCAATAATGTATTTCGGTGTCATATCACAAAGATGGAATGGTTCAATTCCATACTTAATCTTTTCAGATGAAATAACTCTAAAAAGATTGATTGGAATGTAAGTCATAATATCACCAATTGCCTCTGTATTCTTGAAATATTTGTATCTAAGATCATTTCTGTATTTCATTACCATTTCGAAATCTTCTTTCATAATATTCTTATAGTCATCCGTTAATAACATTTCTTCTAATGAACTCTTAGTCATAAAGTTTTCAAAGTATGAAATATCATCATAAGAATCAAATTTATATACTTCTTCCATCTTTACATCATTATATTCAATAATTTCAATTCGTGTTACTTTTTCAAGTTTAATTGGATCAAAGTTATCATCTCCATATGCAAATTGAATAATGTTTCCAGAAGCATTTCGCACAGTTAGATCATAATGAACCATTAAGTCTTCGGCTGCTTTGATGAATTTACGAGATGTATAACCTGAATCTGCCGTATCAACTACATGAAGACCATTTGCTAAACCGAAATTTAATGTCGATGGAATAGTTAAATCATATACTTTTGGATATTTTGAAATATCCACCTTGTTAATCTCCACAATCTTATCTAGAACAGTATCATTAACCGGTGTAAAACTGCAATGACCTCTATAACAATCAATGTCTTTTAATAATTTCGCTTTTTCACCCAAATATAAAACAATGTTGTCTCCAAATGTTTTTAGCCATTGAGAACGAATACTTAATTCATACCAATTTTCTCCAATAATAACTTTTCCGAAAATATTTAATCTAGAAAGGCAAACATTTACATCATTTACCAATCTTAATGAAGATGAGCACAAGTCAATAGATGCTTTGTTAATTTCTGCTCCACTAAAAATTGCACCTACTAAGCTCTTAATAAATGATTCAGGTGCGCTAAAACATTGAGGGTTAATAAATCTATTTTTGTGATTGTTTCCACATAGTCCAGAAAGAATCTTAGCAAGAACGGTTGAATATCCACGAATAAATCGCACCTTGTTATTTCTACTGTAATCTCTGTATGAAACATCATATTTTTCAAACCATTCATGATAGAAATCTATTATCTTATCATCTGAGTTAGAAATTTGAATATAACCACTCTCAATATCTAAAAATCCATTGGTAATAAATAATCCCAAGAATACTGCATTTTCTTCCGTAAATTCAAACTTATCCTTAATATGAGATACATATTTCTTGGTATAAATACATCCTTCTTTCATTTCATTAATCATACCTGATTTGAATGATTTCATAAAAGACTGAATATTCTTGTATGGTAGTGTAAATACAGTTCCATTATTTATATTCCACCATTTACTTGGCATATTCTTCTGCAACTTCATTATTTCTTCTGTCATTTCACATGCTTTTATATAATCAGTGCTATACAAAAACTCTGTTTTAGGTAAAAACTCAAATATTTCAATGTAATCATGAATAACTGGAGGAACAACCAATTTTGCAGTAACTGGTACAAAATCACCTACATTTACTTGAGGTGTTGATTTTCGCTCGTATTGTTTTCCATTCCAGATTAACAAAGAATGAGATTCTGTTACAATAACATCTCGTCCACCTAATGTCTTAATTTCATAAAGTTCTTTTCCAGGATCATGACGAGTAATATTTTTAACAATGCCCCAGCTTACATTTCCATCTAGATCAGTAGTTGGAATATAAGCTTCATGTGCAAGTTCAAGTAATTCCATTTCTTTTTCTGGTAAGGTTTGAACATTTTCTTTATTTTTCTCCAAAATCGCATCAATCCAATCGCCAATAGTCAAATGTTTTACAATACCATTTTCCATAATAATAATAGGAGTATCACCAGTAACTGATTTAATCGCAGTATCAATAGTACCTGTTCTACCACCCATAGCATGGAAAAACATTTCACTAGGAGATAATCCTTCAATATAACTGTTTCTGCAAAAGCCTTTAGCATCTGGGCCAATATCATTTCGGGAAAAATGAGGCAATGTTCTTTCAGTAAATCCATCTTCAATACGAGCGCCCCAAATTTCTTGTTGACCAACAGAGCCAATAATTTGTAACACATTGAGAGATTTACCTTTTGAACCAGATGCTTTATCACCAGCCATGAAAAAGTTATTTGTCTTAGGAAGAATCTCAAAAATGTAATTTTGAACATTTTGGGTTAATTTTGATAAAATTCCCTTCAAATCAACTTCCATTTTTGATGCTTTATACATATCATCTAAATCATTTGCATATACACCGTGTTGAGCAGTGCGAATTAAATCAAATGCCTCTTCCAAATACTGATTTGTAATCTCTTTTACTTTTTTACGATGATCTTTACTAATAACTGAATCTCCAAAACCAATAGTAAAACTATTATCCATCATCCAGCGTGTAATCAATTGTTGTGTGTCATTCAAGAAATCAACACAACGATCCATTCCAAATGCATTATAAATTTGTTTAATTAAACCAGCAGAATTACTACCCAAAACATCACTGTACAAGAAACCATTAGTAATATTTCCTCGAATAACCTCAATGTTCTTTAATTGAGTAATGCTAATATCAGGCAAAATTAAAGAAAATAGCTGTTTTCCAGTCCAGTACGGAATACCAAAATCATATCCAGCAGGATCAGGTAAAACTCCATTATATTTATTAGTAAACATCATATAGTTATACATTTGGTCCTTGCGAAGTCTAATATCTTGAATAGTAAGCAAATATGATCCAATCAAAGTATCTTGTGTGATTTCAATACAAGGAGTACTTGTTCCAGGACTGATAATATTGTTAGGTACTAAACAAATTTGTTCTAACTCAGTGAAAGTTTGCAATGATTGGGGAATATGCATATTCATTTCATCTCCATCAAAATCAGCATTGTACGGTTTGCAAACAGATACATTTAGACGGAAAGTGCTGTATGGCAAGATTTTAATTCGATGAGTCATCATACTCATTCTATGAAGTGTTGGCTGTCTATTAAAAAGACAAACATCACCGTCAAGTAAATGACGATGAACCACATCACCTAATTCTAAGTTGTCTGCAACTTGTTGAACATCAACATGTTTTAATGAAATGTTTTTTGTTGCACCGCCTTCATTTTTAGAAACTGTTTTTGCACCTGGATATACTTTCGGTCCATTTTTAACCATTTGCTTTAATTTTTTAATGTTATACTTTGTTACAATTTCGGGGAAAGTTAAATTCATAGCAATTTTTTGTGGAACACCATATTGATCAATATTAATATTAGGATCAACTGAAATAACTGTTCGCGCAGAATAATCAACTCTTTTTCCCATAATATTTCCTCTTAAACGACCTTCTTTTCCTTTTAATCTTTGAGTAATTGCTTTGAGCGCTCTAAAAGATGAACGCTGAGCACTTGGAGATACTCCTGGAATTTCATTATCCATATAAGTAGCAACTAAATATTGCAAATACCCTTGATAGTTATCAATCTTAACATTATTACTGTTTGAGTTATCAACAACTTGTTTTAATAGTTTATTTGTCTTAACAATATTTGCAAGAGCATAGGTTAAGTCATCTTCTGAACGCTGGTTATCTGATTGTCTTACAGAAGGACGAACAGATGGAGGAGGAACAGCCAAACTAGTAATAATCATCCATTCAGGACGACTATAAACATGTGAAAATCCCATAAAATCTACATCTTCATCCTTAATTTTCTTAAATATCTGATAGCAAATAAGTGGAGTAAATGTTTGTTGGTTTAATACTTTACTGTCTTTAAGAGAATTTTGTGAAAATTCTGCGTAAATTTTTACAATATTATTTTTTTCTTTAATACTAGAGGCGTTTAAACGAATATATTTGGTTGGTTGAAGAACATAACATCCATTATTGTAAATACATTTTTTATTTTTAGAGGTTAATGCTAAAAGTGCCATAAATCTGCTATATCCTTTTTTTCCTTCTAATTCTTTAATTACTGCTGGATCACTTTTGTCAACTAAAATATTGGAACATCTGAAGCAAACGCACTTTAATATCTTTTCCACATAAGGAATAAAATGAATATTAAAAACGGGAAGTGCTAAATCAATTTTTCCAAAATAACCAGGACATAATTCTGCTTTCTTTTCATCTGTAGGGCAAATAATAGCGGCATCAATAGATCCCATATTGTGGTCAAACAGACCGTTATTTCGGGGCACATTTGCATCATAAGTATCGGATGTTAATATATCTGCAACTGAACCTCTTTTAATATCTTGATGACTGAACAAACTAAATTGAATTTCGTTAATATTTTCTAAGTTGTCTCCATTTTGCAATTCGCGTAAAAGATGTGTCATTAAGATATATTATATTACTCTATTTAAAATTTTAAGTTTAAATAAATTCAAAATTTTTTAATTTTTTATAAAAATAGTATTATAAATATATAAATTTATTATATATTTATAATAATGAAAACTTCATTTCCTCTTATTTTAAACGAATTTCCTCCTAATAATAATTGTAAAGAATTAGAAAAAATATTAAAGAAATGTTCAGAATCTCATGTTTGGTTAAATAAAACTTCTGAAAAAATGTTTAATGCTGATATTGAAAAATATAAATGCATAAAAACAATTTATAAATTACTTATTAAGTGTAAATAAGAATTTATCAATATAATAAGCCTTGTATTTTTCATCATATTTTTTATTCATACTTTCAATTTGTGAATAAAAATCAGAATATTCTTCACTCGGAACTAATACTGCATTTGTATTTTCATCATTCATTGAAATAAATTCCAACTTTATTTTTAAATTATTTTCTAAATCATATAAAGATATTATATCTCCTTTTTTAATTACAGAAGATATATCTTTATCTAATTTTTCATTATACAAATGTATAGAAGAATACATTTCATATTCTCTTAGATACATTTTCCATTCAGCATATTTATTCTTATTATCTTCAAATGTATATTCTTGACAATAAGAACATCCTAAATTTTTTAAAAAATCAGTAACATATTTATCCATTTTATTTAAGTATATATATTTATATAGTTATTTTTATATAGAATTAATCTAAATAAAATATTATGATTAAAAATTATATTGAGAAATTTTTATTTTTTCCAAATAAAGAATTAAAAAAAACACCCTCTATTTTAAATATAGATTATGAAGATGTATTTATAGAACATAATTATAATAATATATATCATAATACTTATCACGGATGGTTTATGAAAAATAATTCAACAAATACTATAACAAAAAATAAATGTATTTTATTTTTTCATGGAAATGCTGGAAATATAAGTTTTCGAATGTATTATATTGAAAAATTATATGAAGCAGGATTTTCTTTACTTTTTTTTGATTATCCTGGATTTGGATTAAGTACTGGATCACCTAATGAAGAAATATGTGTAGAATGTGCTGAAAAATTTTATGAATATTTATTAAATAAAAAAAATTTTTTGAAAAGTGATATTATTTTTTATGGAGAATCAATTGGTGGAGCTATTTCTGCATTAACTGCTGAAAAGCATAAAATTAAATATTTAATTTTACAATCTACTTTTACTAATATAAAAGAAATAATAACTTATTTAACACATATTAATTCTATTTTTCTTAAAAAAATTGGTTTTGAAACACTTGAAAAATTAAAAATAAGATATAAAATTAACAATCTTAGTAAAAAAATGAAAACTATGGTTATTCATAGTAATGAAGATGAAATTATTGATAATAGTCACGCCGTAGAGTTATCAAAGTATTCTGATAAATATTATATTGCAACAGGAACACATTCAAATCTAACAATTGATTCTAATTTTATTTTTAATTTATTATCATTTATTAAAGAATAAATTTATTTATTAATAATATATGCTAATTAAAATACCACATTATTCATTTAAAGATTTTTATATTTTAATAGTTACTTTTATATTAACTTTATTAATTATACTACCAATAGGGTTATTCAAAGTAACATCTATTATATCATTTATAATATTATTTGTACTAATCTATATTATTATTAAAACAATGTCTAGTGAAAATTTATCAACTGATTTATCACCTGCTCTTTATCCATCTATGCCTCATACAGGATTAGATGGAATTAGTTTAGATAATTATGCAGCTGGTATTAAAACAGATAATTATATAATTTAAGGGAACTTAGGTTCCCTTATAAACCCTCCTATTCCATCGCATAGAACTTAACTTTTCTCTGCAACATAGGTTCCCTTATAAACCATCATATTCCATCAAATAAATTGGAATAAATAAGGAATATATTGAATAATTATATTTTTCTAATAAGAAATGTTTATTATATATTATTTATCATATATTTCCTCTAACTCTCTATATTATATGGTCCTTTTAATTTTGTATAAAAATAATATATATAAAGTTATCTGATAGTATAGTATATATTATAATAAATTATAAACATGTTAATGCGATTTATCCAAACATGTTTGTCTAAAAAATTTATTTGTGGTAATAACAAATGAAAAATTTTAATCATCACAGACAATCTCATTCTCAGTCACTTGTGGGCCCGTCAAGAATAATCTTGGCGCAGGTCAGGATCGATCAACTGGCCCTGCATCAAGTATATGGGACTCTTGCGATAGATCCATACATCATGGAACGGATCAGTTATGATCTTCAAGCACCAAACCAGTGCGACCCGTCGGCTTTGCAAGGCAGTGAGCTGAATCATTCTAAACAGCACACCTGCTATACCCAGCCATAACCATCCCATGCCCACGCGATTCACAAATGTCATTGGGTCATTGTCGGGTATCAACAAGTTCATCAACTCAGCATCAAAGAACGCCAATAAGGGCACAGCGGCCCAGCATGTCAATAATACTCTTTTGCGTTTCAAATTAAAACCAATTTTGATCTTTTCTTTGTAATCGAATGTGGCCTTGTTGTATTCGTCGTAGCCGTGTGGTTCAAAGAAAAAGTGTCCGGCTTGACGAGTGGTCATGGCAATCAACCAAGCAATGTAT
>Ga0209188_1003653_pt1 | contig 10479 bp, 9 predicted proteins | sample C_130625_EF_Meta_FD_187307 | JGI IMG/M metagenome (GOLD analysis project Ga0209188, IMG submission 187307) | Freshwater microbial communities from Lake Croche, Canada to study carbon cycling - C_130625_EF_MetaG (SPAdes) (version 2) | ecosystem: Environmental > Aquatic > Freshwater > Lake | place...
CGGCAATGCATTAGTAATGCACCCTGACACCAAAGCCGTTGGATTTACAGGGTCGTTTGGCGGTGGAAAAGCACTTTATGATTTGGCTAATAAAAGGGTAGATTCCATCCCCGTTTTTTCGGAAATGGGAAGCGTAAATCCAGTTATTTTAATGCCTGAAAAGCTAAAACAAGAAGCCGAAAATGTGGCCATGATTTGTGCTAATTCAATCACTTTGGGCGTCGGACAATTCTGTACGAATCCTGGGTTGATTTTCGGAATTGAGAATCAAGACCTCGAAAGATTTCTCCGTGTTTTATCAGCCGAAATTGAAAAAATCAGTCCCTCCACGATGTTGAATGAAGGGATTTTTAAAAATTACGAAGACAAAAAAACGATTGCATTATCGCAAGAAGGCGTAAAAACCGAATCAGTTTCAAAAATTGAAAAAACAGCTCAAACACAAGGCATGCCCACTATTGCTTCGGTAAGTGCGGATATTTTCTTGAAAAATCCAAAGTTACATCAAGAGGTTTTTGGTCCCTATTCTTTGGTAATTAAATGCAAAGACGAAGCTCAATTATTGGAAGCCTTGAGCCATTTGGAAGGACAATTGACGGCAACGCTCATGGCTACCGAAAACGAATTGCAAGCCAACGAAGAATTGGTTGATACGCTCAAAAATCTTTCGGGAAGGCTCAATTTCAACAATGTTCCAACGGGTGTAGAAGTCTGTTTTGCGATGCAACATGGTGGCCCTTTTCCAGCGTGTACCGATGCAAGATTTACTTCAGTTGGTCCCGATTCGATTAAAAGATGGGTGCGCCCAGCGAGTTATCAAAGTTTTCCAGATACCTTGCTACCCGATGAATTGAAACACAATAATCCTTTGAATATCTGGCGAATGGTAGATAATGCGTTTGTGAAATAATTTTTTGCTAAATTTCAACCAAATGGAAGTAATTTGCGTTTCTCAAAAGAAAACGCAAATCATGAAATACATACTCCTACTCTCTATTTCAATATTACTATTTTCTTGTAAAGAGGATAATGCTGTTTCACCTCCGTCTTTGATAAATACAAAATGGGATCTAATTGAGACAAGAGAAGCTCTAACTTGTTGTAACTTTGTAAAGGATTTTAATTGGAAAAACTATAAAATTGATGGAAATGTTGTTACATACGAATTTACGAACAATAGAATAGAAGAATATTCTTATTGTCCTACTTGCTTGAATACGACATTTATTCAAAGAGGGGAATATATGAGCGAAGATAATTCATTAAAAATCATTGGTGATAGTAATAATACACAATTCCGTATTTATGGAAATTTGGGTACAAAAATTGTAAAACTTACGAATGACACTTTGATTGTGGGAAAAGGATATGGTCGTGAAGGGGATTACAGTGAATTCAAATTTATTAAACTGAAATAAACATTCTTGAAAAACTAATTTCAAAAAACGCTGTAAATGCCTGTAATCCAGAACTTTTACAGCGTTTTTGGTTTTAACTTTTATGAAACAATTGAGTTAATACTTTTAAACCTTATTTTTGTATAAAATATCGATAAGAAATGACAGTAAGAGATACACATCTGAATAAATTGCGAGAAGAAAAAGTCCTTGTGGATTTATACACCGATAGTTATGGAGAATCATATTATGGATTTATCATCGACTTTAATGAAGAGTATTTAGTGCTAAAGAAATTCACGGTTGAGAGCCTTTTTGATGGCATTTCGGTATTGAGAAGAGATGATATTACCCGTATAAATTGGGGCGGGAACGATATTGAAAGTACCTTTAAATTGATTTATAAAAAAGATTATGAGCTTGAAATCAAACACATTAATTTAGAATCAATGGAAACGATTGTGAAATCTGTTTCAAAAGATTTTAATCATATAACGGTTTATGTTCAAGATATTGATAGCAATATTTGCTTAATCGGACAGGTTGAAGATTTGGATGACGAAACGTTGATTCTTGATTCCTTCGGGACCCGGGCAACTTTAGACCGAAGACACATTATGATTGCGATGGAAAACATCACCAGAATTGATGCAGGTGGAATATACGAGAAAAATTTACAGATTTTATTCGATAGAAAAGCACAATCTTGAATTTAGGGACTAGGGTTTGATCGTTATATAATTTTTGTTTTCAGGAAACTTTGTGAATTGGGCGAATGGTATTCTTCCACACAATATTTTATTACAATTCATAGCTCAAAGCTCACGACTCGAAGCTGTTCATTATGCAAAAAAGAAAAATAGCCATTCTTGGCTCAACGGGTTCAATCGGCACTCAGGCATTAGAAGTGATCGCAGTAAACCCAAATAGTTTTGAAGTCGAAATCCTAACTGCTCAAAATAATGCTGATTTATTAATTGAACAGAGTATTAGGTTCAATCCAAATTGTGTAGTGATCACAAACGAAAGCCTTTATGAAAAAGTTTCGACCGCCCTCGCACACACGAATGTGAAGGTTTACGCAGGCATGAAAGCCGTCGAAGAAGTCGTACAAATGGAGTCTGTGGATATTGTGTTGACTTCAATGGTCGGTTATGCAGGACTTTTGCCTACCATAAAAGCCATTGAAGCGGGCAAACAGATTGCGCTTGCCAACAAAGAAACCTTAGTGGTGGCGGGTGAAATTATCACTAAACTTGCCCAAGAAAAAGGCGTAAATATCTATCCCGTTGATTCTGAACATTCAGCTATTTTTCAGTGCTTAGTCGGCGAATTTCATAATCCCATCGAAAAAATAATTTTGACGGCATCGGGAGGACCTTTTCGTGGAAAAAAACGAGCTGATTTACTGGAAGTTACCAAAGCACAAGCGCTCAAACATCCGAATTGGGTCATGGGTGCAAAAATTACGATTGATTCCGCCAGTTTAATGAACAAAGGTTTGGAGGTGATTGAAGCAAAGTGGCTTTTTAATGTGCAATCCTCTCAAATAGAGGTAGTTGTTCATCCGCAATCCATCATTCATTCTTTAGTTCAGTTCCAGGATGGTTCGATGAAAGCACAAATGGGATTGCCCGATATGAAGTTGCCAATACAGTTTGCGCTCAATTTTCCGAATAGACTGAAATCTGATTTTCCACGTTTTGACTTCACAAAATACCCGTCTCTCACATTTGAACAGCCCGATACCAAAACATTTCGTAACTTGCAATTAGCTTTTGATGCCATGGCAAAGGGCGGAAACTTACCTTGTATTATGAACGCTGCTAACGAAATTGCAGTTGAAGCATTTTTACAAGACAAAATCGGTTTCTTAGCAATGTCAGATTTCATTGAAACTTGTATGACCAAAGTATCGTTTATTCAAAAACCAAGCATTGATGATTATGTGCAGACGGATGAAGAGACAAGACGATTTGCGAGGGAATTATTGTAAAATATCAACATTATGACTCAAATTCTTAAAATACCCAAACTCGAATACGCAGGATTCACCGATGATGAATTCTTTGATTTTTGTATGGCTAATGAGGGATTGAAGTTTGAACGAAATAGTAAAAAAGAATCCATCATTATTCCCCCAACCAGTTACGAAAGTGGAATGCAAGAATCCACATTTGCATTTCATATTCAACTTTGGAATCATATACATAAAAAAGGATTTGTATTTAGTTCACAAACAGGCTTTACACTACCAAATGATGCTATTCGTTCACCTGACTGTGCTTGGATTTCGAGGGAAAAACACAATAGAATTCCCTTGGAAGACCGTAAAAAGTTTGCCCACGTAGTTCCAGATTTTGTGGCTGAAATAAAATCATATTCAGATTCTTGGAAAGGTTTACAAGAGAAAATGGTTGAGTATATCGAAAATGGTGTTCAATTAGGCTGGTTAATAAATCCGTTTGATAAAAGAGTAATGATTTATACCCCCGAAAACGTCAATCCAATCGAACAAGATTTTGGAATTATCACAGGAGGAAGTATTTTAGACGGGTTAGAAATAGATTTAAGTACAGTTTTTCAAGAGATTTTATAAAAATTATCATAATAAAAAACAATAATAAAGTTATGAAGTATCAGCATAGGAAATCCTAATAACTGATAACGAATAACTGATAACCGAAAATAATGGAAGGTTTAGTAATGGCGGGACAGTTGATTTTAGCACTGTCAATTTTAATTAGTTTGCACGAATTTGGGCATTATATCGCTGCCAAGTGGTTCAAGATGCGAGTAGATAAATTCTATCTTTTCTTCGATTTTCTCTTTCCTGTACCCACACTTTTGAATTTCTCTCTTTTCAAAAAGAAAGTAGGCGATACTGAATACGGAATCGGCTGGTTTCCTTTGGGTGGATATGTTTCTATTGCTGGAATGATTGATGAAACACAAGATGCCTCTACACTCGCAGCCACGCCAGAACCATGGGAATTTAGAGGAAAACCCGCATGGCAACGGCTAATTGTAATGTTGGGCGGAATTATTGTGAATCTTATTCTAGGCGTAGTGATATTCTGGGGAATCAGATACAACTCTGGCAATAACTTCATCACACTTTCTGAAGTCAACAAACAAGGGATTTTTGCCGGTAAATTAGCGCAAGAAGTCGGTTTTAAATCAGGCGACAAAATATTAGAAGTTAATGGAAAAGTTCCCGTTCGTTTTGACGAAGTTCCAAAATTAATCATGGAAGATGAGGCAAAATACACCATCGAACGCAACGGTGAGATAAAGAATATAACTCTTCCAAGTGGATTTTTAGATCAATTAGCCAACGGGAAAAAAGGGGAATTTATTCAAGAAGGTATTCCTTTTGATGTTAAAGAAGTGCCATCGGATGCGGGCGAAAGTGCCTACGATGCAGGTTTGAAAGCGGGTGATAAAATCGTCGGTATAAATGGAACCCCAATCAAATTCTTTCAAGAAATTAAGCCAATTTTAGAGGAAAATAAACAAAAAAATATTTTCGTATTAGTGGAAAGAAAAGGCACGATTGATACTTTAAAAATGAAAGTTTCAAAAGATGCCACGCTTGGATTTATTATGAACCCATTACTTAAACTTACCCACGAAGATTACACAGTCGGACAAGCATTCAATGCTGGTTTTGTGGAAGCATTCACCGTAATTGGAACAAATTTGAAGGGGTTCAAAAAGATTTTCAAAGGCGATGTTTCTGCTTCAAATGCGGTGAGTGGTCCCGTGGGTATTGCCAAAATATTCGGTGGAAAGTGGGATTGGGCTAATTTTTGGTTCTTAACGGGATTATTATCCATGTCATTAGCCTTTATGAATGCACTACCAATTCCAGCATTAGACGGTGGGCACGCCATTTTCTTGCTTTGGGAAATGATTACGGGAAAAACGCCATCCATCAAAGTACAAGAAATTGCTCAACAAGCGGGAACAGCCATTCTTTTAGGATTAATGGTTTTTGCCTTCGGAAACGATATTTTTAAGATTTTTAAATAAACTTTAACCCGATGTTTCCACATCGGAAATAGATGTTTTTTTTGAATAGAAAAAATAATAATACCCCTAACTTCTTGAAACAATTCGATTGTGGGTATTACTTTCAAGAATTTAGCCCATCCCAATCAATCAAACCTGCAAGTCTAATAAACACTTGCAGGTTTTTGGTTCTATGGATGGTTTTAATGCTACAAACCTCATTTGTCGCCTCGCCATCATCTTTTTCCCTGAATATGCACGCTTTTCATACGAGCATCGCTGAAATGCGTTATAACCCCAAAGAGAAGGCCTTTGAAATTAGTCTGAGAGTATTTACGGACGATTTAGAAAAAACACTTTCTTTAAATAATCAACACAAGAAATTTGTAATTGAAAATGGAGATAAAAATGACGTTTTCATTGATCAATACGTCCACAAACATTTTGCAGTAACAACACCTAGAAATCTTAAGTTAAGGTATCAATATTTGGGTAAAGAAAAGGAAGGAGACGCCACGTGGATATATTTAGAAATGCCCGTAAATGAGTCAATTAAGGGCGCTAAAATGCAAAATGATGTAATGATTGACATGTTCGACGACCAAACAAATATTGTCAATATTTTCATGAATATTGATAAAAAATCGTATTTATTTACCGTGAAGAATAGGATATTTGTGCTTGAGATTTAAGTAGTACTCCTAAATAAATTTGCCTTCAGACCTTGCGAATCCCGATTCACATTTTTGGTTTCAATCCTAATGGAAGCCCGTATTCTGTTTAGGTGAGGCTCAAATTTTTTTGAACCGTTCGGTATATCAAAATACTTCCTGCCAATTCATCATCTTAGTTCTATTAATAAATCGATATTTGACATCAATTTTGCGATTGTATTTCTGAATTCTCCGATTTAAAAACGTTTTAATTCAGTTCGTCAATTAACTACTTTATGGATTCATTAAGTCGAATTATACCTCGAAACCTACATCCGATATTCCTTGTTGTCCTCAAACATTGTAAAGCCTTCAAAAATGAGAATGACTCTTAATGCCCTCGAAGCAATCGTCTATGGTATTTTTGATTAGTTTTATAAAACGCACTGTTTCCTATTTTATCTCTCGATATAATAAAGTTTCTAAAATCTCAAAAATTACGTTTACTTGCGAGATTCAAGGCCTATCATCATGTCGCATATTTGCACCAAACTCAAAATACTGAAAAATTCTATGCTTATTGAACCCACCACAGAAAGCAAAATCCTTTTTTATTGATTATAAAGGAATTGATTTATCAGATGCGTCAATCAATTAATAATTCTGTGTTTGCTTATTAAGTATTTTTTATAAAGATTTAGGTAAAGATGAAAAAAAATAAAAGGTCATATAGTTCTGAAACAAGAAGGTACAAAAAAAGTCCTGATTTTATCAGGACTCTCTTGGGTTCTTTCGAAAGAAACTATAATGATGGTGATATTACTTCTTAGTAGTATCAGCAGCCATAGTAGTATCAGCAGCCATAGTAGTATCAACAGCTACGGTAGTATCAACAGCTACTACAGTTGAATCAGTAGTACCTTCAGTTTTTTTCTCAGAACAAGCAGCTAATGACATCATTGAAGCTACTAAAGCGAATGCAAAGAATTTTTTCATTTTGGGTTGTGATTTGGGTTTATAACTAATGCAAATTTATATACTTCTTCGGTATTGTGCAAGTAATTATTAAGAAATTTTAAGGAAATTTTAATAATTACAAAGAATTCTTTATTTTTACCTTAATTTTATTGGTAAAGTAATATTTTAATATTTCAAAACTTAAGTTTTAAGGCAATTTTTAATTTTAAAAACTAGATGATTGTGTATTTGATTTTTGGATGATCTGTATTATCCAAAGAGTGTAGTGATCATTTTGTTGAAGCCTACCTAAAATATTATGAAACTATTTTTTTTAGGCGGTCGTAAAAACCGGTACTTTTGAACGTAAATGTCTTGTGCAGGATATAATTAAAGACAAAACTTACGCCCATTCCAACAACCTGGCAACCTAACTCATTCAAGTTCATTGGTTTTGCAATAAATGGCAAAGTGACCGTATTTTTACCAAGCAATGCTTCTACAAATTTTAGGGTTGTGACAGAAAAGAAAACGGTAATTCCCCATGACCCCGTGGCAACCATCAAGAATTTTAACATTTCTCGGCGTGTCTGGTTAGTATTCCGTGCATCAAAGGCAAACATTTTAGTTAATATGAATCCAACAATAAACGATATCAGATATGCCCACGAAACCGCATCGGCATACGATAGTTGAAGTTTATTCCGAAGAATACTTCCAGCTATTAATTGTACAGCAGCGCCAGTCCCTGCGACTAAAAAATAGGCAATGAGGTCTTTTTGATTTAATAATTTAGACAAGGTTAAAATAGTTTTTTAACTAAATCAGGGGCAATACCCAAGAGAATAGTTAAGATGGTTGTGAGGATAAGGGTATATTTAAAAACGGGCGAAATGTCAATTTTTTCAGTATCCCCATTTTTCATGTACGCAGCAATAATTGGTTTGAAATAGTAATAAATACCAACCACCGACATTAAAATGGCGACTACTAATAAATTTTTAAAAATGCCAGATGGATTAGAAAATGCGTCAGTAAAGATAAAAAACTTGCCGAAAAAACCCGCTGTTAATGGAATTCCTGCTAATGATAACATCGAAATGGTTAACACAAAAGCTAAGAATGGGTTATTTTTTGATAATCCATTTAAGGCGTCAAAATTTTCATCCGGTTTTCCTGATTTAGATTTTGCTTCTGAAACAATTATCAAAACGGCAAAAGCAGTAATCGTTGCAATTGAATAGGCCAATGAATAAAATAAGATTGATGAGTTTGTTTCTGGACGTTTGGCTAGGACAGTAATTAATAAATATCCAGCGTGCGAGATACTCGAATAGGCCAACATCCGTTTGAAGCTTTGCTGATAAACAGCCGTAAGATTTCCGACAATCAAGGTGATTGCTGTAATATAAACCATTGGATTTCCCCACGTTCCGTACATATCTGGAAAGGCAGTTGACAACAAACGATAGGTAGCAGCAACACCCGCCGTTTTTACCACGGTTGACATAAAGGCGGTAAATAAATTTGGTGCTCCATCATAGACATCTGGCGTCCAGAAGTGAAATGGTGCGGCTGAAATTTTGAACAATAAACCGACCATCATCATGATAACGCCAATGGTAAGAATCGGCCCATAAATTCCGCCCATTTGTGTTTTGGCATCTTTTACTGCTAATCCGATGCCGTGAATATCGAATGAACCCGTTGCTCCATAAACTAAGGCTACCCCAAATAAAAGGATACCTGTTGCAAATGAACCCATTAAAAAATATTTCAAGGCGGCTTCATTAGAACGTAAATTCCGCTTATCTGACCCGGTTAGGACGTACATCGAAACCGAAAGGATTTCTAATCCTACGAAAAGCATAATCAAATTTTCGTAAGTAACCATCATTATTGCTCCAACTACCGAAAACAGCATGATAGCGTAGTATTCTGCCGGATGTGAATGTTCTTCATCATCGCCAAATCCCCTTGAAATGGCGACTATCAACATCGTTGAAATTAAAATTACAGTCGTAAAATTGATCGATAAGTTGTTTGTTCTCAACATCGAGTTAAACCACACGTATTCATGGTTCCAGTCGGCAAAGTTCAGACCCAGTGCAATGAGGATGAAAATTAGCGTTGCGGGTAATAATATTTTACGGTTATTTAAAAAACCGAGAAATAAGCTACCTATTCCAAAAATTGATAATGCTATAATTGCGTTCATGTTATTTAAGCTAAGCCCCCCTAAACCCCAAAGGGGGAACGGAGAGCTAAATATTTGGATGACCTCAATTCCCCCTTTGGGGGGCTTAGTGGGCTACTATTTCAAAATTGATAATAATTGTGTTACGGCAGGTTCTGTTAATTTTAACAGCACATTTGGAGCAATACCAAGCATAATAACCATAAATGACAGTGGTAACAAAACTGCTTTCTCAGATAATGTCAGATCTGTAAAACCTTCGGTGAGGCGAGAAGAAATGCCAAACATTGATTTTTGAACCATTCTTAACATATATACTGCTCCTAAGATGATGGTTAATCCAGCGGTTGCACCTGCCCAAACATTGTATTCATAAACTCCTTTGAGTAATAAAAATTCACCGACAAATCCGTTCGTCAAAGGCATGGCTACTGAACCTAACATTAAGATTATAAAATAAACCGTCAAGTTTGGAGTTGTTTCTGTAATGCCACCTAAACGAGCCAATTCACGTGAATTAGTGCGTTGTTGGATAATTTCAACGATGAAGAAAAGGCCCACTACGTTAATACCGTGCGCAAACATTTGTATCAGTGCTCCTTGAATGCCGTCAATATTTCCACTAAAAATCCCAGCGGACATTAAGCCAACGTGGGCGAATGATGAATAAGCAATGAGGCGTTTCATGTCTTTTTGTTGAATCGCAATGATTGAACCATATACAATGCCGATGACTGAAAGAACAACCGCAATCATGCCGTATTTATCAACGGCTAAAGGCGTGATGGGTAAAATGAAACGAATCAATCCGTAAGTGCCCATTTTCAACATAATTCCCGACAACAACATTGTTCCGGCGGTTGGAGCTTCTACGTAAGTATCTGGCTGCCACGTGTGGAAAGGAAACAAAGGCATTTTAATGGCGAAGGCAATAAAAAATGCAGCGAAAATGTAACACTGTTGGGTAATATCTAAGTTTCTCGCCGCCGCATAAATTGACTCAAAATCAGCTTTATGAGCAATTCCCGGCGTTTGGATGTATAAATAAACCAAAGCCAACAACATAAATAGTGAGCCGAACATCGTATAAATAAAGAACTTGAAAGTTACTTTGATACGATTTTCTCCTCCCCAAATAGCCGCAATAAAATATACCGGAATCAAGGCTAATTCAAAAAAGAAATAGAACAAGAAGATGTCTCTGGCCGTGAAAACACCAATCAATGCCGCTTGCATAAATAAGATAAGCGCATAGAAAGTT
>Ga0209188_1003655_pt1 | contig 10476 bp, 16 predicted proteins | sample C_130625_EF_Meta_FD_187307 | JGI IMG/M metagenome (GOLD analysis project Ga0209188, IMG submission 187307) | Freshwater microbial communities from Lake Croche, Canada to study carbon cycling - C_130625_EF_MetaG (SPAdes) (version 2) | ecosystem: Environmental > Aquatic > Freshwater > Lake...
TGTCCTATGTGTGATAGTGCTACTGAATTGACCGAAGTTGGTGTCGAACAAGTAAAGAAAGATGCTGAAACTAAAGCACGATGGCCATGGACTAGTGTAGAAGATGACGAATCAACTGAGGAATAACCATGAGCAAGTATAAAACTATATACACCGAAGTTGAGGTTGAGGTTGATATCGGTGAATTCTCTACCGATGATTTGCTTGACGAATTGGCAAGTCGTAGTTCATTGCCATTAGAAGAAGATTTTCATGGTAAAGAATTGTTAGAAGCAATTTGGTTGAAACGCAGAGTAGGCAATCACGATTATCAACAAGAATTAGACCAACTAATCTATCAAGTTACTGGCCATGTAGTATGATATTTTATCTTATTTGGGGCTGGGTATTCATAGCATTGTTGTTGTGCCGTTACGGTGTCTTTAGATTTAAACGTCATCCAGAATCAATATACGGTGGAGCCAATGCTATCACTAGACGAAAAGATTTTTGTTCAGTCGGTGATCATAGATATACTACACCACATGAGTATTTGTCGTTGCCTACTGCTGAACAGCCTAGTATTTTAATGATGGGTACACATTGTGCTGACTGTGGTAATTATAAAACTTGGATAAAAGTATGACACATCCATTAGTAGGTAGATCATATACCTTTGAGGATGGTAATCGCATTGAAGTGATACAAGTAAGAGAAAAGGATGAGCATAGGGGTGGCGCAAGCGTCACTTACTTTGCTTATCAAGGTCCAGGCATACCACAAAAGTTAGTATTGAATTACGAACAATTCATTGAGATTTACGGTCAGCTATTTCAATGACTATTTAGGTAGTCTATTTTAGACTAAATATACGATGCTCAAAAGAATTTTCAGTTTTTCTAACTTTACCTTATTAGTAGCATTAACAGTTAGTACTATCGCCGCATGGTATAGTATTATCGGGTTGACTACTATCTTTGCTGGAGCAGTAGTTCCAGTCATCATCATGGGTTCAGTACTTGAACTCGCTAAGATTACTACGACGGTTTGGTTGCGTAAGTATTGGCATCGTGCTGGATTACTACTCAAGTTATACTTAGTGCCCGCTGTCATGGCTATCGCATTGATCACAAGCATGGGTATCTTTGGCTTCTTAAGCAAAGCGCATATCGACCAAGGTATCGGCACAGGCGATATCGGTGCTCAAGTGTCATTGCTTGATGAAAAGATAAAGACCGAACGTGATAATATAGACACGAGCAAAAAAGCATTACAACAGATGGATGCACAAGTAGACCAGATGTTGAGTCGTACTGATACAGATAAGGGTGCGGAGAAAGCAGTACAGATTCGCCGTAATCAAGCGAAAGAACGTGCAGCATTACAGACTGATATCGCTAAATCACAGGCTGCAATCAAAGCATTCAACGAAGAACGCATCCCTATCGCTAGTCAATTGCGTAAAACTGAGGCTGAGGTAGGACCTATCAAGTATATCGCTGCATTGATATATGGAGACAACCCTGATCAAAACATCTTAGAAAAAGCAGTACGCTGGGTCATCATCTTACTTGTCATCGTATTCGATCCATTGGCATTGATGTTAGTGCTAGCTGCTAATCAGAGTAAAGACTGGGACGATGAAGAACCTGTAGAAGAAACCATAGAAGATGAACCAGTCGCTGAAGTGACTATACCTGAACCTATTCAGGAAGAAGTAGTTGAAGTAACTGAAAAAGAATTTGATATCAATGACCACCCATACTTGTTTACTCCACCGGGTAGCACTACACCACCTGGAATAGAACCTGTACCGATACAAGTCTACAAGAGTGAACCTAGTGATGATACATTAGAGCCTTGCTATAAATGCGGTACACGATTAATTGTTGCTCCTGGTATTGGTCCATTCTGTCCGAACCGAGAATGTGATGTACTTGATAGTTGGGCACTAAAAGATGAAGAACCAGTAGAAATCACGATGCCAACTGTAGTTGCAGACTTGCCCGAAACAGAAGAACTACCAACCGAGGGCATGACCATAGAGAAACCTTTTACCGAATTAGGTGGAGGTTATGTGGTTTTTGATGGGAAACATATGCACCAAGAGGTGTTGAAAGGTATGCGTCCGGATCTGTTCAAATTAGTAGCAGATAATGCTAGACAGAGCAATACCAATTTTGGTACAGAATTTCCCAAAATCGCATTAAAGGGCGACAGTTTCGTCCGTGTAGATGTGTTACCAAACCGTGTGTATAAATTTGACGGACACCGGTGGATTATGGTCAATAAAGATATATCCAACGGATATATCCATGACCAAGAATACGTCAAATACCTTATTTCCAAGATAGATAGTGGTGAATATGACATTGATTTGCTGAACGATATAGAAAAACAGCAAATTGAGGACTATTTAACCAAAAAGATTTGACAACAATTCAATTGTAGTGTATACTACAGACTTCAACAACTTACTGGAGAATTCCATGAAAAAGAAAATCGTGTGTGCGTTAGCTGTAACTTTGCCCTTGACTGTTTTTGCAGGCTGGTTTAGTTCGGACGAGAAAGAGAAAGCGGCTCCTGCGCCCGCAGTAGCTGCAGGTCCTGTAGTGGTCAAACAGGCTATCTCATCTTCATTTGAAGGTGAGACGATCAAGATCGAGACCGAGTGTATCAAGAGTCTTTTTAGTGAGGAGTGCAAAGTGACTGCTTTGGAATCTGTAGGGATTTCTTCTGTCAACGGTGGTACTGATATCATGCGCCGTAATGCGTATATTCGTGCTGCTGACAAAGCCCGTGCTGCGGTTCGTCACTTCATTGAAGAAGATATCACTAGCACCCGTGTGCAAAACACTTTGGCTACAAACTTTGCTAACGGTGCAGAGAATAAGAAATACAAGACAGCAGGTAATGTGACAACCAATGAGGCTGACGTTGATCCTGAATCTAACAGCACTAAGCGTGGTAATGGTAACGAGACTGCACATTCAGTCACAGAGTCTATCCGTGCGAATGCACAAGGTATCTTGCGTGGATTCCGTGTAGTGAAACAAGAGATTCTCCCAACATCGGAAGCTGCTGTCACTATTCGCTGGGATCTAACTAGCGAAATGGCAGCTGAATCGTTCCGCAAGAAATTCAGTTTCTAAAATGACACGGCTACTAGTATTAGTAGCGTGTCTGTTATTCTCTCTTAACTCTCTAGCGAACAACTACCTCACTGTCACAGGTGAAGGTAGTTCGCTAGTAGAGGCAAAAGAAAATGCATTCCGTGAAGCCATACAGATCAAAGCAGGTACGATTGTTCTCAGCGGAAGAGAATCTACCCTAGAAAAAATCAAGCGTGATGACATATCTGTCTACAGCGCAGGTTATGTTACTGATTACAAAACTTTGTTAGTCAATAATCTTGGAAACAGGGTTGTAGTGACACTAGAAGTATTGGTATCGGAAACTAAACTGATCGAGCAGACACTCAACACGGGTAAGACAACCAAAGTAATCAACGGCGATCAATCTTTAGTCAGCATCAATACTTTCTTAAAACAGAAAAAACAAGCTGATAATCTATTGGCATCAGTAATGACTACTTATCCTAAAAATGCATACACAATCAAACAAGGTACACATAAGATATTGATGGATATGTATCGTAATGTCATCATCGAGGTGCCTTACTCATTAGAGTGGAATAGTGATTTCGTCAATTCGTTTAGTAATGCTATGACCGCAGTATCTGATACGAATGGTTCTACACAGTCTAATCGTATTCCTGTAGTAAAGATAAGAAGTCGTGCTACCATCAAAATCAATGATATTGATTTGGTTGAGAACACAAAGGACCAACTCACCCTCAATAATGAATTACGATTGAAGTTAGATATCAAAGATAGTAATTTCAATTCTGTATTTCAAACTTGTTATGTTCCTGGATATAAGAATGGTAGATTCTTTGCTGTAGGCGATCCTTCAGAATTAGTGATATTTGATGATGTTACTGATTCGGGTTCTATCAAATTGACATTGAAACAGCAAGAGACTACGATGCTGGAACAGGCAACCAAGATAGAATTGTCAGTGGCTACTAAAGGTGAATGTCAAAAAATAAAGCGGTAAGATACAAACGATAAATTAATGTATGACCAATGAAAATAAGTTAGAACATTGCTCTTTTTGTAGCAACCACAAGGATAAGGTATTAAAATTAATAGTCAGCGAGGATGTTGCTATATGTAGTGATTGCATCACGTTATGTACGCAACTACTTGAAGATGAGACTGTTACTGATCCTGAAGTAAAAAAAGAAGAAATAACGCATGACCCATCAAGTATCAAAGACTATCTCGACCAACATGTGATCGGGCAGAGTAGTGCTAAAACTGTTCTTAGTGTAGCGATAGCTAACCACTATAAACGGATAACACACCCACCCAAGAACCTAGAGATACATAAAGGTAATGTACTCATCATCGGTCCTACTGGTAGTGGTAAGACATTGCTTGCTAAGACTGTAGCCAAGTATCTTGATGTACCTTTCGTAGTAGCTGATGCTACAAGCTTGACCGAAGCTGGTTATGTAGGTGACGATGTTGAATCAATGATCAGTATGCTGGTCAATGCTGCAGGTGGCGACACTAAACTAGCAGAACGTGGAATCGTGTTCGTTGACGAGATCGATAAGATTGCACGTAAGAGTGAAGGTACTAGCATCACACGCGATGTGTCCGGTGAAGGTGTTCAACAGGCACTATTGAAGTTGGTCGAAGGTACTGTATGCCGTATCCCATCACAAGGTGGCAGGAAGCATCCAAATGGCGAGATGCAAGAAGTCAATACCAAGAACATACTGTTTATCGCGGGCGGTGCGTTTGTTGGCTTGAAAAACATCATATCCAATCGTGAACACGGAACCAGCATAGGCTTCGGTGCAGAGATCAAGGATCATAAAAAAGAAGGTGACATGAGTAATGCTACTCCGGATGATTTGACCAAATATGGGATGATTCCTGAATTCATCGGACGATTCACTACCACAGTCAGTATAGGTGAATTGAGTAAAGCTGAACTAAAACGTGTGTTGACTGAAGTCAAAAACAACTATATAGAACAATACAAGTATCTATTGAGCATTGACGGGATAGAATTGACTTTTGATGATGCAGCACTAGACCAGATGGTAGACAATTGCTTGAAATTGAAGACAGGGGCACGTGGATTGCACACCGAGATAGAGCGTGTATTGATGCCACATATGTACAACACCAAGCAATATAAAGAAAATAAGATAAAATTGATAAATATTAATCAGGAGCAAGTATTAATACCTAAATCAATTTTATGAGCATAAAAGGAAGACGAGTCATTGTCACGGATGGGAATGTAGAAAAAGCATTGCGTAAATTCAAAAAGAAGATTACCGATCAAAACCTATTGCAGGAACTGCGTGACCGTGATCAATTTGTCAAACCTACTACTGAGCGTAAGATGGCTAGGTCACAAGCTAAGAGGCGCTGGCAGAAATACTTGCGTGACCAGAGTCTTCCCAAGAAACTATTTTGACCTAAATAGTAGAATTTTTTACACATTTCTGCGATAATAAATACATGTTGAGTGCCGATAGTCGGGCTCACACATAGTCATCTTGCTTAATAAAGGAGAAAACAAATGACAAAAAACACTTTAACCCTTCGTTCCCTCGACATCCCCCAACTACACAAATTCGGTATCGGTTTTGATACTATGTTTGACGAGTTGCACAGGATTCATTCCCAACAAGTTAACACAAACTATCCCCCATATAACGTGATTCAAATCAATGAGGACGAGTATATGATCAGTATGGCAGTGGCTGGCTTTGGTCCTGATAATCTATCCGTGACAAAAGAAAAGAACTTTTTGATCCTTGAAGGTAAACAGCATCCCGCAGATGATGTAGAGACTAATTACTTACATCACGGTATCAGTGCTAGAGATTTCCGTCGTGAATTCAAATTAGCCGACCACGTTGAGATTGCGAACGCACATCTAGAATTGGGTATCCTCAACATTCACTTGAAGCGTGATGTTCCTGAGGAGCAAAAGCCCAAGACTATTGCAATCAGCTATAAATAATAGTATAATAACACATGTGCGTTGCACATTTTAACAGGTAACTAAAATGTCTAAAACTAATACTGAAACAAAAATCAAAATCAAGCCCAATATTGCATTGGCAGAACCTCCTCTTTACAAAATCATCTATATCAATGATAATGTGACAAGCATGGAATTCGTGGTTAGTAGCTTAATTGATTATTTTAATTATAATCAGGATACTGCAAAAACAATCACACATAATATCCATGAAGAGGGTAGTGCTATCGTAGCAGTATTGCCTTACGAGATTGCTGAACAGAAAGGCATCGAAGTTACACTTGACGCACGTAGTCAAGGATTCCCCTTACTAGTTAAGGTAGAAGCCGAACACTAAAGTGTTATCTCTATTCTTTTAGCCCAGTAGTTACTTCTCTTGAAGTAGCTATTATTGATGTAGTTGATACCATTAATATTGGTATCAACTACTTTTCCATATGTGCCATACAACCAATGTGACACTTTGCTCTCTGTATCGGCTAATAAACTGATACTCAGATTGAGTTCATTCAATACGTTTGCGGGGTGTTCACCAAAGTATAAATCAATGCTAGGCACTGAATTAGATACGATTATTATTTTTTTAACATCTAGGTGCTTCTGCAATTTTTCAATAGTGTTTTTGACATATATTATGTCATCATTGCGATTCTGTTCTATCAATGCGTCGGTGACGAGATCCGTGCTGGCTGTGTTACCATACCAACCATTCGCACCGATCAATGCTATACCATCTACCACCACGACATGATGATGCATGACTGCTACATTGCGTACAGTCCTAGCTATCTTATATACCTCAGATGTTCGTTTGTCTACATCTTCAACATTGTCATATTCTAATGAACCAAGAGTATAGAAGATACCTTGATAGAATCTAGACAAATGTGATAGGGTCTGCCTTATAGTGCGTAAATCGTTGCTAATATTACCTGCTATCACGCAGTATAAACTAGTCGCTTTACCCTCCCAATCAAAACTATCCTCAGGGGATAGATTCAAATCACTAATGAGGTCAAACCCTATCTGGTTCATCAGTTATTTTGCGATGCTGATCTTAGGCTTCTTTGGTACTTTAGGTTTAGCAGGTGCTTTTTCTGCTACAGGCTTTGCTGCCTTTGGCTTAGCAGGTGCTTTAGGCTTTGCTGCTGCTTTTGGCTTAGGTGCTGATTCAACAACTGGTGCTGCTTCTACTTTAGCTACCGTAGGCTCAGGACCTAATTGAACTAGTGGTGACTCGGGGATATACGGAATCGGCGTAGTTGCCGCTGGCTCTGGTGCCTTATAAGCTCCTGATACATTAGGTGTCGTAACTGCATCCAATGGATGATTTTCATTAGCTGGCTTTGAACTAAACAGATTTTTTAGAAATTTAAACATAATTTTCTCCTTCACATCTATTTACTATCGGGTAAGAATTTTATATTTTTTCCTACTGATAAATACTAGACTATGCGTGAATTTATCAATATCATTGAACAACTGAATGAGAGCACCGGTCTAGCAGGACGCAAGCCCGGTGATGTTTTTAAAAATCAAAACGGGGATGAAGCGATATTCAATGATATTAAATTCTTCCCAGAAGGTGGCGGCAAGTATACACCCGAAGAACTAGATCAAGCACTAGAACAAATCAGTCAACAAGTTCCAGATATACAGTGGCAAAACAGTCGGTCTGGACGTACAGGTGGATTTGCGATCATATCGTTTGGTAATTTTGTAATAGGACAATATCTACAAGAAGTCAAGCCTTCATTCAAAGATAATACCGTATCAAACACATTCACAGTAGATGGAGCAACATATAAGTTCGGTGGCAAAGCAGCAGCAAAAGCAGAAGCTGGATTGAGTCCGCAAGATTTATTGACTGATAAGATTGATCTATCTATACCAAAGATAATGAATCAACTTGCTAGCAGCTTGGGTACAGATAATCCATTATATGCATTAGCACATAATATCGCACTAGGGCAACCATTGCCAATAACATTTGAAGCACCTGAAGGAGTTAGTTTCACAGCCTTCCGTGATTACTTCTGCGAGATATTGCAACCGATAGCATTACAAAAAGGTCAATATGTAGGCAATGCAGGTGAAGCAGCAAATAGATTCTTGGGTGGTTCATTTCAAAAGACATTGATCAGTTTTGATGATAGCAAGACAGCAGGATTGAGCGATAGCATCATAACTAACAATCAAGGCGGTAGTGTATTAGTGAGTTCAAAAGGTGGAAAGGGTGCTACTGCTAGCGCAAGTAATCTAATCGACCAAGTAGATAAGATAGCAGAGACACCAGATGGACAAAAATTCTTAAACAAGCATAAAGAAGTAGTTGACTTATTGCGTGAGATACAAAATGCTGGTCAGGCGGGAGCACCATTGATGCTAGGTATCAGATATGGAATCATAAGTCCAGAGGATGCCGAGATGATCAGGGCATTCAAGAAGATAGGACCAGTCAGTTTAGATAACATAGACCAATTGGGACTCAGCGAGAATCTAACAAAATTAGCACAAGAACGCAACACAGATGACCCGGATAATGTCAATTTGTTTTATCACTTGATGGCAGCAGTAGCACATAAAGCCGCCGAGCAAGTCAATGAGAAAACCAAATTCAGTTCTAGTGCTGCTGACATATTAAACAATGGTGCGTTGGTGCAGATGTACACTAAAGCGAGTGAAGGTAAAGGTAAATGGACACTACAAGAATTCAATACGGTTTACCCAGGTGACAGCATCAAGGGTGTCTATCTATCAGCAGGTAAAACATATTATAGCACCGGTATAAAAGGTAACTATACTTTCAAGATTGATAAAGGTTCTGGCGCACCAAAGGATGATGAACAGGCTTCAGGTATTACTAGACCTAAACGAGAGAAAAGTGCAGGTGGTGATCAATTTGCAGCGGCTGCAAAAGATATCGTCAATCCAGTAAGAAAGCCCAAAGAAACGGGCACTAGAGAAAAACGCAAACGGTAACCAAACTAGTTGCAACTAGATAATCTTTCTGCTATACTTTCAATTTTAAGGAAGTATATGACTCTAGTCCCAATGGTGTTAGAACAAACAAGCAAAGGTGAGCGTAGTTACGATATCTACAGCCGCATGTTGCGTGACCGTGTGATTTTGCTTGAAGGCGAAGTACATGATCAAATGGCAAATCTAGTCGTTGCACAATTGCTTTATCTGGAAAGCGAAGGAGAGAAAGATATCAGCGTCTATATCAACAGCCCAGGTGGTAGCGTGACTGCTGGTATGGCAATCTATGATTGTATGCAATTCATCAAGCCCGATATCATGACCATCGTCATGGGTCAAGCTTGTAGCATGGGCAGTTTGCTTGCACAAGCTGGAGCGAAAGGTAAGCGTTACATGTTACCCAATGCACGACATATGATCCATCAGCCTAGTGGTGGCGCACGTGGTCAAGCGACTGACATGGAAATCCAAGTCAAAGAAATACTAGCGATGAAAAAATGTCTCACACAAATCTATGTTGACCACAATAGTGTTGGTAAGACATATGATGAATTAGCTAAAGATATGGAACGTGACTTCTTTATGAGTGCTACCGAAGCAGTGGTGTATGGACTAGCAGATTCTGTACTGAAAAAGCGTCCTTGACATTAAATGGATTTCGTGCTATACTTACAGCATGAAATACTTAATTGAACTACTTCAAGCGGTCATCATCACTATAGTGATGTTTGGCCCGTTTTTCTATTACTTTGCGTTTATGATGTAAGGAGAAGATTATGCAAGTTTACGTTTTTAACTCTGCTATCAATGAGCCCGGCAAGATACACAATCTCAAACTGATTGACTACTGCTTGGATCCCGATGACCGCCCCTATGCTATCGTAGAGAACCCTTACTTCCCCAGAGAGACCTTGCAAGCAACCTACAAAGGTGACGGCCACGCTTGGCTCTGGGAAGTTGATATAGATTAAAGGTTGACGTTAAATGGTTTTGGGTATATAATACATACTTAGACAGTTAATTAAAGGACTAGAAAATGCGTACAAAGACTATCATTGAAGGTTTGAAAAATTCTCAGAAATTCCGTGTGATTTTCAAAGGCGATGGCTCTGAGAATGACATTGGTATGTATATGACTATCCAGCAAATGACCGAGATGTTTGCTACCACTAACGCCCGCGTACTATGCTGGGATGCAGTACAACAGTTGGCAAACGAACGGGAATTTGCAAAAGCACTACGCAAAACTATCCCAACTGGACTTGGCACAACTATCCGTGGTAAACAGATTCAAGTAGACCTAGTTTGAGGTTGACATTAAATGGTTTTGGGTATATAATACATACTTAGACAGTTAATTAAAGGACTTGAAATGACAGA
>Ga0209188_1003656_pt1 | contig 10474 bp, 6 predicted proteins | sample C_130625_EF_Meta_FD_187307 | JGI IMG/M metagenome (GOLD analysis project Ga0209188, IMG submission 187307) | Freshwater microbial communities from Lake Croche, Canada to study carbon cycling - C_130625_EF_MetaG (SPAdes) (version 2) | ecosystem: Environmental > Aquatic > Freshwater > Lake | place...
CTGCTCTACGTCTCCGGGCACGGGCCGCTCCTCCCCGACGGCACGCTCATGGTGGGGCGGGTGGGACGCGATCTCGATGCCGACCAGGGGAAGGCCGCAGCCCGGCAGGTGGGGCTGACGATTCTCGCGACGCTGCTTGCCAACCTCGACGGCCTCGACCGGGTGCGCCGGGTCGTGAAGGTGCTCGGGATGGTCTATGCCACCGACGACTTCGCCCGCCATCCGTATGTCATCAACGGCTGCAGTGAACTGTTTGCCGAGATCTGGGGTGCCGATGCCGGCATCGGGGTTCGCAGCGCCGTCGGGATGGGATCGCTGCCGGGCAATATTCCGGTGGAGATCGAGGCGATCTTCGAATTGGCCTGACGCGTCGGTTTCCCCGGTGGAGCTTTATGCCGTGATCCAGCGAGACGAGATCGTCGCCCGATTGGCAGCCCAGCGTGCCTTGCCGCTGTTCACGTGCAGCGATGCCGAGGCAGGGATGAAGGTCCTCGGGGCCCTCGACGGCGCGGGACTGCAGATCGTCGAGTTCACCAACCGCACGCCTGCGGCGCTCGACGTCTTTGCCGAGATGGTGAGCCGCGCGGCGGTTGTTCATCCTGGCATGGTCCTCGGGGCCGGGACGATCCTCGACGTGGCGCAGGCGAAGGCGTTTCACGCCGCCGGCGCTGCGTTTCTCGTCGCCCCACACCTCGACGAGGAGGTGGGGAAGTGGTGTGCTGGGCGCGATCTCGCCTGGTGCCCCGGCACCGGGACGGTCACGGAGATGATCCGGGCCGACCGGCTCGGCGCGGCGGTCATCAAGGTGTTTCCGGCCGATGCCCTCGGGGGACCGGCGTTTCTCAAGGCGGTGCGCGGGCCCTGCCCCCACTTGCGGCTCATGCCTTCGAGCGGGGTTTCGACAGAACTTAAAAATCTTGCCGGCTGGTTCGCTGCCGGTGCGCACTGCGTCGGGATCGGATCGCAGCTGATCGACCCCAAGGAAGTGACGGCGGGGCGCTTCGACGATCTGGCCGCGCGGGCGCGGGCGTTGGTGACGGCCCTCGAGGGAGCCTGACCATGGGGCCAGCTGTCGTCGCCGTCGCCATTCTTGCGCTCGTGCTCCTCGTGGCCTGGGGGAAGGTCCATCCCTTCCTCGCCTTCATCCTCGTTTCGGCGGGGGCGGCGCTGGCCCTCGGCATGCCGGCGGCCGAGGTTGCCGGGGCGGTGCGGAAGGGGATCGGCTTGGCGCTTGGCAACCTGGCGATCGTGATCGTCGCCGGCGCGATGCTCGGCAAGATCGTTGTCGAATCTGGGGCGGCGCAGCGCATCGCCCAGGTGCTCGTGTCCTTGTGCGGCGAGCGGCGGATGGCGTGGGCGATGGCGGCGACCGGCTTCATCGTCGGGATTCCGCTCTTCTATGGCGTCGGCTTCGTGCTCCTCGTGCCGATCATCTTCGCCTGCATCAGCCGCTACCGGCTGCCGCCGCTCGTGGTGGGAATGCCGGCCTTGGCGGCGATGAGCGTGGCCCACGGGCTCCTCCCTCCCCACCCGGCGCCGACGGCGCTCGTGGCGGCCTTCAAGGCCGACCTGGGGACGACGCTCCTCTACGGGCTCGTCGTTGCCGTGCCGGCCCTGATCATCGCCGGGCCATTGTTCTCCCGATTCCTTGCCAACATTCCTGCCGCGCCGCTCGAGGGCTTCCAGGGGAAGATGCTCGCGCCAGAAAAGCTCCCCGGCACGGCGGTGAGCATCGTCACGGCGCTCCTTCCGGCAGTGTTGCTCGTGATCGCCACGCTCATCGAGTGGCGGGTGCCCGCCGGGGGCCGGGCGGCGTCGGTGGTCAAGTTTCTCGCCGATCCCGATCTCGTCATGATCCTCACGCTCGGGCTGGCAGCGGTGACGTTGGGGACGATGCGGGGGCGATCGATCCCGGAGGTGATGGGGACGTATACCGCGGCGATCAACGACGTGGCCTCGATCCTCCTCATGATCGGTGGCTCGGGGGCCTTCAAGGAGGTGCTCGTGCAGACGGGGGTCGACAAAACGATCGCGGCGTCGCTCGGTGTGCTTCCTCTCGAGCCGCTGGTTCTGGCCTGGCTGGTGACGGCGGCGATCCGGGTGTGCGTCGGCTCGGCGACGGTGGCGGGGCTGACGGCGGCGGGCTTGCTCGAGCCGCTCGTGGCCTCTGGGGAGGTCGATCCGAATCTCATGGTGCTCGCCATCGGCGCCGGGAGCCTGGCGCTGTCGCACGTCAACGACGGGGCCTTCTGGATGTTCAAGGAATACTTCCAGGTGAGCCTCGTCGACACGCTGAAGACGTGGACGGTGATGGAGACGATCGTGTCGGTGGTGGGGCTCGTCGGCGTCCTCATCCTCGCCCGGATCGTGTAACGCACGCGGACTCGTCGCCAGACACCGCCCGGCGCTAAGCACATGGGCACACCACAGGAGCACCAAAGATGTTTGCGATTGATGCCCATCTCGATCTCTCGATGAACGCGCTCGAATGGAATCGGGATCTCCGCTTGCCCGTGGGGGAGATCAACGCCCGGGAGCGGGCGCGGGGGTGGACCGACAAGCCCGACCGGGGGAATGCGACGGTGGCGTTCCCGGAGCTGCGCCGGGGGGGATTCGGCCTCGTCGTCGCCACGCAGATCGGCCGGTTTGTGGCGGCCGACAATCCGCTGCCGGGGTGGCATTCGCCCGAGCAGGCCTGGGCCCAGACGCAGGGGCAGCTCGCCTGGTATCGGGCGATGGAGGAGGCGGGGGAGCTCGTCCAGATCGTCGATGCTGCGGGGCTCGACGCGCACGTGGCCCGCTGGCAGGGGGCGCTTGAAGCCGGGGCCGACACGTCGCGACTGCCGATCGGCTACATCCTTTCGCTCGAGGGGGCAGATTCGTGTGTGTCCCTCGCGCATCTCGAGCGGGCGCATGCTTATGGCCTGCGGGCGCTGGGCCCTGGGCATTACGGGCCGGGGCGGTATGCCCATGGCACCGATGCAAGCGCGCCGCTCAATGCCCAGGGGAAGGAGCTGCTCCGCGAGATGGAGAGGCTGGGGATCATCCTCGATGCCACGCATCTCTGCGACGAGGCGTTTTGGACGGCGCTCGACGTCTATTCCGGCCCGGTGTGGGCGAGCCACAACAACTGTCGGGCGCTCGTCGATCACAACCGGCAATTCTCCGATCAGATGATCAGGGCGCTGGTATCCCGCGGGGCGGTGATCGGCGGCGCTCTCGATGCGTGGATGATGGTGCCCGGGTGGGTGCGGGGGAAGAGCCTTCCGGAGCCGCTTGCGTGCAATCTCGAGGTGATGCTCGATCACCTCGATCACATCTGCCAGATCGCCGGCAATGCCGATCATGTCGGGATCGGATCCGATCTCGATGGCGCCTACGGTCGCGAGCAGTCGCCCTATGATCTGGAGACGATCGCCGATTTGGGTCGGCTGCCGACGATGCTCGCCAAACGGGGTTATTCAGCAACCGACATCGGCAAGGTGATGCACGGCAACTGGCTGCGGTTTCTGCGCGACGCCTGGCGGGCGTGAGCGCCGTCAGTGGCCCGCCGATGCCGTCCGCTGCTGGAGAAGAAACTCGAGGAGGTGGGGAACGTTCTCCTCGCCGATGAGCTCGGCGACGTTGGCGGGCATCGGCGAGAGCCGCGAGACGCTTGTCTCGTCGATCTCTGCCGCAGGAACACGGATCTCCTTGCCGAGGGTGTCGGCGAGGATGAGATCGCCACCGTCGTCGCGGAGCTTGAGGCCAGAGATTGCCCGGCCGTCGGTCGTGATCACGGTCGTGAGCCGGAAGGCCTCGTCGACGTTGCGGGCCGGATCGAGGATGTCTTCGAGGAGCCGCTCGCTCCCCCGCTGGCCGATGCCGTCGAGCTGCGGCCCGATCGCCGGCCCGAATCCGCCGAGCTTGTGACAGTTGGCGCAGACCTTGTTGAACAGGCCGCGGCCGGTGTCGATCGACGCCTTCCCCTGGGCATGGGCCGCCGCGACCCGCTCGATCCGCTGCCGGATCGCCTCGTCGGCAGCGGGAAGATCGCGCGTCAGCTCGGCGAGCCGGGCGTCGAGATCGGCGATGTTCGAGGCCCGCAGCCGCTCCGACACCGGCCCGTATTGGAGGACGGCGCCGGTGGTCTTGCCGGCGGCAACGAGTTGGAGGAGCCGCTCGGCTCCGGCCGATCGCGTCGCGAGGGCCCAGGCTGCGGCTTGCCGGAGCGACGGCGGAGCCGTGGCGACCACTTCGCAGAGCGTCTCCCGGCTCGCTTCGGCATCGACGCCGCCCAGTTGGCGAAAGATCGCCTCTCGAAGCGGCGCGGGCTCCGCCGCGTCGAGCGCGACTGTGGCCAGGAGTGGCCCGGCCCGCTCCGCGTCGAGGCTCAGGAGGGTGCCGGCGGCGGCGGAGCGAACATCGGCTGGAAGCACGCGATCGGCGAGGACGGCGGCGATGCTGTCGGCCTGACCGGTGAGCCGCAGCTGCTCAGCCACGGAGAGCGTTACGAGCGTCGTCGCGGGATTTCTTCCCACGGTCTCGGCCAAGACTTCTGCGGCAAGCGCCGCGCCCCAGTCGCCAAGGGCCGTGCCGGGGGCGAGCCGCTTGCCCGCCTTCGACTGGCCGTCGAAGAGAGCGGCAAAGAGCCGTTGGGCGAGCCCGCGGTCGTCGCCGGCCTGGGCCCGGGCCATCGCTGCGGCATCTTCGACGCGCTCCGCGGAGGAATACCGAGCCACGCTGCCGAGCGCTCGAGCGAGGAGATCGACCGGAAGATCGACGCGACGGACGAGGCTGAGCACGCTCCAGGCGACATCGTCGTCGGGCACGGCCACGGCCACGTCGACGAGTCGCTCGAGATCAGCGATGGGGAGATCGATGCCGGCGAGGCTCTGGGGGGAAACGGCAGCCCCACCGATGCCTGGCCGAAGCTGGTTACGGACGGCGATCCGCAGGGCATGGAGGAGCTGGACATCGTCGGGAGCAGCGTCTCGCCAGGCCGCGAGCAGCGCCGGGAGGGCCCCAGCGGAGGGGTGGCTGGCAAGCGCCTCGGCGGCAGCGCGGCGCACGAAAGGATCGTTGTCGACGAGGAGCGCGATGACGAGGCGTTGACGGGCGTCGTCCCATCCGGCCGTCCCGTCGAGCGCCTTGACGAGGTGGACGCGCACGGCGCGGTCTGGCGCTGAGGCGAGGCCGGCGGCGGTCGCCTTATCAAGGCCTCCGAGCCGGCCGACGATCCAGGTGGCAAGCGCGCGGGCCTCGGGCACGGCGGCCGTGTCGGCAGCGAGGAGGCGGGCGTCGCGAAGGATGGCCGGGGACTCCGAGCCGCGTGCGAGGAGTTGCTCGAAGGCGAGCCCACGGACGGTTTGGTTGGCGTGCCTGAGGAGGGAGAAGAGCCTTTCAGCCGGGGCCGAAGCGAGGTCGAAGGGGAGGAGCGATCCGGTATCGTCGGGCCGGGACCCCGTGTCGGTGTCGTTCCCCTTCCACACCACCCGCCAGATCCGGCCCCGTTCGCGATCGCGGCGCGGGTGGAGGAGATCGACCTCGTAGTGGCCGATGATGCAGTTGTAGAAGTCGGCGACATAGAGAGCGCCGTCGGGGCCTGTCTGGAGATCGACCGGCCTGAACCACCAATCGTCACAAACAAGAAAATCCTCCGGGGCCTCGACCCACGGTGACGATCCCTTCCACTGGAGCCTGTCCCGGTGAATGGTGTTGGTGATCACGTTGCCGACGAACAGGTTGCCCTGGTAGTCGGCGGGAAAACCTTCTGAATCGTCGTAGACCAGTGCCCCTGCGATCCCGGTGGAGCCATGGTCGTGGCCGGTCATCGCCGGCGCGTAGCCGAGGCCGTCATGCGGCTTGCCGAAGCTCTCGTACACGCCCCCCCGCAACAGCATCGTCACGGGGCGCGAGTGGCAGTCGGCGGAGAACTGGTTGCCGAGGGAATCGAAGCACATCCCGAACGGGTTTACCTGCCCCCAGGTGACCTGCTCGATCGCCGAGCCGTCGGGCTTGAAGCGATAGGTGTTCCCCGACTGCATCGTGAGGACGATCTCTCCCTCCCCCTTGAGCTTGACCTTCGAATCGTTGCGAAAGCCGTGGCAGGCATACACCCAGCCATCGGGGCCCAAGCGGAACGAGTTCTGATCGCCGTGGGTGTCGACGAAGTCGAACGGGCCGTAGAGGATCTCGCGCTGGTCGGCTGTGCCGTCGCCGTCGGTGTCGGAGAGCTTCCAGATGTTGGGGATCGACCAGACGATCGCCTCGTCGCCGTTACCGATCGGAAGCACGCCGATCGGGATGTTGAGATCGTCGGCGAAGCGGACGGCCTTCCGCGCCCGGCCATCGGGGCCGAAGTCGGAGAGGACGGTGAGCCCGTCGCGGTGCGGGGCGCCTTCCCTCGGCGCGAACGGATACTCGATCGAATGGGTCACCCACAGCCGGCCACGGGCGTCGAAGGCGAGATTCATCGGCTTTTGGATATCGGGCTCGGCCGCGACAAGCTCGACTGCAAATCCCTCCGGCAGCCGGAACTTCCCCTGCTGCTCGGCCGGGGAGAGGGCCTCGGTGGGGGCCACCGGGGGGCTGGCGGGAGCGGGGAGCGGGAGGAGCGCGGCAATCACCGCCAGCAGTGGCCCGAAACTCATGGCACCGAGGGACAAGCGGGCGGCAAGCGACGTCATGACGACTCCCAAAGCGATGGCGCGGGGAAGCGCAACAGGAGCATTCCCCACCCGAGATGTGAGAGTATGGCTTGGGCCGATAGCGACGGGCAACGTCGGCCAGGGGAGGCCGTGATCAGCGGATCACGAAAGCTTCCCGCGGGCGTCGATGGGCAGCACCTGGAGACTGCCGTCGGCCTCCCACCACCAGGCGGTGTCGTGGAGGTTCACGACCGGGCAAACATGATTGGGGATCACGGTCACCCGCTCCCCCACGCGCGGCCGCGCGGCGCAGCGGCTGACGTCGACCTGGGCATGCTCCTCGGTGAGCTTGCCGATGAAGGCCTCGGGGTATTCGACGATCAGGCCGTGGCCGGACTCGGGGGCGGGGCCGCAGCGATCCATCGTGAGTGTCTTCGAGCCACCGTCGAGGATCACTTGGTCCTTCACCGCATCGCTGACGACCGTGCAGACGACACTCGCCGCGCAGTCGTCGATCGAGCCGAAGCCACCGCGGACGATGTTGAGATCGTTGTAGACACAGGTGCCGGGACGGATCTCGGTGCCGCTGCGGACGAGGTGCGACTGGTAGGCCGTCGGCGTCGAGCCCCCTGACACAATCCCTCGGCACAGGCCCAGGGCATCGAAGCGGCCGATCGCCTCGGCGAGTTTCTCTGCGACCAGGCCGAGCGGGGCGGCTTGTTTCTCGGGGAGGACAGTGACGTGCCCCGGGTAATAGAAGATTCCGTCGAGCCGGAGGCCCGGGGCGCGATCGACCGCCTCGGCGAGCGCCACGAGCCTCGTCGCCGTGGGGACGCCGGTTCGCCCCGAGCCGACGTCGAGATCGACGAGGATCCCGATCGTCGTTCCCGCTTCCCGGGCCGCGGCGGAGAGGGCGGCGATCGCCTCGGGGCTGTCGACGGCGACGCGGATCGTCGCGCTGCGAGCGAGGGCCGCGAGCCTCAACGTCCGCGCCCCATCGACGGCCGGATAGGCGACGAGGATGTCGGGCTCGCGGTCGGCAAACGCCCGGGAGAGGACCTCCGCCTCCCCCACCTTGGCCACCGTCAATCCCGCGGCGCCTGCGGCGAGCTGGAGGCCGGCGATGGCGATGCTCTTGTGCGTCTTTGTGTGGGGCCGGTTGGCGATGCCGGAGGCCTTCGTGTAGGTCGCCATCCGTTCGATATTCCGCCGCACCTTCGTCGCGTCGAGCACGAGCGCCGGGGTGGGGATCGTGTCGATCGAATGTCCGCGGGCCGATCCGGCCATGGTGCGTTTTCCTGCGGGGGGCAAACAGGCCGATCAGCGTGGGAACAGCGACCGTCGATGCTACCGCGGGTGGCCGAGCGGGGGCAGATGGGTGTACGCTTGTTGTTCCCAAATCCCGTTCAAGGAGTCCACCCGAGCATGTCCGCTGTCAGCCAAGCCCCCGCGATCACCGGTATCCTCGTTCCCCACATGGTGCCGCTCGACGCCAAGGGGCGGATCGACGAGGACGAACTGTTCCGGTACGTGCAATGGCTCGTCGACCGAGGCGTCCATGGCCTCTATCCCAACGGCTCGACCGGCGAGTTTCTCCGGTTCACGGTCGAGGAGCGGCAGAAGATCGTCCAGATCGTCTGCAAGGCGGCCGGGGGGCGGGTGCCGGTCGTCGCCGGTGCGGCCGAGGGAACGGCCGCCGAGACGATCCGCGCCTGCGAGCATTGCCTCGAGGCCGGGGCCCGGGCGGTGGCCGTCGTCGCGCCGTACTACTACCGGCTTTCGGCGGAGAGCGTCGAAGCCTACTTCCGCGAGATCGGGGCCCACAGCCCGATCGACGTCACGCTCTACCACATCCCGATGCTCGCCTCGCCGATCGAGATCCCCGTCGTCCGCCGGCTCGCGGAGGAGTTCCCAAGAATCATCGGCATCAAGGACTCCAGCGGCGACATCTCCCACATGCAGCGGTTGATCGCCGCGGTCCGCCCCATTCGCCCAGGCTTCTCGTTCCTCACCGGCTGGGATCCGGCGCTGACGTCGATGCTCTTGGTCGGCTGCAGCGGCGCTACGGTCGCCACCAGCGGGATCATGCCCGAGATGACGCGTGCGGTGTACGACATGGCGATGGCAGGAGACGTGAAGGGGGCGATGCGCCTCCAGCCGCGGATCATTGAGCTGTTCGACATGGCGATGCAGGGGGCCGATTTTCCCGAGGGCTACCGGGTGGCGGCTTCGTGCCGCGGATTTCGCATGGGGCCATCCCGCCAGCCGGCCTCAGCGAAGCAACTCGCCGACCGCGCGGCGCTCGGGGAACGGCTCACGGCGCTCCTCGAGACCTTGGGGATGAATCGGGCTCGCCCCAGCGACGCGGTCGTGCCGGTGGCGTGAGCCGTCGGGCCTTCAGGCACCCCGGGCGAGAATCCCTTCGAGTCGGTTGCCGGCAGCGTTGTGGCGGAGGATCCTCTCGACCTTCTCGACAATCTGGGCGGCGGCCTCGACGGGGGGAAGGCCAGCGGAGTAGATGTTCGAGATCACCGTCACCTCATGGCGGATGTCGGCGTTGCCGCTGGCGCGCGCCGCCTCGCTCTGCTGTTCGGCCGGCACCCGGTAGACGAGATAGGCCGACAGGCTCCGCGACGCGAGGGCATTACCGCCGGGCCGCTCGCCGATGAGATGGATGACGAGATTCGCAGCGAGTTTCTCCGCCACCGGTTCGGCAAGCTTCACCCGGCCGTGGCGGGCGACCAGCGGCGTGCCGACGCCGATCCCCTTGGCGGCTAGGCCGTCGAGGAGGAGCGGAAGGAGGTCGGGGAGATTGTGGTGGACGGCCGACGCTGACAAGCCGTCGGAGATGAGGATCTGCACGGGGAACGGCTCGGCCCCAAGGCCCGCGAGGGCCGCGGCCCTCGGTCGGGTGCCGAGGGCCGGCGAAGCGAGGTGGGCCTCGTGCGTGGGGGCCTCGGTGGCGATTTCGCGGACGGGGTGAAGAGCCCTGAGGCGATCGACATCGAGGGGGAGGTGGACGGCTCCGCGGCCGACCGCCTGGTGCCAGCGGACCTTCCGCGCGACGGCGTCGGCGGGACGGGGGCCGGCGGTCTCGAAGCCGTGGAGCGCCGGCGTGGCCGCCACGAGCTCCTCAAACTCCTCCACCGAGTCGCAGAACAGCTCCGGCCGGCCCCACGCCGGTCCGCGGACGACCCCGTCAGAGCTGTCGCGGGCGAGGATTCCCCGGCCGAGACACCATTCGAGAAACTCCCCCGCCGGCTCGCGGCCATGGATCTCACGGAGGGTCTGGTTGTCGTGGGCGCTGGTATCGAAGTAGGCGAGCATCCGGTCGGTGTTGAGGGCGACGTCCATGAAGTAGGTGGCGCCGGCCGCGGCGAGGAGCTCGGTCGTCGCCTGCTGTCCCTCGAGGCCGCTGGCGGCGTGGAGCGTGTAGCAGCTCCCGATCCCCATCGGCAGGCCGAGGAGCTTCCCCAGAAAGAGATCCTGGAGACTGGCGAGGAGGAGCTCGAAGTTGTCGGCGTGGGTCTCCGGGCCGATGAAGCCGGTGACGTTGTTGATCATGAACGGGTCGTAGCGCCGCGCCAGGCCGTAGCAGAGGGCCTCGGTGGTCGTCATGTCGATGCCGTCGTGGCGGCCGTAGGAGAACTCGCTCCCCTGGCCGGTCTCGAAGTACATGCACTGCGGGGCCGTGTCTTTGAGCGGCCCGCGGTCGTGCATCGTCTGCCAGCCGTGATCGAGAAGATCGACTGTCACGTCGAACTCGGCGGTGAGCGTCGCTTCGGTGCCAGCGAGACTTTGAAAGAGGATCTCGACCGGGGCGCCGGCATCGAGAGCGGCAAGTT
>Ga0209188_1003660_pt1 | contig 10467 bp, 6 predicted proteins | sample C_130625_EF_Meta_FD_187307 | JGI IMG/M metagenome (GOLD analysis project Ga0209188, IMG submission 187307) | Freshwater microbial communities from Lake Croche, Canada to study carbon cycling - C_130625_EF_MetaG (SPAdes) (version 2) | ecosystem: Environmental > Aquatic > Freshwater > Lake | place...
GCGCTTACTTTTTCGCCTAATAAATGATCTTTTAGAGCATTTACATCACCATTAAAAATGAGGTAATCGCATTCTAGAGATTCGCCACTTTTGAGATGCACACCACTAATTTTTGAGCCGTTTATTTGAAGAGACTCAAGCTCTGATTCATAGCGGAACTGGCAGCCCTTTTTTTGCGCTAGTCTGGCGATTACCTGAGGTATTTTGGCCATACCGCCTTTAATTGACCAAACCCCATCCATTTCTACTTGGGCAATCAGCATTAAGGTTGCTGGTGCTAAATAGGGTGATGAACCACAGTAGGTTGCATAACGCCCAAAGAGTTGATGCATGCGTTGATCGGGGAAGTATTTTTCTAGGGCAGACCAGAGGCTACTAAATGGGCCGATATCCCATAGTATTTTACTTTTCTCAATCCCTAATGCGCTCATCATTTCCAGCATGCTAGGGCGTCGAGATTCTATAAAAGGCTTTCTTAAGGATTCGTAAACCTTTTTAGCCGTGCTACAAAACTCTAAAAATAATTGCGCCTGCCGAGGGTTGCAAAACTGAGCGATAGCATCTGCACTCTGTTGCTTATCGGCATACAAGTCTAGATAGCCATCACCCCAACTATGCCGAGCAAGAATATCTAGAGTTTCTAACTCAAATTCAGAAGCAAAATTTTCATCGCAATCATCAAATAATTTTTCAAAAATCCAGCGCATTGTAAAAACGGTGGGCCCTGAGTCTATGAATGCATTATCAACATTGATTTGACGAATCTTCCCTCCTGGGTAAGTATTTTTTTCAAGGACTGTGACATCGAGACTATGGTGAGCAAGCTCTAAAGCCGCAGTAAGGCCTGCAATTCCGGCGCCAACAATGATGACCTTAGGAGATTTGGACATGTTTGCCTTGCCAAACCCCGCTGGCTGAGACGACTTTAAAGCGAGTAAACATGGACTCTGAAAAGTAATTCTCACCATACGCCGCTTTTATAGCGGAGAGATGTGCGCCAGATTGCGCATACTCATCAATGGACTTGAGATTTTCCCAGATGGTAAATGTAGCCTGACGCAAGTAGGGCGCCTCTCCTAGTCCAGCTGTCAGAATTGATCCAGATGCTTCTTTAATGGCTGCTTCTGCTGGTTTGGCTTTTTCCCAAAATTGCATCGCCTTTAAAGGCCTTATGGATGCCCTAGTAAGGGATGCTATCGGCCCATTGATTGGGGGAGGACTTACATGATCTAGTGCAAAACCTGACCAAGATCCCCGGCTGGAATATGCATAAAGAGTAGCCATGAAGAATTCATTCGCATGGGAGTAATAAGCTTTCACAATGGGAGACGACTGCTGAAAAATTTCAGCATTTTCTTTTGTATCAAAAACACAGAAGAATCCCTGTTTTGTGAGGCTTGGCTTTGTGCTAAAGCCGCCATTAAAACCAGATCCTAGAATTTTACAAAACAGTAATCCGGGAATATTTCTAAAAGGGAACTTTCCAAAAATATAGCGGCTAAAGCCCCACAATCTAGATCTAGGCGCAATATCTATTAAAACTAATACTGTCGTCTGTTCACCCATGAAAATCTTATGAATCTAAATCATCACTGGCGTTGCTATCGACAATGCCAAAACGTCTCATTTTGATATAAAGACCTTGGCGTGATAATCCCAGTAGCTCGGCAGCTGAGGCCCTATTAGACATGGTGAGATCAAGGGCTGCTAGGATACAAAGTTTTTCAATAATGTCAGTCGTTTCAGTGACGATTTGCTTGAGCGGCACTTTACCAACCAATTGAGTCAGCTCTTTTGCATTTTTGCCCAAGCTATCAGATTTGCTAACTGGTTCTCGAGCGGTTTTTGAAAGCTGATGGATGCCAATTGCAACGGCTGATAATTTTCCAGCATTAAAATTTGTTGCTGAGATCACAACATTTAGTGGTGAGCTGCCATCATCGGTGGTGATGGTGGTTGCATAGTCTTTAATCACTCTATGCTCACGCACAGTACCAAGAATAATTTTTAAATCAATGCTGGTTCGGCCAAGCCATAGCTCAAAAGATTTACCAAGAATATTATCTTTCTGAGTGGATTGTGACATCGAAAGAAAAGCGTTATTTGCGGTCAAAATAACACCATTTGCACTACAAATAATGAAGCCATCTTGAAAATCCTCAACTGCCTGTGACACTAAGACGCTTTGATCACTTGCGTTGCCAATTTGAATGCCACTTGCTTTTGGTTTTATCGAAACAAGACAAATATTGTGATTACCCTCGCGAAGAAGCACGCTCGATATTTCAACGTCTTCCTGGAGGTTCTCCAGGGTTGTATTAATTGAAGACTGCATGATCCCCGACTTTGATCCAGCAAGGTATTCCTGTATTGCAATATGATCCTTGGCTGGGAAAAGATTGGTAAAGAGTTTGCCTTGAATCTTTTTAAGATCACCTACTAAAAATCCAGCTGATTTATTAACTTCTAAAATTTTCAGCGTCATGCTGTCAACAATTAGGTAAGCCTGATCAATGCTGTTGAATAATTGTAGGTAGCGATTTTCTATTGCATGAAGACTGGCATAGTCTCGCTCAATTTCTTGTTGGGATTGAACTAATTTTTGCTGAAGGGTTGAAAGACTACTAAGATCTTTTCCAATCGCAATGAGTTTGTTTTGCTGCTCAAAAAAGAGCGTACTAAATTGAATGGGAATGGACGAAGAGTCACCCATCTCTTGATTTACTTGACGCCAATTTTGCTCTTCACTATTTGTGGTGGTTTTAAGTAGCGCGTTTACTTTTGGCTGACTATCAATCGCAACGGTGTCTATCCATTTTTTACCAAGCAGTGACTGCGTCTTGGTATGAACTGGTTTTGAGCCATCAATGACCTGTTCAATCGTTCCAGATTGGTCAATGACTAAAACGAGATCTACAGAATGGGCAAGCAGAGAAGCTGCGAGGTTTGCATTTAATGCATTTAGTTCGGGTGAGGCTAAATCCACAATTTTGGTCACAATATTTTTCTACTTATGCATCTAAGTATTTTTTTTCTAGTAGGCTGAGATGCTGTTCTAACTTTTGCACAGATTCTTCAGGAGTAAAAGCTTTGACATCTGCCTGAATATGATTAAATTTTTCAGGAGCTTTATTATAAAGCGGACCCCCAATAAGAACAATGATTTGAGGGTTATTAGATTTCTCTTTGAGTAACTGAATTAAGCTTGGAAGCTCTTGAAGTTGTTTATAAGTAGAAATAGATACTCCTATTGCATGTTGATACTTTGATTCAATCTCATGAATTAATGAATGCAGTCGATTGTTGATTGGCCGATAAACCAGCCAGCCAGAATAGGTAAAGAAATTAGATAGAATCAAAGTCCCCAGAGAATGCTGCGAGTCTGGAAAGGGGGAGATCAGAATAGATTTATTCTGACGCTTTTCTAATTGAGTAACTTGGAATAAATAATCAAGCTTATGTATTGCTCGCTCTAGCCTTCCAACCCCAATGGATACCTCGGCAAAGCTTAATGTGTCCTCTTCCCAGTGCTTTCCTAGTTTTTTAGCAATTTCAGGAATAAGTTCTAAAACAATGTAGTTAATGGATGATCCATGAGTTTTGAGTACGGTGATTGCCAGTTCGAATGCACCTTCTTCGGTATCGAGCAATAACTCAGTGATTTTGTAGATCTGCTCTTCACTTAGTCGGTTTTGATACCTTTGTTGAGTTGCTGGTGCTTGGATCCAGCTTTCATTTGAGGGCGAGCCAAAGGATGACCAAACGACCTTGCGTTCTATCTCTTCAATTAGCCCAGGTAATTGAGTGTTGAAAACTTCTCTGATGAGTTCTTTTTTGACTAAGGTATCCATCAATGCCCCCGAGGATAAAAATTGCCTATCAACGTTACTTATATGTAAAATAAATATTACATTTATGTCCTTAATAATGCAATTATTTTCGTTATTTAAGGGTTTTTACCTATAAAAATAGGGGTAAATACTAGTTCTAGTAAGATATATTTGGCGTAAAGTTTTGTTTACACAAAGCCAATTCGGTAACGCCAAAAAATGAAGATTAGTAAGCCACTTTACAGCCAAGAACAGCGTGCAAAACGCGATGCAACTGTGTGGACCTTGGTTCAAGGAATCTTGGCGCCAATTCAATTCCTAGTTTGCTTAATTAGCCTCTCTTTAGTCTTGCGCTATCTCATTAGTGGTGAGGGATATGAAATAGCAACTATCTCAGTAATAGTGAAAACGATCTTCCTCTATCTGATTATGTTGACTGGAAGCATTTGGGAAAAAGTAGTTTTTGGAAAGTACCTCTTTGCTGAAAGCTTCTTTTGGGAAGATGTATTTAGTATGCTCGTGATCTCTTTACATACTTTGTATCTTTATTTCCTCATCGTTGGGGGAATGAGTAAACAGGGCTTAATGTATCTCGCATTAGCCGCTTACACCTCTTACTTTATTAATGCTGGGCAATTCATTTACAAGCTCAGAATGGCTCGCGTACAAATGAATAATGGGGTGGTTGCATGAATGCCATTGTGGATTTGCCCCAAGACCACTTAAATAAATCCGGAAAAAATATTCCGATCTATAAAGAGCGTGGCCAAAGAGAAGTATTTTGTGGTCTGACAGGGATTATTTGGCTGCATCGTAAGATTCAAGATGCTTTTTTCTTGGTTGTAGGTTCGCGAACATGCGCCCACTTAGTGCAGTCTGCAGCTGGAGTAATGATTTTTGCAGAGCCCCGTTTTGCCACAGCGATCATTGATGATCGTGATCTAGCAGGCTTGGCTGATGCACATGAGGAGTTAGATCGTGTCGTGAAGGCCCTGCTAGCAAGGCGTCCAGATATCAAGATGCTTTTTTTGGTCGGCTCTTGCCCATCAGAAGTCATTAAATTAGATCTATCTCGCGCTGCTCAGCGATTGAACAAGGAGTTCGTCAGCAAATGCCGCATATTAAGTTATTCCGGTAGTGGGATTGAGACAACTTTTACTCAGGGCGAGGATGCTTGCCTAGCCTCACTCATTATTGACACTCCTAAACAGGTAGCTAGCAAAGATAAAAATTTATTGATCGTAGGTTGCTTGCCTGATGTGGTTGAAGATCAATTCAAACGACTTTTTACTGAGCTGGGTATTGAAAAAGTTTCCTTTTTCCCACCAAAAAACTCTCAACAATCGATTGAAATACATAGCAATACACAATATTTATTGGCCCAACCATTTTTAGCCGAAACAGCTCGATTGATTGAGGAACGTGGCGCAAAAAGAATAGCGGCACCTTTTCCTTTTGGTATTGAAGGAACTACTGCCTGGTTAAAGGCGGCTGCTAATTTATGGGGGATTACACCTGAACACTTTGCGGGTGTAACGCAGGGAAAAATTGAGCGGGCGAAAAAAAGTCTGGCGCGCTATCTACCGATACTGGAAAACAAGAGTATTTCTTTTTTCCCTGATTCTCAATTGGAAATTCCCTTGGCACGCTTCTTATCTCAAGAGTGCGGTATGAAAGTTCTGGAAATTGGGATTCCTTATCTTCACAAGCAGCACCTTGAAGCAGAGTTGGAATTGCTCCCTGAAAATTCCCGCATTGTGGAAGGGCAAGATGTTGAGAAACAGTTAGATAGATGTCGCTCAGATCAGCCTGATATCGTCGTGTGTGGATTGGGATTGGCAAATCCCCTCGAGGCAGAAGGCATCACTACTAAGTGGTCTATTGAATTGGTATTTAGTCCCGTGCATGGCTATGAGCAAGCTGCAGATTTAGCAGAGCTATTTGCACGCCCTTTAAATCGCAGTATGAAGTTAGCGGCATAAGGAATAGGGTCATGCAACTAACCCTATGGACTTATGAGGGCCCTCCACATATTGGTGCCATGCGGATTGCTACCTCGATGACAGACTTGCACTATGTTCTGCATTCTCCTCAGGGTGATACCTACGCAGATTTGCTATTCACGATGATTGGCAGATCTCGCAAGCGTCCTCCGGTTACTTATACGACATTTCAGGCAAGGGATCTAGGGGGCGACACTGCCCAGCTATTTCAGGATTCCGTAAATAACGCATACCATCGTTTTCAACCTAAGGCGATGATTGTTGGCGCATCTTGTACTGCCGAGTTAATTCAGGATGATCCTGGCGGCCTAGCTAGAGCGCTGACGCTGCCGATCCCAGTGATTCCTCTCGAGTTACCTTCTTATCAGAAAAAAGAAAACTGGGGTGCCTCAGAGACTTTTTATCATATCGTGCGTGCTCTAGTTTCATTTGATAAGTCTTTATCGGCGGAGCAGTATCAAGCGCAGAGGTTGGCAAATAGAACTGCACAACAAAAGCCTAGTTGTAATATTTTGGGGCCGACAGCCTTGGGCTTTAGAAACCGCGATGATGTGAAAGAAATTCAAGGCCTATTAGAAGCCATGGGCATTGAGGTTAGGGTAGTAGCCCCTCTCGGCGCCAGCGTTGAAGATTTAAAAACTATTCCTGAGGCAGATTTCAATGTTTTACTGTACCCGGAGATTGGGCAACTCACCTGTAATTGGTTGAGCAAAGTATTTGGTCAGCCTTTTAGTAAAACAACTCCAATCGGTACAAAAGCTACAAAAGAATTTATTCAAGAAGTAGCGCAATTGGCAAAATTAGATCCACAGACTATTTTAAAAGCGCAAGAAGAGCGCGCTAGTTGGTATGCAAAGTCCGTAGACTCGACTTACTTGACTGATAAGAGGGTATTTATATTCGGTGATGCAAGCCATGTGATTGCAGCTGCCAAAGTTGCCGCAGAAGAAATCGGATTTAAGGTGGTTGGCCTTGGAACCTATAGTCGTGAGTTTGCCCGTGAAGTTCGTGAGGCTGCTAAATCCTATGGCGTGGAAGCACTCATTACCGATGATTATCTAGAGGTGGAGCAAAAAGTCTCTGAATTAACCCCAGATTTAGTGTTGGGAACCCAAATGGAGCGGCACATTGCTAAAAGATTGAGCATTCCTTGTGCTGTGATCTCTGCTCCAGTGCATGTACAAGACTTTCCAGCACGTTACTCCCCGCAAATGGGTTTTGAAGGTGCCAATGTTTTGTTTGATACCTGGATTCATCCTCTGATGATGGGTCTGGAAGAGCACCTGATCATGATGTTCCGGGATGATTTTGAATTTAGTGCAAAAGCAGCCCCATCACACTTAGGACATGCAGCTCATAGTGAGGCTAACGAAATAAAGTCATCACAGTTTTCTCCACCAAGCTCTTTGCCAATCAAGGTCGGTACTGAGGAAGCAATTGCTATCTCTGTGGAGAGTCGATGGGCAGCCGATGCTGAAAAAGAATTAGGAAAAATTCCATTTTTTGTCAGAGGTAAAGCACGCCGCAATACGGAAAAATTTGCAGTTGAGCATGGCATTAGTTGCATCACCATTGAAACTCTCTACGATGCAAAGGCTCACTATGGTAGATAAGCATATTCCGATGAGAGTGGCGATTATCACCATGGATACGCACCTATCGAGTGCGACAGAGAGGGCTCGTTATGCTCTTAAAAAGAAAATACCAGGTCTAGAGTTATCTATACATGCTGCTTCAGCTTGGACCGTTGATAGCAAAGCACTTGATAGTTGCATTCATGATATTGAGATGGCTGACATTCTCATTGTGACAATGCTTTTTATGGAGGATCACTACAAACCTGTCATTGAGGCCTTAAAAGCTCGACGCAATAACTGTGATGCGATGGTTTGTGCAATGTCGGCGGGAGAAATCGTTGGCTTAACTCGTATGGGCGGGTTTGATATGGGCAAACCTGCTAGTGGCTTGATTGGTTTGCTAAAGCGCTTAAGAGGCAATAAAGAGAAATCCCAGACAGGTGGCGCTGCACAAATGCGGATGTTGCGTCGTTTGCCAAAAATTTTGCGCTTTATTCCTGGAAATGCACAAGATGTCAGAGTTTACTTTTTGACCTTGCAATATTGGTTGGGCGGATCAGAAGAGAATCTGTATCACATGGTGATGAATTTAGTAAATCGCTATGCAAGCGGTACAAGAGTCGCTCTCAAAACGAAAGAAAAATTGGTGGAGCCATTGATCTATCCAGATAATGGCATTTATCACCCGCGTTTAAAAGGTCGTATGAGTGAGTCCTTATCAGACTTGCCAAAGCTGGTGAGTGATAAAAACTCCAAAGGTCGAGTGGGGCTATTGCTTTTAAGGTCCTATATATTGGCCGGCAATACCTTGCATTACGACTCAGTCATTGCATCATTAGAAGCGCAAGGACTTCAAGTCTTACCGATCTTTGCGGTTGGCCTTGATGCAAGACCGGCAATAGACCAATTTTTCTATCAAAACGGTAAGAATATTGTTGATGCGGTAGTTTCTCTCACTGGATTCTCATTGGTTGGCGGTCCTGCTTATAACGATGCAAAAGCCGCTGAAGAAGTATTGGCATCTCTTGATGTTCCTTACATCGCTGCGCAGCCGCTAGAGTTCCAAACATTAAACGAATGGGGTAGCTCTGATCGCGGATTACTCCCAGTTGAAAATACCTTGATGATTGCCATACCAGAATTAGACGGTGCGATTGTGCCAATGGTATTTGGCGGGCGTGCAGGTGATGCGGATGTGCAATGCAAAGGCTGTCATAAGGGCTGTGTATTTGAGGCAAGCATCAATCGCCATGATATGCACACCTGTGTCGAGCGTACTGCGATGTTGGCGGCAAGAGTGAGTAAGCTAGTTGCTTTGCGCAAATCAGAGAAGGCAAATCGAAAAGTTGCACTAGTCATATTTAACTTCCCTCCAAATGCGGGCAGAGTGGGAACGGCGGCTCATCTGAGTGTATTTGAGTCAGTCTTCAATACATTAAATAGTTTAAAGGCAGAGGGATATACCGTCGATGTACCAAACTCTGTAGATGAGTTTAGAGATCAAATATTGGCAGGGAATTCTAAAGAATTTGGTACCGATGCAAATGTCCATGCTCATATTGATGCAAATGATCACATCAAACGGGAGCCTTGGCTAAAAGAGATTGAATCTCAATGGGGGCCTGCCCCAGGTACATTTTTATCGAATGGATCCTCAATATTTATTCTTGGAAAACAATTTGGAAATGTTTTTGTAGCGCTGCAACCTGGATTTGGGTATGAGGGTGATCCAATGCGCTTGTTGTATGAAAAAGGATTTGCTCCTACGCATGCTTTTTCAGCCTTCTATCGCTATATTCGCGAAGACTTTGCTGCATCTGCAGTACTTCACTTCGGTACTCATGGTGCGCTTGAGTTCATGCCTGGCAAACAATCGGGCATGTCTGGTGCATGCTGGCCAGATCGTCTGATTCATGATTTACCAAATCTTTATATCTATGCATCTAACAATCCCTCTGAGGGCGCGATCGCTAAAAGACGTGCTGGAGCAACGCTAATTAGTTACTTAACTCCACCGGTATCTCAGGCTGGTTTATATCAAGGTCTTCTTGAATTTAAGGAGGCGGTTGAGCATTGGCGCAAATTGGCTCCAATCAATATCGATACAGCGTGGAACGCTAATCAGCTGGAGTTACTAGAATCATTGCAAGCGCAAGCAGTCAGTTTGGAGTTTGCACAAGCTGAGCCCTTATGGAAAAATTTAGACACCAATAAAGTCAATGCAATTGTTTTACGTCTTAGCGAGCAGATTCTCGAATTAGAGTACGCACTCATTCCCTACGGACTGCATATTTTAGGGGAGCCTGTAAATCATGAACAAAGTATGGAGATGCTAATTAGCTATTCATCAGTTCAAGAGGGTGAGCTAAAAAATATTAGTAAAGCAGCTTTAGGTGAATTAGTTCAAAGCGGCAATATTGAACAATTTGTAAAAAATCAAAAGCTATCTCTTACTGAAGGCCTCAAGGTAGAGTTAGAGCAGATACTAACTATGTACCGCGAGCTGCAATCGGATAGTGAGATGCAGGGGATATTTAAGGCATTAGATGGTCGTTACATCAGACCAGCACCTGGTGGAGATGTGCTGCGAAATCCACAAGTCCTGCCTACTGGTCGAAATGTCCACGGCTTTGATCCATTTCGGATTCCTAGTAAGTTCGCCATGAAAGATGGTCAATATCAGGCAAGTAAGCTCCTAGAGCGTTATCAGGCGGATGGTAATCCATTGCCAGAGTCAATTGCAATGGTGTTGTGGGGTACTGATAACTTAAAGACTGAGGGCGGTCCAATTGCACAAATATTTGCTTTGATGGGTGCGTTACCCCGCTTTGATAGTTTTGGTCGCTTGGCTGGGGCCCAATTAATTTCCTTGGAAGAATTAGGTCGTCCAAGAATAGATGTGATGGTATCGATTTCTGGAATTTTTAGAGATTTGATGCCTTTGCAGATTCGGATTCTTGCAGAAGCTGCTTATTTAGCTGCATCAGCTGACGAACCATTGGAGCAAAACTTTATTCGTAAACATGCGCTCTCATATCAAGCATTAAATAATTGCGA
>Ga0209188_1003663_pt1 | contig 10460 bp, 6 predicted proteins | sample C_130625_EF_Meta_FD_187307 | JGI IMG/M metagenome (GOLD analysis project Ga0209188, IMG submission 187307) | Freshwater microbial communities from Lake Croche, Canada to study carbon cycling - C_130625_EF_MetaG (SPAdes) (version 2) | ecosystem: Environmental > Aquatic > Freshwater > Lake | place...
TTCGAACTGGGCAGCGCTTGGAACGCTTGGTGCGTTGATTCCGAACTGCATCATCTTATCGGATGCGGGAAACCATGCCTCGATGATCGAAGGGATCAAGCATAGCCGCGCCGAGCGTCATATTTTCAAGCATAACGACGTAGCCGATTTGGAGCGCATCCTGAAGACGCTTGATCCTGAGCGTCCAAAACTGATCGCGTTTGAATCGGTCTATTCGATGGATGGCGATATTGGTCCAATCAAGGAGATTTGCGATCTCGCCGATCAATATGGTGCGATGACCTATCTCGACGAAGTTCATGCTGTGGGCATGTATGGTCCGCGCGGTGGCGGCATTGCTGAGCGTGAGGGCTTGATGGATCGAATTACGGTCATCGAAGGCACACTTGGTAAAGCTATTGGTGTTGTTGGCGGCTATATCGCGGCATCGGAAGCGCTGTGCGATTTTATTCGCAGCTTTGCCTCTGGCTTTATTTTTACAACCGCACTCCCTCCAGCGGTCGCAGCAGCTGCAGCGGCCTCTATCCGTCATCTCAAGACGTCCAATGATGAACGGACGGGGCAGCGTGATCGGGTACAGCGTTTACGCATGAAGCTTGATGCAGCGGGTGTTCCCTATATGCGCAACGATAGCCATATCGTTCCGGTGATGGTGGGTGACGCTAAAAAATGTAAATGGATCAGCGATTTGCTGATGGACCGTTACGGCATCTATATTCAGCCGATCAACTATCCAACAGTGCCACGCGGAACGGAACGGTTACGCATTACCCCGACACCGCTTCACTCGGATGCGGATATCAATCATCTTGTCGGTGCTTTATCGGAACTTTGGTCACACTGCGCTCTTAATCGGGCGGTCGCTTAAAGAAGCTCAATTCACTGGGCGTTGATCAAGCGCGATCAGCGCAATAAAGGCGAAGAGTATGGGAAACGCTAAAGTGTCAGACATAACCATCCCGATAAAGATGGTTATCGTATCCATGGACACAAACATGGCCAGTGCGACCATGCGTGCGTTTCAAAGCTTGCGTCGTGACTATCCGGGTTTGACGCTCACGCTTCACGGCGCCTCTGAATGGATTGATCGGCCGGAAAAGCTCGAACGGTGTCGTGCGGATATTTTATCGGCTGATATCGTTATCGCGGCCATGTTGTTCATGGAAGACCACTTCAAGCCTGTGATCAATGAGTTGATCGAAAGACGCGATTCAGCTGACGCGATGGTTTGCCTGTTATCCGCAAGTGACGTCATGAAAATGACCCGTATGGGTCATTTCAAGATGGATGGTGAGCCTGGTGGTATTGCGGGGCTGCTAAAGAGATTGCGGGGGGGCTCGAAGGACAAGCCAGCTTCCGCTGGTGCGCAACAGATGAAAATGTTGAAGCGCCTACCGCAAATCTTGCGCTTTATCCCCGGCACGGCGCAGGATGTGCGGGCGTATTTTCTGGCCCTTCAATATTGGCTTGCTGGATCGGACGATAACATCGCCAATCTCGTGCGCATGATCATTGATCGTTATGCTGCAGGGCCTCGCAAGGCCTTGCGCGGAAGGGTCAAGGTAAACCCGCCGATCGAATATCCCGAGACCGGTGTCTATCATCCCAAAATGGCTGGCCGCATGGGAACGGATGCGAGCAAATTGCCACGCGTTGCTGGGCGTCGCGGAACGGTTGGCCTTCTGGGCCTTAGGTCCTACATGCTCGCGGGCAACAGCAAGCATTATGATGGCGTGATCGAAGCACTAGAGGCGCGCGGATTGAATGTTATTGTAGCCTTTGCATCGGGCCTTGATAATCGCCCGGCGGTTGAAACCTATTTCATGAAAGATGGCCGAGCTACGGTTGATGCCGTTGTTTCGCTAACGGGTTTCTCGCTCGTAGGGGGCCCCGCCTATAATGACGCGCAAGCAGCAGATGATCTGTTGGCTAAACTCGATGTGCCTTATATCGCGGCTCACCCTGCTGAAATTCAAACGCTTGAACAATGGGGCGCCTCTGATCGCGGCTTGCTGCCGGTTGAATCGACCATCATGGTGGCTATTCCTGAATTGGATGGCGCAACCGGCCCTATCGTCTTTGGCGGCAGGTCGGATAATTCGGGCCTTGCGTGCAAAGGCTGTCATCGTGGATGTGTTTTCCCAGCAGGAGACAATGAGCGCAATATGCAAAGCTGCATCGAGCGCTCGGAAATGTTAGCCGCGCGCGTTGATCGTTTGGTATCGCTACGTCAAACGCCGATCGCGGAAAGAAAAATAGCTCTCGTTATTTTCAATTTCCCACCTAATGCGGGCAATACCGGAACAGCTGCCTATTTATCGGTATTCGAGTCGCTTCATAAAACACTCATAGCGATGAAGGCTGAGGGTTACACGGTTGAGGTTCCGGCCTCGCCCGAAGTGCTACGCGAAGCCGTCGTCAATGGTAACCGCGAACGATATGGCGCGGATGCGAATGTGCATTTCCGTATTCCCGTCGATAACCACGTTCGGCGCGAGCGTTGGTTGTCGGAGATTGAAGCACAATGGGGTCCAGCACCTGGCAAGCAGCAAAGCGATGGCGGGTCGATTTTTGTGCTCGGTCTTGAGCTCGGTAATGTCTTTATAGGCATTCAACCGGCCTTTGGATATGAAGGCGATCCGATGCGCCTTTTGTTTGAAAAAGGGTTTTCGCCAACGCATGCCTTTTCGGCGTTTTATCGTTGGCTGCGCGAAGATTTCGGAGCCAATGCAGCGCTTCATTTTGGTACCCATGGCGCCCTTGAATTTATGCCTGGAAAGCAGACGGGACTAACGGCCAAAGATTGGCCGGACCGTATGATTGGGGACCTCCCGAATTTTTATCTCTACGCCGCCAATAACCCATCCGAAGGCGCGATTGCGAAACGCCGAGGCGCGGCTACCTTGATCAGCTATATGACGCCGCCGATTGCCCATTCGGGCCTCTATCGCGGCTTGCTTGATCTTAAAGGATCGATTGAAAGTTATCGCACCGTATTGGCCGATGGCGCCGAGCCGGATCAGGAATTAATTGCCCTTATTCAAAGCCAAGCCGCCCTTGTTGATTTGGCATCCGCTGAGCCCGCATGGAGCAGCGAGGCAAGTGCTAAAATCGATGAACTTGGTAAAGCCATTCTCGAACTTGAATATACGCTTATTCCGCACGGGCTGCACGTGGTCGGCGAACCTTTATCGCCCGAGCAGCGCATTGAAATGCTTGAAGCGGTGGCTGATGCTTCGCACAGTATTCGCTTCGATCGTTCAATCGTTGAGTCGATTGCAAAAGGAGCATCGCCGGAAGCTTTATCGAGTCAGTTAGATCAGGCGCACCACGCTACGCAATTGGCAGCGTTGAAAACATTATCGGATACCAATCGCTGGCTTTCTGACGATCATGAAATCCCTGCGATGATGCGGGCGCTTGATGCGCGCTTTATCCGCCCTGCACCGGGTGGGGATGTGTTGCATAATCCTGCCGTCATGCCGACAGGTCGTAATCTTCATGGGCATGATCCATTCCGGTTGCCAAGCGCTTACGCGATGAAGGATGGCGCGCGGCAGGCCGAGAAGATATTGAACCGTCATATTGAAGACACGCAGAATATGCCCGAGACGGTGGCCATTGTCTTGTGGGGCACGGATAATCTTAAAAATGAAGGTGCTCCAATTGCCCAAGCCTTAGCGCTTATGGGTGCACAGCCTCGGTTTGATGGTTATGGTCGGTTGGTTGGTGCGCAGTTGATCCCGCTTGATCAATTAGGGCGGCCCCGTATTGATGTGATGTGCACTTTATCGGGCATTTTCCGCGATCTCTTACCGTTGCAAATCAAACTCTTGGCAGAGGCCGCTTATTTTGCCGCTATTGCTGATGAGCCCTTGGATAAAAACTTCATTCGCAAACACGCACTTGCTCATCAGGCTGAGCATGGCTGTGATATGGAAACAGCGAGCCTGCGCGTGTTTGGCAATGCCGATGGCGCATACGGGTCGAACGTCAATCATCTCATTGAAAACAGCCGTTGGGATGAGGAAGATGAATTAGCCGAAACCTATACCCGCCGAAAGAGCTTTGCTTATGGCGTGAATGGTAGACCAACACAGCAAACCGCTGTTCTGAATGGTATTTTATCAAAGGTTGACTTCGCCTATCAGAATCTCGATTCGGTAGAGTTGGGCGTCACAACCGTTGATCATTATTTCGATACGCTTGGCGGTATCAGCCGCGCCGTGCGTCGTGCAAAGGGTGGCGAGACGGCTGCCGTTTATATCAGCGATCAAACGCGTGGCGATGGTGTGGTACGCACCTTGTCGGAACAAGTATCGCTTGAAACCCGCACCCGCATGCTCAACCCGAAATGGTACGATGGCATGTTAAGCCATGGCTATGAGGGCGTTCGGCAGATTGAAGAACATATCGCCAATACGGTTGGCTGGTCTGCGACGACTGGTGAAGTTCAGCCATGGGTTTATCAGCAATTGACCCAAACTTTTATGCTTGATCCGGAAATGCGCGAGCGGTTAGCCGCCCTTAACCCGACGGCATCAGCCAATATGGCCAATCGTTTACTCGAAGCGCATCGCCGGAATTATTGGAACCCGGATGACGCTACGCTTGAAGCGCTCAAAAACGCCAGCGAGGACCTTGAGGATATTTTAGAAGGCGTCCGCGAAAGTGCCGCCGCGTGACGGCATGATCCTGAACGCCTGGAGCAGCGTATAGAGGCCATGCAACAGGAAAAGCGCACAATGGTCGTCTGGCTCGGGATATGGGCAATTGCCGCAACACTCATGATTGCGGTTGATATGGTTTGGCTGACATGGCTCGGCCGTGGCTTTTATATGCAGGAAATTGGCGATATTTTATTAGATACGCCCAATCTTCCTGCGGCTCTCGCCTTTTACGGGTTATATAGTGTGGGTGTAGTGGTCATCATCATCGCGCCGGCCATTGAGGCCCAATCCGTGCTGCGCGCTTTGCTCTACGGGCTATTGTTCGGGATTGTTGCCTATGGCACTTATGATTTGACCAATCTCGCCGTTATGAAAGGCTTCACCACAAAGATTGCCTTTATCGATATGGCTTGGGGTGGCGTAGTAACAGGCTTTGTCAGTGCCGCGACGGTTAGAATAGCAACCGCGCTTGGATGGTAGTCTAAAAGACCACGGGATATGCGCTTCTTCTGGATCCTCTCATACTTGACCCGTATCGCCTGAAGCGGGCAAACACGCTTCTTATAAAAGGTATCTTTGGTTCATCATCTGTCGAAAGAGAGGTTCCCATGTCTCGCACCCTGATTGCTCCCTCTGTCCTCTCTGCTGATTTTTCGAAACTGGGCGACGAGGTTGAAGCCGTTGTTAAAGCGGGTGCGGATTGGATTCATCTCGATGTCATGGATGGTCATTTTGTGCCGAACATCACCTTCGGCCCAACTGTGATCAAAGCCATCCGCAACCGCACGGACAAGATTTTCGATTGTCATCTGATGATCGCACCCGCTGATCCCTATCTTGCCGCCTTCGCCGATGCCGGATGCGATTATATTACCGTTCATGCCGAGGCAGGACCGCATCTCGACCGCTCACTGCAAACCATTCGTGCTTTGGGTAAAAAGGCAGGCGTCTCACTTAATCCATCAACGCATGAAAGCGTTATTGAATATGTGCTCGACCGTCTCGATCTTGTGTTGTTGATGACGGTCAATCCCGGGTTCGGCGGACAGGCGTTTATTCCCTCGGTGATCGAGAAGGTTGCGCGTGTGAAGAAGATGATAGGTACACGCGATATCCGGATCGAGATCGACGGCGGGGTGACGCCTGAAACAGCACCATTGCTGACGGCAGCAGGTGCAGATGTGCTGGTAGCAGGGTCAGCCGTGTTTAAGGGCGGACCTTCGGCTTATGCAGCAAACATTACCGCTATTCGTACTGTGGCGGATGCCGCCGCGCGATAAAGGGTAGTGAAGTAATATATCCGTCATTGCGAGCGAACGCGAAGCAACCCAGCTAGTGGAACGTCAAAAAAGTGCGGTGTTGCAACTGCGCTTTTTCTTTCACTATCAGCTGGGTTGCTTCGCGTTCGCTCGCAATGACGGTTATGGTTGTTTCGCTTTTTTCACGGAGAAATGACAAAAAAGCGGGTGGAGACTAGCTCCACCCGCTTTCATTGTTAATTGCTTAAAGAGCTCAAAACAGCCCCTCAACCTCACCTGCATCGTTCAACCGGATGACTTCGGCTGACGGTACCTTTGGCAGGCCGGGCATGGTCATGATCTCGCCGCATATGGCGACGATGAACCCTGCACCTGCAGAGAGGCGTACTTCACGCACGGGGATGGAATGGCCTGTGGGCGCGCCACGCACATTCGGATCCGTCGTAAAGGAGTATTGCGTCTTCGCCATACAGACGGGGAGGTTGCCATAGCCAGCTGCTTCCCAGACTTTCAGCTGATCGCGGATAGACTTGTCGGCGATGACCGCATCGGCGTGATAAATCTTCTTAGCCACTGTTTCGATTTTCTCAAACAGAGGCATCGCATCCGGATAAAGCGGCTGGAAGTTCGCAACGCCCGATTCTGCAAGTGCTACAACCTTGTGGGCCAGCTCTTCGATACCGGCTGAGCCATGTGCCCAATGCTTGCAAAGAATGGCTTCTGAGCCTTGCGAGGCGACGAAGTCTTTAACGGCTTGGATTTCCGCGTCAGTATCGGAGAAGAAGTGATTGATGGCAACAACAACCGGAACGCCAAAGCCCTTGGTGTTGGCGATGTGACGACCCAAATTGGCGCAGCCCTTTTTAACGGCTTCCACATTCTCGGTGCCAAGATCGGCCTTAGCCACGCCGCCATTCATTTTCATCGCCCGGACGGTGGCGACAATGACAGCGGCTGATGGCTTCAAGCCAGCCTTGCGGCACTTGATGTCGAAGAATTTTTCAGCACCTAAATCAGCGCCGAAGCCCGCTTCCGTCACAACATATTCGCCGAGCTTCAACGCAGCCGTCGTTGCGATGACCGAGTTACACCCATGCGCGATATTGGCGAACGGGCCGCCATGCACGAAAGCCGGATTGTTCTCGAGCGTCTGCACGAGGTTTGGCTGCATGGCGTCCTTCAAGAGAACGGCCATCGCGCTGTCGGCTTTGATGTCGCGGCAATAGATCGGCGTCTTGTCGCGGCGATAGGCCACGACAATATCACCCAAGCGCTTTTGCAGATCCATGAGATCCTTCGAGAGGCAGAGGATCGCCATGACTTCGGAGGCAACCGTAATATCAAAGCCGGTCTGGCGCGGGAAACCGTTGGACACACCACCGAGCGACACGACGATATCGCGCAGCGCGCGATCGTTCATATCCATCACGCGGCGCCATACCACGCGGCGTTCGTCAATGCCGAGGTCATTGCCCCAATAGATGTGGTTATCAATCATAGCCGAGAGCAAATTATGCGCCGAGGTGATGGCGTGGAAATCGCCCGTGAAATGCAGGTTCATTTCTTCCATCGGTACGACTTGCGCATAGCCGCCACCTGCAGCGCCGCCCTTCATACCGAAATTCGGGCCGAGCGAGGCTTCGCGGATGCAGACAATCGCCTTTTTGCCGATACGGTTAAGGCCATCGCCCAGACCGACCGTCGTGGTCGTTTTACCTTCGCCTGCTGGCGTCGGGTTAATGGCGGTAACAAGAATGAGCTTGCCGTCTTTGCGGCTTTCGAGCGACTTTAAAAAGCTCTGGCTGACTTTCGCTTTGTCGTGGCCATAAGGGAGCAAATCTTCTGCGGGGATACCAAGCTTGGCACCAATCTCCATGATCGGTTTCTTTTTTGCCTCGCGGGCGATTTCGATATCGGTTTTTACGGCCATTGTTTGCTCCCCTTTTTTTCAAGCTTACGCTTGGCTCCATGGCGATGTTTTGCCGCATGATTGGGGATCAATCTATCGAAATATCGTCAGATACTTGTACCCAATAGGCGTAGGCTTGATATTCGCGCGGAAGATATGTCTGATTTACGCCGTGTCCTGGCGAAATTTGGATAATGAGGGTTCTCTGCCGTCGCAGACGAAACAATCAGAATTTGAAGCTTGCCGAAATTTCTTTCGACATTTCCCGTAAGTCGTTTCGAAACATCGCAGCAATCGGGCCTAATCTTTTGCCGTGAAGGGTCACCGTGAACCATTGCGACTGGATCGGAAAGCCTTCGACATCGAGAACAGCAATCGAGCCATCGATCCGATAGGCGGCAACCGCATGATGCGAAAGCACGGCACAGCCGAGCCCGCCTGCCACCGCCTCTTTGATGGCCTCGTTCGAGCCGAGGTTCAATTTAACGCGTGGGCGAATGCCTTGGGCGGCAAAAAACCGTTCCGCCATCATACGCGTGCCGGATCCTTCTTCGCGCAAGATAAAGGCTTCATTGGCCAGCACCGAAAGCGGGATATTGTGCTGCTTCGTCAGCGGGTGGTGAGGCGGCGCAATCACCACCAGCGGATTATTAAGAAACATTTCCGTCTCGACATCGAGATCTGACGGCGGAACCGACATGACGGCAAGATCAACCTTGTTCTCGCGTAAGGCTTGAATAACGCCGTCGCGGTTAAACACATCGAGTTTGATATCAATCTCCGGATAGGTTTCACAAAAGCGGCCGAGCATGCGGGGAATGAAATATTTAGCCGTGCTGACAACGGCTACCCGCAACTCACCGCGGGAAAGGCCTTTTGTGCGGTCGGTTACCTGTTGAAAGGCGTTCCATTCTCCCAACATGGCCCGGGCGGTGGCGGCGAGTTCTTTGCCAATATCGGTGAGGTGAATTTTCTTTCCAATCACCTCATAAAGCGGCAGTCCGATCGAAAGCGACAACTCCCGCAACTGCATAGAGGCGGTTGGCTGGGTGATGTGGCACTTCTGCGCGGCCCGCGTCATGCTGCCCTCATCCGCGAGTGCAAGGAACAGGCGTAATTGTCGAAACGTTGCATTCATAGATAAATATCTATCATAATACTCATTAAAATCAATTTTTATCCATGCATTTGATCTGCTAGGCGCTCTTTTCAGCAAAAAGGAGTGCTGCTTATGTCCAATTTCATCGATCCAGCCATTTTATTCTTCATTTTCGGTGTTTTAGCCGGGGCCATCCGCTCCAATCTTGAGATTCCTCAACCGATTTCCCGCTTTTTGGCCCTCTATCTGCTGATGGCGCTCGGCTTGCGGGGCGGCTTTGAACTTGCCCATTCTGGCCTGACCCCGACGGTGGTGAGCGGGTTGGTGGCCGCGCTTCTTCTGGCCGTTTCCGTGCCTTTGATTGGATATTTGCTGTTAAAGCGCGTCGTATCGGGATTTGACGCAGCCGCGATTGCGGCCACTTACGGCTCGGTGAGCGCGGTTACCTTTATCACGGCCACCCGCTATCTGGACGATCATGGCATCGCCTTTGGCGGCCATATGGCGGCGGCCATGGCCTTCATGGAATCCCCTGCAATTGTGATGGCCATCTTGTTTGCCAATCATCTGAGGAAGGGCAAAAAGGTCGATGCGAAACTGGCTTCGCCGCTCCATGTCATCAAAGAATCCCTGACGGACGGCGCGCAAATCTTGTTGATGGGATCGGTGGTCGTCGGGTTAATCTCCGGTGATGCCGGCAAAGTCGCGATGCAGCCTTTTGCAGGCGATTTATTCAAAGGCATGTTAGCCTTCTTCCTGCTCGATATGGGCTTGATGACGGCCAGAAATTTCCCTTCGTTCCGTACCCTATCGCCCTGGTTGATGGCCTATGCGGTTTTAGGCCCGATCGTCCATGCCGCGCTCGCGCTCGCGCTTTCGCTCTTGTTGCATCTCTCGGCGGGTGATGCCGGCTTGTTGATGGTGCTGGCCGCGAGTGCTTCCTATATTGCGGTTCCAGCGGCTTTGCGCTTTGCGCTGCCCGAGGCCAATGCCTCGCTCTATTTTGGCCTATCGTTGGGGATTACGTTCCCGATCAATATCTTGATCGCCATCCCGATCTATATCGGAATTGCGCAACGCGTATTGGCTTGACAGAGTCGTCATTGGATTGCCCTATCCGAGCCTCATTGTTAAGGGCACCAAGGACGATCCAATGGCGATACCCCATTCTCTTGCGAGAAAACTTCAGCTCCCTGCCATTGCGGCCCCACTGTTCTTGGCGTCAGGCCCGGACCTTGTCGTTGAAACCTGTCGGGCTGGGATGGTCGGCACATTTCCTGCGCTTAATCAGCGAACAACCGATGGGTTCGAGGAATGGCTCCATGAGATTGAGAAGCGTTTATCCGCAGAGCCAAAGGCGGCACCCTTCGGTGTCAATCTGATCGTCCATAAAACCAATACGCGGCTCGCTCAGGATCTTGATTGCGTCGTCAAGCATCGCGTGCCGATCGTCATTACATCGCTTGGAGCTGTTCGCGATGTGGTTGATGCCGTCCATTCCTATGGCGGCTTGGTCTTCCATG
>Ga0209188_1003664_pt1 | contig 10459 bp, 13 predicted proteins | sample C_130625_EF_Meta_FD_187307 | JGI IMG/M metagenome (GOLD analysis project Ga0209188, IMG submission 187307) | Freshwater microbial communities from Lake Croche, Canada to study carbon cycling - C_130625_EF_MetaG (SPAdes) (version 2) | ecosystem: Environmental > Aquatic > Freshwater > Lake...
GCGCAAAATTGAAAACAAAAGTATTCAATTTTATTTGCAAACCAAAGTATTAGTCTGTTTGTACATCTACAATTTTATTATTTTTAATAATAAAATACAATTCCATAAAGTTACGGGTTGCCCAAACGATTCTTTCGCCATTTTGTGTGTAGGGTTGCATTACAAAACTGTATTCAGTAATGTTGCGTTTTGCAAACCATTCTTTAACCAATTCAAATTCTGTCATTTTAAATCTACGCCTTTCATATAAATATTTTCTAAATCAAATTCTTGAGCCATCATTTTAGCTAATCGTTTGAAGTGTTTGCCGTGTACCTCTGATTTTTTATTTTCTTCTTGCCATGCGTGAATTAACTCATGGGCAATTAGTGTGTTTATATCACGGGTTGCATTGGTCAGGTATATAGTAACCCTATGCTCTAGTAGCTTACCTGTTTTATTAGAATAGTGTGGTATGTAAAACCCATCCCATTTTTTATGTATGCGTGTTTTAAAACGCAATGTTACTGGCTTAGTTAAACCTAAAAATTTAATGTAATCGTTTAATTGTTTCATAGGTTTATTATACCATAAAAAAATGTAGGGGCATAAAGCCCCTACAATCTATCAGGCTTTTTCGTTCCTGATAAAGTCTGCAATCTTAGCGAGTGCAGTCTTATTAGCCTTAGTTAATGATTCTATATCATTCTCAGGCAATCCCAATGCCATGCCGATATAATCAGCGTGTACATCTTTTTTGATTGGTGTTTCACCAGTCTTGCTTTTGTATACCTTTGCTTGATATACTTTTTCACGGGACAACTTAGCGACAATAGACCTTACAGTCTTGCCCAAATCATTAGCGATTGTCTCAACGCTAACGCCTGATTGATAATCAGCAACCATTTTTAGGGTTTGCTCAGGTGTGTAGTTTACAGTTTTCGTAGTCATGTTACATTCTCCTTTAAGGTTTCATTACAAACAAAATATAGTATATCATAGGGGCAAAGAAAAAGCAAGCAATTATTGTTGCTTGAATTAGTTCTTTAAATAATCTTTTCATTTCATTTTCTCCGTTTGATGAATCAATTATAGTCGATTGGATTACCATTTGCCAATTGATTTTTTCTATTGGTGTGATAGTCTAAAACTATTACTATGTATACTTTTGTTTACAATTATTTCTAGAAACAAAAGTATTACTGCAGCTACTACATATGAGAAACAAAAGTATTACATTGTAAATGTAATACTTTTGTTTCTAAACAGGGCGGTTATCAGACTAACCCCAAAGCCATAGCATGGGGACCCACCCACACGCGGCCTATATGAGAAATTTTGAAACACCCTAAGGTGCCAAAATCTACACTTGTCAACGTACCCCTAAACTGTTACAATTAACAAAAAGGATATAACCATGACCACTCACCTACCAGCGGAAATTATTCGCATATCACCAGAGGCACTAGAAGTAGCAAATGCATATTTGCAACTTAATGACGCCCGTAAGGTAGCCAGTGAATTGGACTTAGACCCCGAAACTGTCACTAACCTCTTAGCCAAACGCGAAGTTAAAAGTTATATTGATAGTGTATTTTTTGATTCGGGCTACAACAACCGCTTTTTAATGCGTAAAGCTATGGATGCACTCATTAAACAAAAGTTTAGTGAGCTTGAAGAATCGCAAACTGGGTCAACCAAAGACATTGCTGAATTGTTACAAATGTCTCATAAAATGTCAATGGATCTACTAGACAGAGAAATTCAATTGGAAAAAGCCAGACAAGCTACAGGCCCACAAAAACAAGTTAACGTGCAAATCAATGATGCACTAGATGGATCAAAGTATTCACAGCTAGTTCAAAGATTGATTACTGGCGAAGGTGTTTAATGCTAGTAGTTTCCAGACCAGATATTAACGTAGACGCAATCACGGAATTCGACCCTCAACAGAGGTTTATTAAGCTACCTATAGTAAACTACTTAAAGTTGTTGGATGTCTACGATACAATCAACCGCCCACAAGTTGCGCTCATCAACGCAGTCAACGATCCCAAATATAGATTTATATGCGCTGCCTTAGCACGTAGACTGGGCAAAACTTACATAGCTAACGTAATTGGGCAATTGGTTACATTAGTACCACAGTCTAACGTGTTGATTATTTCACCAAACTATAACTTAAGTTCGATCAGTTTTGAACTGCAACGTAAATTAATCAAACATTTTGATTTAGAAGTTTCCAGAGATAATTTAAAGGACAAGATTATTGAGCTGAGTAATGGATCCACCATCAGGATGGGCTCGCTCAGCACAGTTGATTCGACTGTGGGTCGTAGCTACGATTTAATTATATTTGATGAGGCTGCATTAGGTGAAGGTGGTGAAGCTGCCTTTAATGTTGCACTACGCCCTACCTTAGACAAGCCCCAAGCCAAAGCGATATTTATTTCTACACCACGAGGTAGAAATAACTGGTTTGCGCAGTTTTATAACCGTGGATTTGACAGCAACTTTCCTGAATGGATTTCATTGCAGGCCGATTACACCGAAAACACCCGCATGGCAGAATCGGATGTGCAAGAGGCTAAACGTTCCATGTCGCGTGCAGAGTTTGAACAAGAATATTTAGCCAGTTTCACGGTATTTGCTGGTCAGATTTATACTTTGCAGGAAGAGAATATTTCTCTTCCACCTGATAACTTGCGTGGCGAAGCAATAGCAGGTTGTGACCCTGGGTATAGGGATTCAACAGCATTTGCAGTAATTGTCTACGACTATACAACCGATGTGTTTTGGATAGTAGATGAATATTTAAAGGCTGAAAAGACCACTCAAGAACACGCTGTTGCATTTAGCGAGTTGAACGCTCGCTGGGGTGTTGAAATAGTATTTATTGATTCTGCAGCTGCACAGTTTGCTAATGATTTAGCTTACTTATACAATATTAGCACAACCAAAGCTAAAAAAGATGTACTTCCAGGTATTGCGTATGTTCAGACACTGCTACAGCAAAACCGACTTAGGGTCGCGCCTCACTGCACCAATGTTAGAGCGATGTTTGATCAATACCGCTGGGATCAACGCGAGGGTCTGCAACGTGAAAGACCTATGCATGATGAATATAGTCACATGGCTGATGCCATCCGCTACGCACTATACACGTACACAGTCTAGCAACATAAAAAATTACATTGACTTTAGTATGCTGTTATAGTATAATACTCCAATAGCATAAAGTGTAAAAAAATTAAGCTTAAATTTTGGGAAAAAATAAGATGGATAGAGATACTTACCTACAACTGATCAGAAGCATATTCTGCTCAGAATTTGCCTTTTATTTAAAAGCAGCCAATTTTCATTGGAATGTTGAAGGTTCGGACTTCTATGAATTCCACCTTTTATTTGAGCGTATTTATCTAGAAGTATATGGTATTGTAGACGACTTTGCTGAAGAAGTCCGTGCATTGCGTGCACAAACTCCAGCTGATTTAGTCACCTTACAGTCACTATCAAAAATTACACCACAACCTGAAGTAATGTCTGGTATGTCAATGGCTCAAGAGTTGTTAGCCGATTCGGACATGATGGCAGAGATTTTTGGCATGGCTTTTGTAGAAGCAGAAGCTCAAGGCGATCATGGCTTGTCAAACTTTTTGGCGGATCGTCAAGATGCACACCGCAAGCATTCGTGGATGTTACGCAGCACATTAAAGTAAATGGCAAAGAATACAAATAAGCGAATTCCAGTAAAATGGGTTCGTGACCGTGCTAAGTCTGCATACGAGAAAAAAGAATCGTGCTATATTTGCACTACTCATATGGACTTAGAACTTCATCACTTACACTCAGTGACCATACTCTTGGATAAATGGGCTCTAGCTAAAGGCTATGACATTTCAACTGACGAAGGCATTTTAGCTGTTAGAGACGAGTTTATTAGTGAACATAATACAGAGTTATATGATCAGGTGTACACCCTTTGTAACACACATCATGTAGCGTTGCATAGTGTTTATGGTAAAGCTCCGAAACCTGGTTCTGAACCGAAACAGGCTCATTGGATTGAGACACAGCGTAACAAGCATTTGGGTGGTGAACGTGTAATACCTAAAACTAGTTCGGGCAGTTTTTTCTCAGAGTTTATTTAAAAAGGGAAAAATATGTCGTGGATAGATACAACCAAAAACTGGATAGTTACTAAACTAAATCCAGCTCAAGGTAGGGTTGCACAAGGTGAGGGTGTTATCATCCCTACCGAAGCAACGATTACCTACCAACAAGCTTTTAGAAAACTTGAATCCGTTAATAGATCTGTAAGCATGCTAGTAAATGCATGTAGTAGCATGGACTATGACGTTAAAGATAAAGTTACCGAAGGCGTGGTAAATGGAATTAGGCAAAAAACATTATTAAACTTGTTGAATGTTAAGCCAAATCCTTACCAGTCAGCACAAGAATTTCGTCAAGCCATATTTACTGACTTGATCCTGGAAGGTAATGTATTTATATACTTTGATGGTGCTTATATGTACCACTTACCTGCCATAAACGTACAGATTTTAACTGATACCGTAACCTTTATTCAAGGTTATCGTTATCAAGGTACTATAGAATTTAAAGAAACTGACATATTCCACTTTAGGGATACCAACTCACATTCAATTTATCGCGGTGCGTCACGCTTAGAGTCAGCACAACGATCAATATCTACTCTATATGCCATGCAACAGTTCCAAGAGCAATTCTTTGAAAATGGTGCTGTGTTTGGATTAGTTTTAACATCAGACAATACACTATCACAAGTTGCAAAAGATAAAACAATTGCCTATTGGCTTCAAAAATATTCCGCTAAAAACGGTGGCAAGAAACCCATTATCTTAGATTCTGGACTTACTCCACACCCAATATCAAATCAAAATTTTAAAGACATGGATTTTGACGTTAGTATTAAAACTCACAGTGAGATGATCATGCAAGCAATTGGTGTTCCACCAATTTTATTGGCTGGAGGTAATAATGCTAACATTTCCCCTAATTTGCGGCTATTTTACTTGGAAACAGTACTACCAGTCATTAGGAAGTTTGTGTCTGCTCTCGAACGATACTACGGATATGATGTGGAAGCTATCACAAGCTCCGTATCTGCACTACAACCAGAACTTAAAGATCAAGCAGCGTATTACTCAACATTAGTTAATGCAGGCATTATTACTGCAAACGAAGCAAGAACAGAATTACGTTATGCCGCCATGAGCGGACATGACGAAATAAGAATACCTGCTAATATTGCAGGTTCGGCTGCTGATCCCTCATTGGGTGGTAAACCACCTGGTGATAAGCCCACAGAAAATCAGCAATAATAAGGAAAGTTATGGATAAAAACAAAATACTATTTTTAAATAGTTCTTTTATCAAGAGCGATTCCATGCCAAGTGCAGATGGTAGTACATCTTTTGTTACTATCAGCGGTTACGCAAGTACTTCTGATGAAGATAGACAAGGCGATGTGGTACCACCTAGCGTGTGGGCTAAGGGTATGCAAAATTATTTGAAAAATCCGATAATTTTAGCGTATCACGATCACAGTGAACCAATTGGCAGGATGATCGAACACAAAGTAGACGAAAAGGGACTGTGGATTAAAGCCAAAATCTCTTCAGCTGCAAAAAGTGTTTTTAATCTTATAAAAGACGAAGTACTAACGGCATTTAGTATCGGGTTTCGTATCATTGATGCGGAATATAATGCAGCGCAAGAGCTGTTTGTTATTAAAGAGTTGGAACTACATGAAATTTCAGTAGTGTCCGTACCAGCAAACCAAAACACACTATTTAGTCTTTCTAAAGCATTTGACGATGCCGAAGAATTTAAATCTTTCAAACTGCAATTTGCACCCAAAAGCGAGTCAGCTAAAGGGCTAGAATCCTCAACGGAAGCAAATGGCAACATTACAAAGGAATGGAAAATGGATCCAAAAGAATTAGAAAAATTGTTAGCAGACACAGCGACTAAAGCCGCTGAACAAACTGCTAAAGCTATTGCTGAATCACAAGCAAAAGCTATTGTTGAAAAAGAAGCAGCTCAAAAAGCTCAATCTGAATTCGACGCAAAAGTTAAAGCCGCTGTTGCAGCTGCTACAGTAACAACTGGTGAAACAGGTGCAGAGCGTTTGTTGGCTGAAGTTGAAAAGCGTTTGGCTGTTCAAGAAGAGTCTAGCAAAACAGCTTTGGCTGGTTTGGAAGCTGCTCTTAAAGAGAAAGCATCTGAAATCGAAGCTATCACTAAGTCACGTATGCAATTTAGCGACACCCAAGTTGGTGGTGCTATGTCTGCACAAGACAAAGAGAAGGCCATTTTGTTGTCTAAGATGTCTGGTAAGTCATTGGAAGGCACAAAATTTGGTCGTCAAATGGTTGAAAAATACGGTGCTCACGTGCCTTCAGCAACATGGGAATTGGAAGTATCCTTGAACCTAGAAGCTGAAGTTCGTCGTAGGCTAGTTGTTGCTCCTTTGTTCCGCAACATTGCTATGCAAACAAACGTAATGACAATTCCAGTAAATCCAGAAGCAGGTACTGCAACTTGGATTCAGAATTCTGACTTTGGTGCAGCTCCTGACCGTACAACTGCAAGCAACAACTTAGGTGCTGGTGCTGGTGGAAATGCTACACACGCAATCAAAGAGATTACTCTTAATGCATACAAAGTAGCTACCAACGAATATACAGCATACGAAGAGGAAGAAGACGCATTGATCGCATTGATGCCAATCATCCGTGATGGTATGATTCGTCGTGTTGCTCGCGCTGTTGACAAGGCTTTCTTGTTGGGTGCTGGCTCTGGTTCAGATCCTGTCAAAGGTCTTGGTACTTGGGCTTCTAACACTACAGCTACAGGTAATACTGCTAGTACTGCCGTTACAGTTGCTAAACTACGTATATTACGTCAAGCTCTTGGTGTTTGGGGTCTTGACCCACAAGAAGTAGTTTATCTCGTTAATACTGATGTATATTACAATTTGTTGGATGATACTACTTTCCAAACAATGAATCAAGTTGGTACACAAGCTACATTGTTAACTGGTCAAATCGGCCAAATCGGTGGTAGTCCAGTGTTGGTATCTGGTGAATTTGCTACTGCTGCTAGTGGTGTTGTTGGAGCAATTTGCTTTAACCCAGGTAATTTTATTGTTGGTAATCAACGTGGTCTTCGTATCGATACACAAGAGTTGGTTGAGACACAACGTCGTGTAATGGTAGCTAGCCTACGTACTGGCATGACACGTGTTACAAGTAACTACGGTAACGGAGTTGCTACACACAAGTATACAGCATCCTAATTAGTTGATGTATATTAACAAGATCCGAAAGGGTCTTGTTTTATAAGTGTATATTATGCACTTATAAAACAAGTGAGGAATGTATATGGCAACAAATTTATTGACAAAGGCTGAATACAAAGCTTACGCAGGTATAAACAGCACAAACATGGATGCAGAGATTGATCTCTTAATCCCTAGAGTTAGCGATTTTGTAAAAAGTTATTGCCGCAAAACTTTTGTAGATTACTATGATGATGCTAAAACTGAAGTATTTAATGGTGGTTTTAACAAATTGTTATTAAAAGAAACTCCAGTAGTTAATGTTAGTTCAGTTAGTTATAGTGGTGACTATGGTCAAACTTATACTAAGTTAACTAAGTTTACTGATTGGGTTCAAAACGGCGACGCTATTATTTCTATTAATACTACAGGTTTTACTGAACAATTAATGGGTTATAAAGTAACTTATTTTGCTGGTTATGAAACATTGCCAGGTGATTTAAAACTGGGTATATTTGATTTGCTTACATACTATCGTAGACACGATTCTAGTATTCACAGTAATAAAGCTCCTGGCACTAACACAGTACAGATTGAGTATGTATCAACAACCAGTCTACCAGCACATATTAAACGCGTACTAGACCAATATACTGCAGACTATTCATAATGGCAGCAGGTGATATAACTCTTAAAGATTTAATAAAAAGTATAGATCCTGAAATACAAAAAATCTTATCAGAAAAAACACGCGACCTAGTATTAAATAAAAGACCTCACGTATTAGACATTTCCTATCAAAGTTTATTAATTAATAATAAAGGTGATAGGATGCCAGGTTTTGAAAAACTATACAAGACTTTTATTACAGTAGTAAGAGAAAAAGCAGTCAGAAAATATAGTTCAATAGAAGAAATTCCTAGAACACACTTTACAGGATCTACCCCTTATCTAGTTTATGTAGATGGTGGGCCAAAAATACAGTTACTTTTAGCAATGTCATATGACGCTATTCAGTCATTTATTAGTGATGTTGTTAGAAATCCAAAATTAATAGATACTGCTTTTGGTATTGAACGAACTGAAAAAGCTATATTAAATAAAAAAGGAATGCCTTCTGGAGATGTAAAAATCTCTGAGGTTAGTAGACTTGATATAGGTCATATACCTACTGCTGGTTCAGAATTCTTTGTATCTCCATTAGAATATAAGATTGCAGGCATCTTAGATCATTTTGAAATAAATGGTGTTAATCCTGATTCTCCTGCATATCAACTTGCTCAAACTACTTTAGATAAAATTAGTAGTATACAATCTGAAATCACTTATTCATTTAGAAATAGTACGCCAGAAGTATTTGAAAAAATAGAAAATATATTTGGAAAAGTATTTGTAGGTGTAACCATACAAACTTCAGATATAAATCAAAAAGAGTTTGGGGCAAAAGAACTTCAAGCTTTTAGAGAGTTTGAAGAAAAGTTAGCTATATTTTTAGCTGATAAAAAATTAGTTACTAAGTTTTTGGGTGTTCATGGCTCAAATACTATATTACAAGATATAGAACAAGCATTAATTAGTATTGTTAAAACAGGTAAAGCTAAGTTAAACAAACACAGTAATCAAAAGATTACTGGTAAAAAACAAACAATTGGTAATAATGTTCAATTACCTAACTCTAGTACAATTGTATCAAAGATACCGCACCCTTCAGTAGAATCAGCCCAAGATAATAGAGTTGATTTAGTGAGTTTACAAGCATTAATCAATCAACATTTACAAGATGTTATTAGTGCTAATATGGGTGGTGGCGAGCGCAGAGACATATTAAATTATAGAACAGGACGTTTTGCTAGTTCAGCACAAGTTGAGCGACTAACAATGAGCAGAGACGGAATGATAACTGCATTTTATAATTATATGAAAAACCCTTATGCCACGTTTAGTGAAGGTGGAAAACAAGGATTACCTAGAAGTAGAGATCCTAAATTATTAATCTCGAAGTCAATTCGAGAGATTGCAGCTGAAAAAGTTGCAAATAGATTAAGGGCGGTAGTTATATGAGTAGACGAACTAGTATAGTTAAAGCTCTGGCAGCAAAACTTAACGAACAATTAGATGGCGTCAAGTATACAACAAATATGTATAATAACGTATACCCTAAACTGAAATTCTGGGACGAAGTACAAGACTTTCCCAGTATTTACATTACCGCAGGTATGGGTGCTAGGGACTATCAATTATCAGGCTTCATCTGGGGTCTATTAAATGTTAGTATTAAAATGTATGTAAATAGCGAAGAAGATGCTCAAATGCAACTGGAACAACTTTTAGAAGATGTCTCTGCTTGTATTGATGCAAATCGTGTACTAGTATACGATGATACCTATCGTTATGCAACAACAGAAATACTGATAACAACCACTACTACTGATGAAGGCCTATTACGCCCTTACGGTGTTGGTGAATTAAATTTACAGGTGCGATACGCACTTCAATAATGTGACTGGCATCGACACAGATAAATATCTAGTAGGAATGCCTAGCATTGCAAACTAAAAAGGAAGAAACATGGCAGTTAATCTTATACGTAATAGTAGAGTATTCTTTACTACTAATGTGGATAGCAATGGTAGAGTAAGAATAGGATCATTGAAAAATGGTGCTTTTCCTATGACTACATCAAATTGCTGGGAGATTCAGGTTCTAGAAGGCTTGACTTTCAGTCAAAATACAACTCAAGATACAGTTACATTGAATGAAGCAGGAGCTGCACCAAGTCGTGGACAACGTAGTTTCAACACAGCACTACAACCACTAGATTTTGCATTCTCAACATATATTCGTCCTTATAATACAGGTAGCACAATTACTTGTGAAGAAAGATTATTGTGGAATGCATTTGGATCTGCAAATCCAATTGGCGCAAGTACAGCAGCATGGAGCGAGTCAGCAGGTTCTGCTACTATGACTTTTGCTAATTCTAATAAACACAGACTACAAACATTTGGTTTGATTATCATATTTGACAACACAGCATATGCTCTTGACAATTGTGCATTAGATACAGCTACAGTTGACTTTGGTATTGATGCTATCGGTATGATTGCATGGGCTGGTAAAGGTGCAGGAATTCGTTCTTTGACAGCACTTTCTGCA
>Ga0209188_1003669_pt1 | contig 10454 bp, 11 predicted proteins | sample C_130625_EF_Meta_FD_187307 | JGI IMG/M metagenome (GOLD analysis project Ga0209188, IMG submission 187307) | Freshwater microbial communities from Lake Croche, Canada to study carbon cycling - C_130625_EF_MetaG (SPAdes) (version 2) | ecosystem: Environmental > Aquatic > Freshwater > Lake...
CACCAGCGCCTACGTTAATGAAATTCTGCCAATCCATGACTTACTCCGGATATTTTTTAAATGGTGAACATTGAATAGCAACTAGCTTTTTACCATTAACGGTTTCACCTAACAATTTGTATCCAAAGATAATTTCCACGCATCGGTCTTTGTAAAAATAAACTTGCGCCATTAGCAACCAGCCAATGTCACCATCACTATTACACACTTTCCAAAAACTGCAAACGTTTTTGCCAGATTTCCATTGGGCATCATTGTCTTTTGTGTACAACGCAAATGTCCCTTTATCGGCATATCCATACTTAGCCCCAAAACCGTATGCAGCATTGCGCCACAACCAAAACACTCGACTAGCGTAGCGTAGCCAGTAATGGCTGTCGTAATACGTTTGGTCGTACTTGAGCTTTAACGGGCTTGGATAATCACCGTACCACCACTCATCTAGAGGTGCGTCTGGTGATTGCCAAATACGCAAACTAGGAATAAGAAACTCACGCAACTTGCCAGGGTACAACGAGGGAAACCCTGTTGTTTCAGATTCTTCTGCGTGGGTCACAAACAACGCTAAAAATGGCGCAAGCGGAAACGCTAAAATGGTCAGCCCGATTAGGCCGACCGACTTAACAAACCATATTGCAACGGATTTAAGCATTTTCAACCCATGATTGTGTTGCTTCATCCCATTCATACGGACCACCAGTTTTAGGCACGGCAACAGGCGGTTGCCAATAATATGTTTGGGTGTCTAATACCCATGATGGGTATGGCTGAGGTGCGTAAAATACACCCACAACACCATCTTGAACAACCGTTGTGTCAAGCGTATAACCAAGTCCAGCATAATTGGCTCTTAATGCCACGCCGCCATCCGGTTCACCGTCTTGACCGTAGTGGACATTGCCGTGAGTATTGTATGAAGTTTGCCACCACAGGCTTGGATCACCTTCTGCGCCTGAATCAATAAAATCTTGTTCAGCAGAAATGACATTAACAACAACGCCTTTTCCGTCAATGATTGTTGGTACGTTTGCAAAATAACTCATCCTGTATAACTCCCAGACGATGTATATTTCAATATCGTGTTTGAACCATTAGTTGAAACTGTTGGTGATCCTGTTGTTGTGCCTGAATAAAAAACAGTTGGTATAGTTAAAACCACCAATCCTGATCCTCCTGCACCGCCAGAACGATTATTTACAGGATCGCCGCCACCGCCGCCAGAACCAGTATTTGCAACCCCAGCTACTCCCGCAAAATTGTTTGCCCCACCATCACCACCACCATAAAAACCACCAGTACCGCTTCGTGAACCGCCGCCGCCTGCTGCATATAAAAATAATCCACTTGACCCTGCCGATCCAGTTCCACTACCTGCACCGCCATTGCCGCCGTTTGCACCAGCAATCCCGCCAGAAGCACCTAATGCTCCTGCGCCGCCTAATGCAGTTATTGTATTAAAAACAGAACTATTACCTGCGCTGCCGTCGCTTGCACCTGCCCCTCCAGCACCACCAGCACCAACAGTTACTGTATATACAGTGCCAACTTTTAAAATTGCACTTGTCCCTAGCACTATATTTGCGCCACCTCCGCCACCGGAATATCTAACTAAGTCTTGACCACCCGCACCACCACCACCACCACCAATAAGCAAACAAGAAGCAATGTAAGTTTGATATTTAGTTTGTTGCAATGTAGATAATCGCAACATTCCGCTTGTAGGCGTACGATACGGGCCTATTTGCCCTTGATTTTGTAAAGCCATTACGAAATGTCCTCATAAGAACAAACTACTTTTAACTTACTTGATGTACCAGCCACCGCACCAATTGACATATTTTCTTCAAGATAAATCATGGTTGTTTTATCAATCACAATCAAACTTGCCGCTGGTGGAATGGAAATGACTGATGCAATTGGCGTGGCAGTACCGCCTAGTGCAGCAGCTGAATAATGGTTAATAGTGATATTGACAGCATTAACAGTATCAATATTTGCCACCACAAGCGAATCAACTTTAAACACTTTGCCGCTTGACGCAGCATTGCTTAAAACAGAAATGGCAGAGGTTGAAGTTAAATCGGCAGTCACAACTTTGCCGTAAATTGCTGTAACGTTAACAATATTAGGTGCAGCCATGATTTATAGTCCAAAAATGATTGAAAAAGCGATAGATTTGCCAATAGTTAAACCACTAGCCCCGATAAGTTGAAAATTTGTACCGTCATACACAATTTGAATAATTGCACCTGAAATGATATCACCCGCAGATAATGGCGTTGTACCATTTTTAACAATAGATTTAGCGCCTAAAGAACTAATGTTAATAGTTGCCGCACCTGTGTTTGCACCAGCTGCTAAAAACTTAAACGATTGACCCACCGCATACGCAGTCAATGACGGGCTAACCGATGCTGTAATGGTGTCTGTTCCCGATACCGTTAAAAACGTGCCGGTTGAACTTTGCACTTGCGAAACGTTGACAGAATCGGTTGCAGCAGAACCCGCACCCAACCCCGTAAACTTAAACGTACCCATTGGGATATTGGCTGTTGGTGACGTTTGACCGTCTTTGGTCATCGCAGTCGATAAACCAGTTGCCAAATCAGCGGTCAACGCATTGAACGCTGTTGATGAAATGACCGTGTTGGTTACAACTGGTTGACCAGTTGAGTTGATTACAAATGTACCGCTGCCGTTATAGCTCATTGATTACCTCTTATTGTTGACCAACTTGGGGATTAGTCAAAAGCCCCGCATAAATGGATGCCGGCACTACTCGTTCGCCGAGAGAAAAGCCTGGCACTTTAGTTGATAATGCTTTGCCCATGTCTAATGCTCGTTGTTGCTCTGCTGAGTTTAACGTTCCTTGCATCATTTTTTTAGCAAATGGAATGGCAAGCGTTGCCCCAACACCGAATCCACTTAAACCCGTAGCAGATGCAAGCAAATCAATACCAGCACCAAGCACCAAAGCGCCAGAGTTGCTATTGTTAACCGCCGAGCCTTTTGGCTGCACGGTTGTGTACTCAGCAACACGGCCTAAACGCTTTAATTCACCAATTTCTTCAGGAGAAAAGAACAAAGCTAGTTTTTTATCGCCAATTTCTTTAAGCGTTTTGTTATACGTTGCAGCACCAAATGTACCAACCTCGTCTGATCTGCCGCCCAATGCTCGATCTTTTAAATGCGTCAAGATTGCCGATTTTGTGGCTGCTGGATCGCCTGATGTAGCAACGGCAGATGCATCCGCAACGTCACCGTTAAGTACAAACTTGCGTACAAATTGATCTGGTTGCATCCCGTTTACGGTTGCCTCAACGGGTTTTGATGATTCTTGCCAATTCATGCGTTCACGATGGCTTGCCCGTGCTTTGTTTAATGCCGTCAACAGTTCACCAGATTGAGCGTCTTGCGTTTGCAAGAACTTGCCACCGGCCTCTGTCACCAATTGATTGCCGCCAAATTCCGCTTTAACCGGCGCAATTTCAGTATCATCAATGGCCTTGCGAACCAATCCTAAAGCGAATTTTACGTTTCCGTCTTGAGTGCTTCGTTGCGCTTTGGCAACCATTGTCATCAAGTTATCAAGTGCATTTGCGTCAAACGGTACAGAAAACGTTTTGCCGTTAATTGTTGTTTGACCAGAACTTAACTCGTTAAGCATTGATCGAACTTCAGGCGGTAAAAATGCGTTAGCGTTAGATTTTGCCAACAATGTATCAATATTGTTTAGCAAATCAGCACGATTTAACGGTGTCGTGCCACCTGGCAAATTGCTTGCTTCATCATATAGCTTGGAAGTAGCTGCTTTCTTTGCCGCATCTTCAGCGGCAATTTTTGTTGCACTTGCTTCGCCTGCTTCCATCAAATATGGCGCTTGTACATTACCCGCACCTCTTGCGTTTAAGGCGTCAATCAATGCTTTGTTGTTTGCCGCTTGTACATTGCCCAATGTCTGCAAATTTGGGTCTTGCGAATTCATGCCAGTTTTGGCTAGATTTTGCTCTAACGTAATTTGCCGTGGGTCAAGCGTAATCATGCCTTTGGTTGGTGTCGTACCCTCAACCATGCGGAAATCAAGCAATCGACGCATTGCATCGCCGCCCAAGTCACCGCCAGTTCGCAGCGCATTTGCTACATCTGCTGTCAACGATTTGCGTACTTGGTCTGGCAATCGGGTGAAATCAATACCTGACTGACCAAGTTTTAAAGTAATGATCTGATCAACTTCAGCAGGGTTTGGGATTGCAGCGTCAGGGTTTAACTTGCCAGTTAACGTAGGCGCTACCTTTTGACCGGCAGACGTAAGTAAAGACTTTGCCCCACCGTATGCCGCAGGCGCAAGCACACCGCCGCCAAGTCCTGCAAAAAATTGCTGTAAAGGATCGCCGCCAGATTCTCTTGTTAACCCGCTGCCATATCCTGCGCCAGCTGCCGAGCCATATTGCAACATGGGGTTTGCTGCAAATTGATTGGCAACGTTGCTTGTAATGCCCGTAGTGTTTTTAGCAAGCGCCGCCGCACCCGACACCATTGGAATCGTTGATGCCATTGATGTAGTAATGTCACCCACAACCTGTTCGCTTGGTAATACATTAGCCAAACCTGTCCGAGTGTCCATAACAGACGATTCTCTAGGTTTAGGCAATCCAAGCAAATCAGCTAACTTTGTGCCATAGGTTGACATTGATGCTGCTGGTGGCCCACCGGCAAGTTGTGAAATTGCATTTACACCCATTCGCATAGGCTCTAAAGGCAAGCCCAACGTGTTCGCTGCACCTTCAATGGCATACCGGCCTGTCAATCCAACTTGTCGTGGGAAGTCTTTAACCGCCGACATAATGCTTTCGCCCGTAGACTTTTCGGGTGGCGCAGGCGGTGGGGTTTGAGCGTGAAACGTATTAGCTAGTTTCCACGCCTCATTTTCATCTTTGGCATCTACCTCATAGACTTCTTTGCCAATCTTTACTTCAAAAGTGGCTGTTGTCATTTTGGAGTGATCCTACGAACAGAGCCTGGCGGTGGTGCGCTTGGTGTTGGTGCGTATTTTTCGTTTAACTCAATAACCGTATTTAACGCTTTTATGCGAGTTTGATACGGTCTATTTGGATTTGCAACTTCAGCTGCCATTTGTTGATACAAAATACTATCTGCGTTACTTTGCGGCCCTTCCATGCGAGGCTGTGCCAACGTCAACTGCCCACCAAGAACCCGCAATTGTGCATCCGCAGCAGATTTGTCTGTTGGAATTCCCGCAGCATCAGTTGCCATAGTGAACAAATTACTAATAATGCCAGACGATGCTTTTGGCAATACTAATTCAGCCCTTCTTGCTACATCAAGAACAGTTTGACCTTGAGTTGTTTTAACATCTGGTTTGGCAAGAGCAGGATTACCTTGATTTGCTTGACTAATAACAGTAGCTCTAGGCACAAGAATATCTTTACCATCTTTGCTAACGGTAACTAAATCAAGTTCGGCTTTTGCCCCTTCTGTTGCTGCGGTTTCTGCGCCTTTAAATTTAGCGTTTAATTCAGCAGCTTGTGCAATTGGCACTGATGTTAATTTTCCATCAATCATCATGTTCACTGTGCCAGGCGCAGGTTGCGGTGCAGTTTGTGATTGTCCTTGCGGGCCGCTAACTGTTGAACCCGCGGCAAAAGATTGAGTTGCCTCTTTTTCAATAAGTTTTTCAACAACTTTTCTATCAGGACTATCTATTGGCAATGAATCTCTCAATGTCATTAACCTTGTAATTTGCAAATCGTTTGATGGAGGCATAATGCCTTCCATTACAATTTTTTCACCATTTTTGCCAATTTGAACGTAACGCAATTGTCCATTAACCATTGCAGTAATTGGCGCACCTGATGGCATATTTACGTTTGTAATTGAACGTTTAGCTTGCGCCTGTTCAATTTGGTAGTCTTTCATTGTGCCTTTATAACCCTGTTGTTGGGCAAGGCGATATTCAGCCAATGGTCCTGTATTTTGTTTTTCTAAACTTTCGTACATCAACTTAGCAACTGGCGAAGCATATGGGTTTTGACTCATCATTATTTCAACTAATTTTTTATTTTTTTCTTCATTAGTTAATTGCATAGCTGGTTGTGCAGGAATTGCTGCCTGTGGTGCTACAGCAGGCTGATACGGCACAGCAGGCGTTTCTACGTTGCCCGACGGTGCAACTCGTAAGTTTGGATTGTCCTCGTAATCTGAACCCATAGGTTTAAATGACGTAGCCGGTTGTGCAGGGATTTCAGGCATACCCATGACCGCAGCGCGACCTTGTGTAGCGGGACGATCTTGCAAGCCTGACAACATTTGCTGCGCTTCTGCTTTAGCTTCTTGATTCAACTTAATGCGATCTTCTTCGCCCGTACCTTTTGCGCCCATGTAGGCTTGCAACACTTTGGCAAGTCCTGACAATGGGGAAATAGGCGCTTGAATACCGTTATAACTCTGAATATCAATTGGCTGAAACGCTTGTTGCCGCATAATCTCAGCTAACTTTTCGTTACGTTGAATTGCCGCTAGTCTGGTGTTGTAGTCTAAAGCCATGACTTACCCCGTGTAATTATTTGCAGTTTGCATTGGCGCTTGAGCATTGGGCGCATCAAACATACCGCCAGTTTGCGCTTGACCAAGTTTCAACCGAGCAATGTAATCTTGCATATCTTGCATTTGATTCTGTTTTTGCATTTGACCGTATTGGCTCATGGCGTTTTGTGCGCCAGCCATTGGGTTTTGAGATTGCGGCATTTGCCCCATGTCTTGACCTTGCAATGGAGTCGTTTGCTGCTGTTGTTGCAGCATTTGAGCCATTTTCTGCTGCGGAGTCATATTGACGTATTGGTTAAGCATCGCAATTCCTTAATAACTCTAAAGTAGGCAACAAGGCAGACTTTAGTGCCGCCATGTTTATTTTATATTTTTCATGCAGATTTGGGTGTTTTTCTTTCATCCATGCCACTCGATCCGTTGAGTGCGCCAAATACGCTGTGCAATCGTAACAATCAAGGCTTGAATGGTCGATTGCATAATGTTCTGGTAACTGACATTGAATCCGTAAAAACGCCAAAACTTGTTCTTTAGTCCATGTTTCTATCGGTTGAATGTAAGTTACACCATTGACTACCGACCCATGCCGAGCCGTGGATTTGTGACTTTCATCAAGCCGTTGCCCACGAATCAAATGCGTAATCCCACGTTTTGCAATTGCTTCTGTCAAAGGTTGCCCTACGTTTGCCCAACAGCAATTCAAATAACTCTGTACTCTTACTGGCTTATCGCCTGCAAACACCATACCTTCAAGGCTATGGTCAACCGGCACAACATCACTTGGAAAACCGTAAAACTTAATTTGTTGCTCTTGGTCTGACTTAACTTCAATAAACTCAACTGCTTCTGCTCTAACCTGTTCAATGATTTCCATTGTTTCAGGGTACGCTTTACCAGTATTTGCCCAAAAGACGATTGGATTCTTTTCACGGTACAAGTACCAACACGCTAAAGAATCTTTCCCACCTGAGAACGCTAATCCAAGCATTAAAAATACATTGCCGCCATGCCGCCTAATGAAGTAAGACCCTGCATGGTAGAGTTGTTACCCGCTTGTTGAATGCCGTAATTTTGCATATTTGCTTGCCCTTGCGCTTGTGTGCCTGCAAAGATAGGCGCTGGTGCAACTTGTGACCCTTGATAGCCTTGGAATTGAGGCAACTGAATTTGTGAGCCGCCCATTAACCCTAATATTTCGTTTAACGGTTGCGCCCGTAATGCAGACTGTTGCGCTAATGATTGTTGTACGGCTTGATTATTAAATTGTGCGTTGTTTAAGTTTTGACCGTATAACTGTTGTTGTGCGGCATTAGTAAATTGACCAGCACCTACGTTTTGACCATATTGCTGTGCTTGTGCTGCATTATTAGCTTGTTGCGCTAACAGAGCTTGATTAAAATTTTGACCAACAGCTGAGTTATACAACTGATCGGCAGTCACGCCTTGACCAAAGTTTTGTGCAACGGCTTGGTTTTGCAACTGGTTAACAGTAACACCTTGCCCAAAATTTTGTCCAACCGCTGAGTTATACAATCCAGCGCCTGCTAACAATGCTTGATTGCCAAACGTACCAGTTGTGTTTAATTCATTCAAACCTTGTTGACGAGCTGCCATATCAACGTTAATGCCTTGCAGCGCCGCTTGACTATACAAATCATTTTTACTCATTTCACGGTTACGCATTGCATTGTCGTAGGCTTGTGTGCCAGGCGCTAACCCTTGGTTTGCCAATGATTGTTTAAATGATGTATCGCCTGCTTGAATGGTAGGATCAAGCCTTGAAAGAATAGCTTGCTGTGCGCTCATGCCTGCATTTGTTGGCATTTGCGTTAAATTGCTTGTGTTTAATGATGTTTGCAAAGGCACATAACCTTGAGCCAATCCGTAAGTATCAGCGTTTACGTTTCCAGACGCCAAGCCGTAAGTATTTGCATTAGTATTTGCACGAGCTAACCCGTATTGGTCGGCTTTTAATCCAGTTTGCACATCAGAAACTGCTACCGGGTTATATCCCGCAATGCTTGATTGAATATTTCCTGAATTAGCAATTGTGTTTTGAATAGGCGTTAAATTTGGATTAAACGGTGTATTCAATACATTTTGTGCATTAGTTGCACCCGTCTGACCAAGATTAGCCAAAGCAGTCTGAACCCGCATTTGAGCGTCAAGGGTCTGTTGCGCTTGTGGCGTTAAAGTTTGCGTAACCGTTGGTACGCCGCCGCCAGTTGTATACGCTTCACGAGTTGGTGCTGCGCCTCGTTGAGCATTGGCTGCATCAAACCCTGCTTGGTCAAAAGTGGTTTGACCACCTTCACTAGAGCGATAGTAAGAATTAGGATCAACTTTCTGGTTGTTGTATTTAGCCAACGCAGTATCGTAAGAACTTTGGTCAAACGTAGGGGACGAATAGCTAACCGTTTGATTACCAAACGGAGTGTACATATTTGGGTTTGACATTAAATTGGATTGTTTAGCAGCAGCAAGGTTGTCTTGACCTTGTTGTTTAGCTGCGCCGACATAATCCGGTGCTGGTGGTGCTGATGTTGACTTACCCATTTTCTACCCCTAGAAATCGGCACTTTTCCCGTGCCAATGTCAAAAATATAATATCGCCATCCGGTGCGGCATCTTTAACCCTAGCTTCTTCAACAAAACCCATCTTGGTAACTAATTTTAGGCTTTTTGCATGGGTACTGCACACCGGCACAATAATCTTTTTTACCTTACAAAATTCAAAAGGATAATGAAATATCGCTTTTAAATACCCTTTTGTCATACGGCCTTCAATTGCTATATGGCACACAATCGAGGCTTTGTTCCAATTCTCGTAAATTACGCCTGCAATAATTTGACCATCATGCTCTAACCCAATTGCTTGCGAATTATCTGCAAAATACTTACCTTGTATTCGGTCAGCTACCCAATAGCCAATTACATCGCCCTGGACTATATGCCAGCCCAACCTTGTTGATAAACAATGTCCGTCGATGCCCATAGAATTGTCGTTCCTTGAGATGCAGATTTAAACTGTGTTGCAGCGCAATAACCTATCCCTGTTACGCCTTGCCAGTTATTAGTAATGACCGTATCTGTTGCCCAATACCCTACGTCCCATAACGCAACGTCCCATTTGGCTGATACTTGTGGGCTAAAACTTAATGCCGCCGTGGTATTTGCCAAATCAAAATCCATGTTTAAACCAATGAAAATTGACGGAGTGCCGTTTGTAAAGATTGACGGTCTTGCACGAGTAAAATATTTTTTGTAGCCGCGAGCATCAAAATAGTTAAACGCTTGCAATGCGTAGCCGTTAATGTCGCTTGTGTCATTAGCGTAATTGTCATCCCACGCATGGGCAACAAATCCGTTGCCACCCCAATATGGTTCGTTTTCGAAAATTGTCCAACAATTAGCTGCTTGACCTGTAAAGTTACACCAAGCTTTTGTGATGTTATTCATTACATATTGCTGTTGTTGACCTTCAGCAATCGGCACATTGACCGTTAAAGCATTGTGTTTAGGATCAAAACTAATATCCCAGCCAAAATTCTCGCCATAAGACTGAGTTGCGGCAGAAAATGCGCCTTGAATTTTGTCTGACAATGCAATGCGTGGGTCAAGTCTTGATGACTGCAAACTAGCTGCAAGTGGATAAAGCCCGTTATAAGTAAGGATAATCATATCCCCGCCATACTTCATCAAGCATCGTTTGCCAACAGGCTTACCAATGCGCCAAACGCCCACTAGAGAAAATTTAGTAATGTCTGATGGGTCAGTACCAGAATAAACAATAACCTCGCCATTGGAAGTTATGAACACTAGGTTATCGTCTACTCCATAGCCAGCATCAATTGTCCAAGTCCCCGCTGCAACTAAATATCCACCTAATT
>Ga0209188_1003670_pt1 | contig 10454 bp, 11 predicted proteins | sample C_130625_EF_Meta_FD_187307 | JGI IMG/M metagenome (GOLD analysis project Ga0209188, IMG submission 187307) | Freshwater microbial communities from Lake Croche, Canada to study carbon cycling - C_130625_EF_MetaG (SPAdes) (version 2) | ecosystem: Environmental > Aquatic > Freshwater > Lake...
ACAAAATGATTTCATGCCATTTCATTATGTGAATGAGCGTTTTGATGAAATGAAAAACACCAATAATCTATTGGATTTAGCTGACTATATCGGCAATATTTTATTGGCACATTTATGTTTAATCTTTGCATGTTTATTTCTTTTAAGCAAAAAGTCTATTAAAAGTAATATTACTAAGAATGATCAAATGTTTATTTGGATTTTGGGGGTTGGGCCAGTTCTAACTACGATTGTCTTGGGTTTATTTGTACCCTTGTATCATCGTTGGGTTATACCAATGCTCCCCATGATTACGGTCGTCTTTGCGATGTTAATGAAGGGACGATTCGCTCAGCTTTACAATAAAAAAGCGTTCGTATTTTTTGTTGTCTTACAAGTCTTTTTAGGTTTGGCCTATATATATAAAGATAAGATAAATCCAAACCAATCTGCTCGTGGAAACTACCCTGCGCCAGAATTAGCTCAAGCTATTTATGGTAAGTGGCATGCACTTTATCCCGATCGGTCATTTAAGATCGTTTCTGGAGGAGAGTGGGAGGCTGGAGTCGTGAGTCTTTTTTCACCAGATAAGACCTATGTATACACCCAAGCAGACTCTGTGATAACCCCTTGGATAACGGTTAAAAATGCAAATGATTGCGGTATGGTGATGTTAAATCCATCAACATTAGATCTTGATAGATTTCCATTAGCTAAAATACAAGCTCCAATCGAAGTCAAAAGTTCAACGAGCAATACTGTAGTCGCCATCAACTATGCCATTAACCCACCCCAGGGAAAATGTTTATTGAAATAAGAAACCAAAGGATGAGGCTCAAATGGAAACTCAATTATTAATTACAGATATTCTTACTAGATTAGGTTTGGCAATGCTTGCTGGGATGATCTTGGGTTTAAATCGGTGGATGCATCATAAATCAGCTGGAATACGAACCCATACATTAGTTAGCTTAGGCGGAGCCTTAGGTATGATGTTGATGGCTTCAGTTACTGGCGGAGATGCTCAAGCTCAAAGTCATGTATTGCAGGGCACTATTTCCGGGATAGGATTTTTAGGGGCTGGCGTAATCGTCCATCAAGGCGCAACTGGAAATGTAAAGGGTTTAACAACCGCTGCAAGCATTTGGGCGGTTGCAATATTAGGTTGCTGCTTTGGGGCGGGACAAGTTATTGTTGGAGCTCTTGGCTTAACAGCTGTTTTACTCACATTAATAATTGGACACTCTTTGGAAAACGGCCTTGCAAAAATATTAGGTATCGTTAGAGGCTCTGAACTTGATGATGACGATCAAAGTAAACAATAAATCACTAACATTAGCGAATTAAGCCACATCCGATTCGCGGACCAGAGTTACCAGCTGGCTGAGATTTGTAATCATCTGGGTCGCGATGAACAACGACAGCGCGTCCAATAATGGTTTGATCTCCAACTAGTGAAAAATCTGTAAGCGTTGCACGGTAATTAGCGTTGCCGTTGGCATCACTCATAATATTTGGCATATCCCCAGCATGATGAGCAGCATTTTGCACATTACCATGTTGAGAATTCGTTGGGTTGTAATGACCAAGAGCACTCATGGCATCAGAAGCTGAACAGTCTCCTTTTTCATGAATATGAATCCCATGTTCAGCATTTGGTTTTAATCCAGAAAAAGTTCCAGTAACATTAACTTGTTTTCCAGACTGAGAAAAATTCACAGAACCATTTAAATTAGAGCCAGATTTTGATTGAATGACTGAAGTGGCTTTGGGAGAGTCTTGGAATACTTGACATCCTGAAAGTGATAAAAATAGGGCGGCACAAAAAGTAATTTGTGTTTTAAACATAAATGGCATTTTTCTCATAGTTAATCCTATATGTAGTCTTTCATCTAGTCTAATACAAATCTATGAATATTGGTAAAAAGAGAATAGTGGGAATCAAGATTCAATTATTAAATGGTATTTAAATCTTAATTCTTCAAGAAAAAAGGGTTAGGCAACATGTGCTAACCCTTTTGATTTGGTGGCGAATCAGGGACTCGAACCCCGGACCTGCGGATTATGATTCCGTCGCTCTAACCAACTGAGCTAATTCGCCGAACTTAGAATTATATAGCTAATTTTGCCAAAGAGCCAATATTAATGGCTAATCTATGTATATCTCAGATTCTTAAGTAAATTCCTTTCCCTTGAAATAATGGAAAAAGACAATAATCGATAGTTAGTATAAAAGTTTTCATAGATGTTTTAAGATGAGTTTTAATGGTAAAAATGATTCATTTATGAAAGAAGGGTTAGGTTTTTTGTGAACAAAGTAGGAAAATTATTTTGGCTCATCAGCCTTCTATTTTGTCAAAATGTATCAGCACAGACATTAACGGAGTTGATGCCAGAGCCGACATCGAATTTAACAAAAAATAGAGTGGTATATGCTCAGCAACAGATGGTTGTTAGCGCAAACCCTTATATTAGTGAAGCAGGCAATATGATTTTGGCGCAAGGCGGTAATGCTGTTGATGCGGCTGTCGCAACGGCATTGATGGTTACCCTTGTTGAACCACAATCAGGCGGTATTGGTGGGGGAGGTTTTATCTTGTACCTTAACCCCAAAGAAGGGGTTTTAACTTCCATCGATGCAAGAGAAACATCCTCATCTACAACTAAAGAAAATCAATATTTAGATGATAACGATAAGCCATTAAATTATAGTCAAGCTGTCTTTTTAGGGACTTCTGTTGGCGTTCCAGGTCTTTTGAAAGGATTGGAGTTGTTACATCAAAAGTATGGCAGCTTAGAGTGGAATAAACTTTTTCTTCCGACCATTCGGCTAGCAAAAGAGGGATTTATTATTTCTCCACGATTACACACTTTAATCTCCCAAGATCCTTTTTTGCTGAAAAATAAAAATGCACGGAGCTATTTTTTTGATGAGAAATTGATGCCACGGCCAAGCGGCTATCTTTTAAAAAATCCTGAGTTAGCCAAAGTTTTGGAATTAGTTGCAAATGATGGGGTGGAAAAATTTTATGCAGGTGATATTTCTAAAGATATTTCTTTAGCAGTAAAAAATCATCAAACTCCTGGCGGATTAAAAGAAGATGACTTTAAACAATATCAAGCTTTTGAAAGAAAAGTGGTTTGTGGAGGTTACAGAACTTGGAAGATTTGTGGCATGGGACCACCTTCTTCAGGAGGTACAACCTTAATTTCGATGTTGGGAATATTACAAAATTTCCCATTAAGTGAATTAACAGAGGTTGATTATTTACATTACCTTTCTGAGGCAGGAAGATTGGCATATGCTGATCGGGATGTGTTTATAGCAGATCCTGATTTTGTAAAGATTCCGATTGACGACTTACTTAACCAAGAATATACACAAGATCGTAGTCGTGCAATAAGTCCCCAAAGAAGTATGGTGAAAGCAAAACCTGGAAATTTTAATCAGTCATCAATGCAACTAGGAAGTGATTCAAATTCGGAGCTACCTGCAACTAGCCACATCAGCATTGTTGATAAAAATGGACAGGCAGTAACGATGACAATTAGTGTTGCTTCTGCTTTTGGTTCAAGAATAATGACAAATGGATTTTTCTTGAATAATGAAATGACTGATTTTTCGTTTATACCAAAAGAAAATCAGAAATTGATAGCAAATCGAGTTGCACCCAACAAAAGACCAAGAAGTTCTATGTCTCCCACATTTGTTTTTGACGATCAACAACGTTTGATTATGGCAATAGGTTCTGCTGGAGGCCCTTCAATCATTAACTATGTAGCTAAAACTATCACAGGGGTACTTGATCGAAAACTTAACATTCAGGAAGCGATTGATTATCCTAATATTGGAAGTCGTAATCAAGAAACAGAGTTAGAAAAAGGGACCTTCGTTGAACGTTATGCTGAAGAACTTAAATTAAAAGGCCATCCTTTATTAATTCGAGAGATGAATAGTGGTACCCAAGGAATATGGATCAATCGTGAAGGTTTATGGGGTGGAGTAGATGGTCGACGTGAAGGCGTTGCTATAGGAAATTAATGCCCATTATGTGCTGTTTAAAAAACTAGTAATTACCTATTTCATAAAGTCTTTTAAGTATTAGCCTTCTAGCTTATGATTCCGACTCTCTAACAAGATGATTTAATTCATATCAGTTGCAAATTTCATTCGATAGGCATTTTTTTGTTTAATCGGACTAGTTATGTTAATGTTAAGCAATAAATTAAAAAATAGGGGATATTAATGAAAGTTATTTCTAAAATTTCATTTTTGATTTTTTCTACACTTTTACTTGTTTCTTGCTCAAGCTTATCGGGACCAAGTGGTGATCAATGGACTAAGTTATTCGACAGATCAACGAATTTGAACCAATGGACTCAAGTTGGCAGTGCCAATTGGCGAATTCAACATGGATCCTTACAGGCAGATTTTTTAAATAGTAAAGATGCTAGTTTTTTAGTTCATAAAACAAAATATAAAAATTTCGAGATTTATTCAGAATTTTGGGCAGATGCACAAACTAATAGTGGAATTTTTATTCGATGTGCTAATCCAGAAAAAATTACTGCAGTTGATTGCTATGAAGTAAATATTTGGGATACGCGACCAGACCCTGTTTATGGAACAGGAGCTATAGTTGATGTTGCCAAGGTTAGTGCTCCTTATCCAAAGGCGGGTGGGAAATGGAATGTATTGGAAGTTACCGCGAAAGGTAATCAATTGATTGTCAAACTAAATGGTGAAGTCACTGTAAACACCACAGATAATCGCTTAAAAGATGGGTATTTAGCTTTGCAATATGGATCTGGAATCATAAAGTTCAGAAAAGTATTGATCACTAAATTAAGTGATTAAATATGCGTTCACCTGAATTATTAGCATTTTGTTCTTCTATTGAAGAACTCCCTTTAAGTGTTTTCATTCAAAGCACTTCCTGGGTAGTGCCTGTAGTTCAAATCATTCATATATTTGCTATTGCGATGATATTAATTAGTTCTATAACGATTAATCTTTATGTCGTTCAATCAAATTATTTTCAATTGAATTCAATTAACCTGTTGAAGCAATTCAGAACATTGATGTATCTCAGCCTTTGCTTTTTATTTCTTAGTGGCTTGGTTTTAATCATTGGTGAACCAGCACGATCTTTAGCAAATTCAGCATTTCAAATCAAGATGCTATTTTTGTTATCGGCTTTGATTATCAGCCTATATATGTTCAGACGTATTGAAAAATCACAACATATTTCAAAAATATTTTGTTTTATGGCTATTGCGATGTGGTTGGGAATTGTTTGTTCAGGGCGATGGATTGCTTATGTTTAATCAGGAAATATAAACGATGCCACCGATATTACTTTCCTTTCTTCATTGGTTGATGGATACCCCCGTATCGATAGCCATTGCTGAGAACGAAGTACTTTTTCCCTGGATTGAGGCATTTCACGTATTGGGTGTGACATTGGTATTTGGATCAATTGCAATGGTTGATTTACGCTTATTAAATATAGTTTTTAAAGAACGGCCCATCAATCAATTTTGTGAACAGTATTTAACTATTACTTGGATTACATTTATTCTTTCAGCGATAACTGGAAGTTTATTATTTATTTCCAACCCTGTGAACTATGCCAATAATACAAATTTCCTAATTAAGATTAGCCTTTTATTATGCGCAGGATTGAACATGGTTATATTTCAATACTTATTTGGAAAAAAAATGCCAACTTGGGCAAATCCAGTTCAACTACCTAAAATGGCAAAATTGGGAGCTACTTGTTCGATTTTTCTTTGGTTTGGAGTTATAGTTTTTGGACGTTTAATTGGCTTTACTTTAGTACCAACATTATCAAGCTAAAAATTTAATGAATTGAGGAGACTAGCAAATTGAAAGTGAAACAAATATCTATTTTGGCTTTAGTGATGATGGGCTTAAGTTTGCAGATAAGCGCCTTTGCTCAGACCAATTCAAAACCTATTATTAATCCCCCTCCAACAGCAAAAGACTGGGCTAATCTGGCAAAACTTCCGGATTGGAGTGGTGTTTGGAATCCAAAAATCACTGACCAAGATAGGCAAGCAAAAACAAACATGCCCCCTTGGAAGCCAGACGCAGAAGATTTGATCAAGTTTCAGTTGGCTGAAGAGAAGGCAGGAAGACCACCGCCACTATTTACCAATTGTTTACCTGAGGCAATGCCAGCATGGATGTTAATTACTCATAATGCGATGGAGATTTTATTTACACCTGGCCGAGTGACGATGTTAGGTGAGTCAGATGGTAATCGTCTTAGAAGAATTTATACCGATGGTCGACCACATCCTGAAGATCCCGATCCAACTTTTCATGGCCATTCTATTGGTCGTTGGGAAGGGGATACTCTAGTGATTGATACAGTTGGAGTTCTGCCACAGGCACTAATTGCAATTAGTGAGGCTGCAGGAGTGCCAAATAATGGTGATATGCGCATCATTGAGCGTATCCGCTTAGTTAACAAAGATGAACTACATGACGAAATTGAACTTATTGCTCCGAAAGTTTTAACAAAGTCCTGGAAAACAACACGAATTTATTTTAGACAACGCGCTAGAAAATATGACATTGTTGAGGGTGTTTGTTTAGAAGGGTATTTTGCCCCAGGAAAAGATAAGCGTGGCAATGATATATTTGTACCAATTCAACATGATGTTGGTGGCAATCGTATTCCACCAAAATAATTAACTCAAAGATAGGATGTCAATATGAAGAAAATAAAGCAAATGAAGTGGGCAATGACCGCCTCCGCTTTTTTAGGATTACTTACATTTAGTGTAAACGCGCATCATTCAACAACGATGTTTGATCATTCTAAAACAATAAAAATCACTGGCACCGTCAAAGAAGTACATTGGACTAATCCTCATGTTGCTATTTTTGTAGAGGGAGTGCTCGCTGAAGGTCAAGAGCCGACAGTCTGGTTAATGGAAATGACTAGCCCGGGAAATTTAGTAAGAGCTGGTAGTTGGACTAGAACGGCTGTAAAACCAGGTGATAAAGTAACCGTTGACTTTAGTCCTTTACGAGACGGTAATAAAGGTGGAGCATTAAAGAAAATCACTCTCGCTGATACTGGAAAATTTTATACAGCAGATATACGCGCTCAAGAAAGCCCGAATTTAGAAAACGTGAAGTAAAAAGAATAAAACGTAGCTTTCATAAGGGAATTTAAACTTACGTAAGCTACGTTTCTTTTTTAAAGTTGTTTAAACTTTGCTATTCAAAAAGTTACCTGAAACACTTGAACCAATAATCAATTTTTCAATATGGCTTAAAAGATCAACGATAGAACTATCATCCGTTGGCATACCTAAATCCTCTAACATTTTTTTTCCAGTTAGTTCGAGATCATTGATCGGATTTTTCGATTTTATTTTCGATTTATGCATTGCATAAATGTCATCAATTAAGTCAAGTAATTCATCTTCCAAGAGCGTTTGTGCTTCTGGATGATGAAAGTGGGTGTAGTTTGTTTGAACTTGATCCTGCCCAAAAGGGAAGGAGGTATTGACAGATGATTTCTCATGCTCAAAATTTAATGCTTCCATTAAAGTTAGTAAGAACACTTTGATGGATTGGGATGAGTCTAAAGAGGTTGAATTGAGATAGGAAGCGGAATAGCCTCGATGAGGACCTCGTAATTGAGCTAGACTAATCATTAGTGCTTGAGCAACTTTTGTATCTGTTCCAGCAATCCCAGTAATGCTTGGATTTATAGTCAATCCCGGCATATTCACTGCGGTAGCTTGTAATGTTCCCGTTAGCCTTTGTAAGCTAGAGTTAAGCTCAGGACGAATAGGGGCTATGGACACTTAAGAACCAGATTAAGATTCGCCAAAGATTTTTATAAAACAATCTAGCATTTTGGGGCAGAAATACATATTTCTATGCCTTATTAGCATGTTTAGTGCATGTTCATGGCCATCGTTATAGTCTAAAACGCCATATTTATATTCTTCATAAGCTTCTACAATCGCTAAAATTCTAGCCCCTTGAGAAATTTCATCACCTTTTAGCCCGCGTGGAAACCGCTGCCATCGATACGTTTCATGGTGAGAATAAATCATGTTGAGAACATCTTCCAAGCTTTCTAAAATTTGTAGCCCATCATGTCCCATTTTTGGATGTCTTTGGTAAATAACTAAATCTGTATCAGCTAAAGAGACTGGCTTAGTTAATAAAATTTTATCGTTAAGACCTAATTTACCAACATCATGGAGAAGGCCTGCAATTAATATATTTTGAACTTCATCTTCATTTAACCCAGCAATTTGCGCTGTACGCATTGCATAATGACCTACTCTCTTTGAATGTTTATGCAATGCGCCATTCTTAATTTCAAGAAAGTTAAGAAACGTTTTTATCACATTGACATAAGAAGATTGGACTTTTCGATTCGCTGCTGTTAACAGGACATTATTTTCTTGGACTTTTGTCTCTAGAGCGTCAACCAAATTAGATAACTTTTGATTATTTTTTTTTGCATCTTCTAATATAAGAATATCTTCTTTGCGTGTGATGGTCAGTTCTACGGCCGACATCACGAAATTCATTAGATCATCCTCATTCGAAGGCTTAGTGATGAGGCGGTAAATCCCGCCTTTATTAATTGCTGTTGACGTTTCTATTTGGTCAGAAGCAGAACTTGTTAACATTCTGATAGTGTCTGGGGATTTATTTTTAAAGTTTTCCAGCACATCAATACCTGACATATCAGACAGGCTTAAATCACACAAAATAATGTCATATGTATTTTTATCTATTTCATCTAAGGCTTCTTGACCATTTTTACGCAAGGTAGTGTTATAGGCCCTAAATTTAAAAACACGTTCTAAAACCTCTAAGAATGCAGCATCACTATCAACACATAAGATTTTGATGTTTTCAGGACGAATTCTTGGAGAAGTACTAACAGACTCTGTCATATTTTGTTTTGGTTAATTCTATGATTCGATTAAATCCAAATTAATGTTTATTATTAGATATTAATACATTTATATGTGTTTTACTAAATTGATTATGCACTATATTTTTTGGGTGAAGAGAGGGTAATATGTTGGCCGGTTTTTATTCTAAATTTGGTAGTGCCAAAGAAGTTTTACAAGTAGAAGAAATACAAATTCCACAACTGACAAAAGGTCAGGTCCTTGTAAAGCTTTTTAATTCCGGCGTTAATCCCTCGGATTACAAAATGAGGTTGGGATCACGACCCTTGACAGGCCCTTTTCAAGTGCCAGGAAGTGATGGCGCTGGAATTATTGAGCAGGTGGGCGAAGGGGTTTCAAAAGAACGTATTGGCCAACGAGTTTGGATTTTTAATGCAGCCTATCATCGTCAATACGGAACTTCAGCCCAATACACCATGGTTGAGGATTGGATGGCTCAAGTGCTTCCTGATGGACTGAGTTTCGCTGAGGGTTCTTGTTTAGGTATTCCGGTAATGACTGCTTATCGCTGTTTATTTTCTGATGGCCCTATTCAAGGAAAGACCATTTATATTGTTGGTGGCGCTGGAGTAGTTGGGCATTACGCAATTCAATTAGCTAAATGGGGTGGTGCAAAAGTAATTACGAGCGTTAGTTCAGAAGAAAAGGCAGCTATTGCTAAGGCCGCAGGTGCCGACGAGATAATTAATTACCGACTACAAAATGTGGTTGATGAAATTATGCAAATCACCGATCAAGAAGGGGTTGATCGTATTATTGAAGTTGATTTTGGTAACAACCTTAATACTAGTCATCAAATCTTAAAAGCAGGAGGCACTAGTGTGATGTATGCCTATGTTAATCAGCCCACTTTGCCAATGCCTATTATGAATTTTATGGTAAAAAATATCACACTTAAATTCACATTGGTTTATAGCATTTCTAATCAAGAAAGAGAAGAAGTACTTCTAGGAATAAAACAATGGTTAGAACAGACTAAGCCAATATTTAATATTGCTCAACAATTTGCTTTAACAGACATCATTCAAGCACATGAATTAGTCGAGTCTGGGGGAAAAATTGGCCATGTTCTCTTAGATATCGCTCATTAAGCTCTTAAATCAATTAAATGCCCCACGTTATTTAACTGAGTATTTAATAATTGGCTCATGCCCCTTAACAATTCTGAAGCGCTATTTGGAGAGGCTGGCAAACCATAAGATTGTAAGAGTTGATTGGCACTATTTTTTAAATCTGAAAAAACAGAATCGTCTAGATTTATCGAATCTGCAAGTGTTAATAAAGATTCCTGCAGGTAGTTATTGGCACTTGAGTGATTAAAAGATTGATAGTAATTAGCGTTGTTAACCAAAGAAGAGCCATTAACTTTTATATAGTTAATATCCCTTAAGGCGAAGTCAGTCATTTCTTGGAGGTAGGTAATAAACTGTTCTGTAGCTTCTTGAGAAGTTAACGAAGTAGAGTTTAAAAAAGATGAGTTGTAAGCACTT
>Ga0209188_1003671_pt1 | contig 10453 bp, 10 predicted proteins | sample C_130625_EF_Meta_FD_187307 | JGI IMG/M metagenome (GOLD analysis project Ga0209188, IMG submission 187307) | Freshwater microbial communities from Lake Croche, Canada to study carbon cycling - C_130625_EF_MetaG (SPAdes) (version 2) | ecosystem: Environmental > Aquatic > Freshwater > Lake...
CAGAGCAAGTTTGCATTTGGATATTTCTTCGCTTCAACTTCCATCTGTGCAACTGGGAATGGATAGAGACGTTCTACTCGAACAATGGCAGTGCTGCTGTCGTTGATGCGAGCTCGCTCAGCAACCAAGTCGTGATAAATCTTTCCTGAACAGAAGATCACGCGTGATGCGTTGGTCACGGCAGGATCTCCAATAACTGGAAGGAATGTTCCCGATGTGAAATCAGCCATTGACGATGCTGCAGCCTTGAGGCGCAACATAGATTTTGGAGTGAAGACAACCATCGGGCGGCGCTTTGGATTTGCTGCATGGAAACGGAGTAAGTGGAAGTACGAGGCTGGAGTTGATGGTTGAGCCACAGTCATATTCTTTTCGGCGCAGAGCGCTAAGAAGCGTTCAATACGAGCGGAAGAGTGATCTGGTCCTTGGCCTTCATATCCGTGTGGCAACAGGAGTACGAGAGAAGAGCGCTCGCCCCACTTTTGAAGAGCGGATGAGACAAATTCATCGATGATGGTCTGTGCGCCATTGGCGAAGTCACCGAACTGACCTTCCCACAAGACAAGTGCTTCTTCGCGAACTACGGAGTATCCATACTCAAAGCCCATCGCAGCATATTCACTGAGCAATGAGTCAATCACAAAGAATTGGTTTGCATCAGAGATGAGTGAGCGAAGTGGAGTCCACTCACTTCCATTCTCTTTATCAATAATGACTGCATGGCGATTAGAGAATGTGCCACGTCGAGAATCTTGTCCCGCTAAACGAATTGGTCGACCTTCTTTGAGAAGTGAACCAAGGGCGAGCATTTCACCGGTTGACCAGTCGATAGTGCCATCGTTAATGGATTCAGCGCGCTTCTGCAGTTGTGGCAGCAGCTTTGGATGAACGTGGAATCCTTCAGGAACTGCAATCTGTGTCGCAGCAATTTCGCGGATGAGTTGCTCGGAGATAAAGGTCGGCACATCTTCTGCATTAGGAACAATGGGTGGCACGAAGTTTGGATCATGCTCTTCTTGGTAATTGGCAACGGATGCAAATACTTCTTCGAGTTGCTTCTGGTAATCGCGCGCGATTTCATCAGCTTCTTCAGGGGTGATATCACCACGACCAACGAGAGCCTCGGTATACAAGGTACGAGTTGTGCGCTTCTCATCAATGAGTTTGTACATGAGCGGCTGCGTAAAGCTTGGCTCGTCACCTTCATTGTGGCCGCGACGTCGGTAGCAGACCATGTCAATCACAACATCTTTATTAAATGCTTGGCGGTATTCGAAGGCAAGGTGGGCAATACGTACACACGCTTCGGGATCATCACCATTGACATGGAAGACAGGTGCTTCAATCATCTTGGCTATATCTGTGCAGTAACGAGCAGTACGTGATGAACCAGGTGACGTTGTAAATCCAACTTGGTTATTGACCACGATATGGATGGTTCCGCCTGTGCGATAGCCCGGAAGTCCGGCCAGCTGCATCGTTTCAGCATTAACGCCTTGACCGGCGAAGGATGCATCTCCATGAAGAAGAATAGGTAGAACTGAGTAAGCGCCCTTTGTATTGAGGCGATCTTGCTTGGCGCGCACAATGCCTTCAAGAACTGGGTTAACAGCTTCGAGGTGTGAAGGATTTGCGGCGAGATAAATCTTTGTCGTAGCACCGGATTCTGCAGTGAAGACGCCTTCAGTACCGAGGTGATACTTCACATCTCCGGAACCATGAACTTGGTTCTCGGCGTAGTGGCCTTGGAACTCTTGGAAAATTTGTCCAACAGATTTACCTGCAATATTTGCCAACATATTGAGGCGACCGCGGTGTGGCATACCGATACATACTTCATCAAGTCCGCGTTCGGCTGCTGCCGAGACGATTGCATCAGTAAGCGGAATAACAGATTCGCCACCTTCGAGTGAGAAGCGCTTCTGGCCAACGAACTTTGTCTGTAAGAACGATTCAAATGCTTCGGCGCTATTGAGTGTGCGCAGGATACGAAGTTGTTCTTCGCGCGCAGTTATATATACGCCAACTTCCATATGCTCTTGCATCCACTTGCGCTCTTCTGGCTGTGAGATATGCATGTACTCCACGCCGACAGAGCGGCAGTATGAGTCACGCAGAATTCCAAGAATCTTACGAAGAGGAAGGAACTTCTTTCCACCAAATCCACCTGTTGCAAATTCACGATCGAGATCCCACAAGGTAAGTCCATGGTTGACGACATCGAGATCAGGGTGTGTGCGCTGCACGTATACAAGTGGATCGATATCTGCCATGAGGTGACCCCATGTGCGATAGGCATGAATCAGTTGTTGTACGCGCGCTGTCTTATCAATCTCTTCATCTTTTGTTACTGCAAAGTCGACAGCCCAACGAATTGGCTCATATGGAATACGCAGAGAGGTAAAGATTTCATCGTAGAAACCTTCAGCACCAAGTAAAAATTCGTGAATACGGCGTAAGTAATCGCCTGATTGCGCACCTTGAATAACGCGGTGGTCGTAGGTACTGGTGAGCGTTAAGACTTTACTAATAGCCATTCGGGCAAGAGTCTCTTCATTTGCGCCGTGGAATTCAGCTGGGTAATCAAGTGCGCCAACACCCATGATGAGGCCCTGTCCCTGCACTAAACGTGGAACAGAGTGAACAGTTCCGATTGTGCCTGGGTTGGTGAGTGAAACAGTGGTGCCTGCATAATCTTCAACAGTGAGCGTGCCCCCACGAGCCTTCTTCACAATTGCTTCATAGGCAACCCAGAACTGTCCGAAATCGAGTTCTTCACAACCTTTAATAGATGGAACAAGGAGTTGACGCGTTCCATCGGGCTTTGCCAAGTCAATGGCGATACCTAAATTGATATGTTCTGGTTTTCCAAGTGCAGGCTTTCCATCAAGTTCGCCGTAGAAGGCATTCATCTCTGGCATCGCGCGGATTGCCTTGATCATGGCATAGGCGATGATGTGAGTAAATGAAACTTTTCCACCACGTGCGCGCTTGAGGTGGTTATTAATAACGATGCGGTTATCAATCATTAACTTCGCTGGAATTGCGCGCACCGATGTTGCAGTTGGGACTGTAAGCGATGCCTCCATGCTCTGCACAACGCGAACTGCAACGCCACGAATGGGTTCAAGAGAAGATGCGCTCTGAGTTGCAAGAGTTGGAATTGGTTTTGCAACGGGTTGTGCTGGAGTTGCGGGGGTTGCTGGAATATTACGAACGACTGGTTGTGATGGTGCTGGAGTTGCAGGCGCTGCAGGTGCAGGCGCTGCAGGTGCAGGCGCTGCAGGTGCAGGAGTTTGCGTGAAGGAGATATTCGGTGGAGTTACAGTTTTTGGTGTTGGTGGTGTTCCACCCTTGGGAGAATTAGTTTGGGGTGCGCCAGCAACGGGGGCCGCAGTTGATCCTGCCTGCGGATTATTTTGGAAGTGGGTTACCCATTCTGCGGGAACGGATGCAGGATCTGCTTGGTAGCGCTCGAACATTTCTTCGACGAGCCAGTCATTGGCGCCAAAGTCCTGACCTGATTGCGACACTGAGCGCTCCTTTGCGGCATCTGCACTTATCTACTTCAAGCTTCACACACTGTATTGCTGTGTGTACAAGGCTAAGACTATCGGCTGTGAGAGCGCTGAATAAATGGCGAAAGCGCCCAGAGCACGCGAGATTGCGCACATTTTTTCGCCCCAATGGCACCTTTCGAAGGGCAGCCCCGGAGGATTCTTGAGAAGGTGTGCCCATGAATGCAGAGAACGCTCGCCCGCTCGCCATCATCACAGGTGGAAGCCGCGGCCTCGGCTATGAGGTTGCAGTTGCGCTCGCATTGCAAGGGTTCGATATTGCGCTGATTGCAAAGGATGCGCAACGACTTGAAATGGCGGCGGCTCAATTACGCGATGCGGATGCAGCTAAGAACGGTTGCGCAACCGCGCATATCTCCACCTTCACCTGCGATCTCGAGCAACCACACCTTGTGCGCGAACTCATCGATTCACTGGCTCAATCGCTGCGCATGCCAGATGTTCTAGTACTTGCCCATGGTGTGATGAGCGAGAAGATGTCGAAGACTCTCAAGACAAACGACGCAGAGTGGCGACGAGTGATGGCAATTAATCTCGACTCCGTCTTCCAACTCGTCAACGGAATTGTTCCCGCCATGGCCGAGGCTCGCAAAGGTCGCGTCATTATCTTCTCAGCATGCCTTGGTCGAATGTCAGGACCTGGAAATGCAGGCGGTCTTGCTCCTTACAGAATTTCTAAAGCTGGCGTTAATGCACTCGTTCGCAACCTGGCCCATGAAACCGGACTTGGCGCTCGCGGAGTTCTCGTCGATGCAACATGCCCCAACCATTCACAGACAGATATGGGTGGCCCTGATGCACCACGCACTGCAGCCGAAGGTGCAGCTACTGCGATTTGGCTCGCCACAAGAGAATTTAACGCAGGAGATACAACGGGAGTTCTTTGGGAAGATCAAAAAGTCGTTCCTTGGTAGCGCGCACTAACCTTCGTTCTTCGCAATACTAAAAGCAAAGTAGAGAGTTGGTAGGGCCAACGGCAGAATTACGACTGCGCCGATATAGAAGTGCCCTTGAATCTGATAAAAAGCAACGCCAAGTGCAATTAAGTTAGCCAATATTGCCGGTGATCTTCCGTAATTTTTTCCATTCTTATATCCGCGACCCGAAGCAAAGAGCCCTCCCGCACCAAGGAGTGCAAAGACAATCACACCGATAAGTGGCGCTAACTCTTTATTCTCGTGAGTAAATCCCAGCACCACCAACCAGACGGCTAGGGCAAACACGATGGCAGCTTCGATAGAGAGAAGGGTTGCCACTCTGGAGCGATGTGGTGATTGCTTGGCACTATCTCCACTTGTGAAGGAGTTACTCATATCGCTGACTTTATCAGCGAAGGTATCTTCGAATGGAGTTCTCTGATGTCTTTTGCACATGACGGTCTTCGCGACTCGCTTACTCACCTGGCGGCGCCTCCCTATTTCTATGAAAATTTGCGGAGAGAGCTGGTAACTGCCAGTAGGAATAGAACGCGCCTCACACTCATTCGATTTCTCCTCTACAGCCCTTCACCAAAGGATGAATTAGCAGAAGAGAGTGAATCACTGTACGAAGTTGCAATTCTCTCTTTTGCCGAATTTCTCAAAGGAGTAACTCGAGCTGATGATCTATGTGCCAGGCTCGGACAATTCGAATTCACTTTGATTCTCAAAGCCTCGCAGGAGGTAGGGGATGCTCTCTCCCAGAGAGTCTTAGTTGGATGGAAGATGGATTCATTCACATGTAAATCATCACTCGTGAGCGCCACCCCTGATGAGAGCGTACTTGAAATCCTTAATCGCTTAGATAACCAGGAGTTACGAGGATTCTCATTGCGCTAAATCTTTTCGAAACTATCCACATGTAGCGATATCTAGCGCTACTGAATGTCAGTGACCTTCTACCTTCTGCGCCATGGAAAAGATGGATTCAGGCGTTGTCTTTGGGCCTATTGCAGACCTAATGGCCGACCCAACGGTAGAAGAGATTTGGATTAATGCACCAGAGCGAATATTTATTGCTCGGGCGGGTAAGAGCCACCTCATTAATCTGGTCTTGACCGCAGAATCTGTAAAACAATTAGTTGATCGCGCTCTCATTTGGAGTGGACGTCGTCTTGATCTATCACAGCCATTTGTTGACGCGCGCTTACCGGATGGAAGTCGCTTGCATGTGGTCATTCCAGAGATAACCGCAGAGCATTGGGCGGTAAATATTCGAAAGCACCTGATGCAACATAAAACTCTTGATGACCTTGCTCGCGTGGGCGCGCTCTCCCAGGAGATTGCCACCGAACTCTCTGCCGCAGTTAAGCGAGGTTCCAATATTTTGGTGAGCGGTGGAACCCAAGCAGGAAAGACGACACTCCTCAATGCACTCTGCTCAGAGATTCCTATCGGCCAACGTGTTATCACTATTGAGGAAGTATTTGAGCTTCAACCTCGAGTAGCCGATCTGATTCAGCTGCAAACTCGAGGCGCAAATTTACAGGGTGAAGGAGTTGTAACACTTCGGAAGTTAGTAAAAGAGGCTCTACGTATGCGGCCGTCTCGAATTATCGTTGGCGAAGTCCGTGAAGCTGAGGCCCTAGATCTCCTTCTCGCTCTCAATGCAGGGCTACCGGGAATGGGTACTTTGCATGCCAATTCTGCCCGTGATGCAATCGCGAAACTCCAAACTCTTCCCCTCCTTGCGGGTGAGAACATCTCTCACAAATTCATTGCTCCAACAGTTGCCTCGGCAATTGATCTCGTCATACAAGTCTCTCTCAACCCAGAAGGCCAACGTCGCGTTACAGAGATTGCCCATGTAACAGGTAGATATGAAAATGATCGAGCCGAAACGGAGATGATCTGGCGCTGGACTGGCGAAAGCTATGAGCGCGGATTAGGCAGGCTCTCATGAATCTCAGAGAAAGAAAATTTCATGTATCGGTTGCAATCTCATTCACCGCCTTAATTGTCTTTGCAATCTCACACTCCATCCTTATTTCTGGAGCGTTTGCCATATTTATTGCGATCTTCTTTGTCATTGCGCTGAAGAAGAGCAACTCCAAGAGAACTGCTGCCATCGAGGCAGGTTGTCCAGAATTGATCGACATTCTCATTTCAGGTGTGCAGTCCGGGCTCTCCCTCAATGAATCTCTGATTGGGCTTTCCAGTAGAGGGCCTGATGTACTGCGCCCCTATTTCAACAGTTTCCGTCAAGAAATATTTTCACATGGAGATTTCACTAAAGCACTGGCTCAGATTCAGGAAGAGCTTGCCAACCCAAATACGGATCTCATCTTTGAAGCACTGCGAATATCCAAAGCTCTAGGTGGTGCAGAGTTACTTAACATCCTACGTTTACTCGGAAACTTCATTCGAGAAGACTTAACTTTGCGACGTGAAATTGCTGTCAAACATAATTGGATTAGAAATTCGGCTCATCTTTCTGCGAGTGCACCGTGGATATTGCTTCTTCTACTATCAACTCAACCGACAACCGCTGCTGCATTCTCAAATTTTGCTGGAGCGCTAATTCTCCTCTCTGGGCTTGCGCTTACTGCTTGTGCCTATCTATGGATGAATAAGTTGAGCCAAATGCCGATGGCTCATCGCATCTTCTTCGCTTCGGGTGTGGATAAGAAAGCATGAGATCACAACTATTAATATCTCTCCTCATTCTTTTACCAGTTATCTTCATCCTCAACCCGGGCTTCTCCTGGGAGCAGTTCAGTATCTTTTATCTCAACAAAGTAGGGGATAGAACTACCGTCAAAGGAAAATTAGCCGAACTAGGTTTCAACTCAGAGATTGATTATGAGAATTTCCGATATCGACAGTTGATCATTTCATTTCTTATCGCCTTAATAGAGCTCTTCATTCTCCTCTTTTTCGAGGTTTCACTATTAAGAATCATTCTCCTTATTATCTCTTCAATCTGCGCTGCAATCGTGTTGACAGAGAAGAAGCTAGATAGAGAAGTTCAGATTTACAGAGAGAAGCTGGAAGCTGATTTTCCTGCTGTCATAGAGATATTGACACTTTCACTGTCAGCTGGAGAATCTCCGCTCATGTCTATGCAGAGACTCTCCCTCTCTGCGCATGGCTCACTTCCTAAGGAATTTGGCAAGGTCATCGCGGAGGTAGCCCAAGGAGCCCCTTTTATAGAAGCCCTCGATTCAATGGGAAGAAGAGTCAACTCCCTGCTTGTACGCAGATTTATCGATGCTCTTGTCATCGCTATGACACGAGGTGCACCAGTGATTGAAGTACTCCATAGCCACGCGCGTGAAGCTCGTAATTTTCAACGGAATCGTGTTTTGGCGGCGGCATCTAAAGCGGAAATTTCGATGATGATCCCTGTCGTATTTCTCATACTTCCAATCTCAATTCTCTTTGCGTTGTGGCCGTCCTTATCCAATCTCAATCTCTTTGCACAAGGCTAAAGAGAAGTCGACAAAAGAAAGCAGGCAGTAATGAGTGAAATAATTCAAGAGAAATTTGTAGTGGTAACAAACTTTCTCCTTCAGAAATATGGGGAATTTCGTAAATCGCGTTTCTACAAGGCCCTCTCCGAAGAGCGGGGAGATGTGCCTGGGTGGGTTCTCGTTGTACTTATGACAACAGGTTTGGTGACAGCGTTATGGACAATCGCTGCACCCCGGCTTACCGCGATTCTGAGGAACTCACTCGATTCAATGAATGGAATTCGTTAATTGCCATGGAGTGAGTCCAGAAAATTTGTACAAGATGAACGTGGAAATGTGGAGAGTTCACTTGTCTTGATTCCCCTATTAACTCTCTTCTTGATTACAACTCAGGTATCAATCGCAATTCATACCCGAAATATGGGCAGGGTAGCGACGCAAGATGGTGCCTCGGTTGCTGGAATAAGTGGCAACTTTTCACCTTCGGACACTTTTATCCATATCGATTCACCAGACCCTCAACAAAAATTGGAGTTAGTTGTTACTCATCACATGAAGAATTTGCCTCGAGTACTCCCTGGATTAGCGGGGCTTTTGAATAGAGAACCTGTGACAGATGTTTCAGGAATCGCAGTGATTGAGAATCGACGATGAAGAGAAATATCTTTATCGAAGAGTCTGGCAGCGCCTCTGTGGAATTTGTTCTCCTTGCTATCCCACTTTTCCTCCCAATTTTTATCTTTATGGCAAATTTTGCCGAGATAACAGATTCACACACGGCGCTTCGTACCCTCGCCCGGGAATCAGCACGCGCCTTTGTCATGAGCGAAAATGATGCAATTGCTTATCGCGTAGCAGCAGAGGTAGTTGATAAGGGTTCTGTCGCACTTGGGTATCAAGGCGCTGTAACTCTCGATATTGAATGCAGCCAGAGCCCATGCATCTCTCCTGATGGAAGAGTTACTACAACCATCACTTCACATCTCAAGAGTTCGAAGAGCGTTAGCGTCTCAGCGATTGAATATGTCTCACCTTGGTCATGATTCGAAAGTTAGTTAAAGCTGACCGAGGGTCAATTTCGTTAGTTGTGATGAGTCTCTTTCTCATCACCGTTGTAACGATTGCAATTCTGACGGATATTTCAAGTATCTATTTAGCGAAGAGATCGCTGACGCAGGCAACTGAAGCAGCAGCTCAACGTGGAGTTCGAAATCTAAACACTGATGCCTACTACCGCGGCGAATACAACGTAACCAAATCTCTCTTAGCACTTGCTGGCAACGGTGAATCTGATCCAGGAATCCCAATCGATTGCGAGAAGGGGAGGAGTGATGTAATTCGTGCGCTGGCTGATTGGAGTAGCGCCGGCGCATCAGTCATGCGTCGAAACCTCGGTGCAATTAGCCTTCAAAAACTTTCGTGTGATGGTTTCCAAATCTCTCTGACCACCTCATCCACTGCCGTACTTCCGTTTTACTTACCCTTTACTGGAATTTCACAAGTTCAAATCTCAGCAAGCGTGGGAAGTATTGATGAGCGGAGAAATACCGCTAACTACTACGGAATGAATATTGGTTGAGAACTTCTCGCTATCCTTAACCCATGGCTCGCGAATATAACCTTGAAATCCAGGAGATAAGCGCGACCCTTACTTCTATTGAAAAAGTCTTGGATCTGCCGAAACTTGAGGCAGAGGCGATTGAACTTGAGGCAGCGGCGGGTGTTCCGAATTTGTGGGATGCCCCTGAGAAGGCGCAGGCGGTGACAAGTAAATTGTCGCGAGTGCAATCAACAATTGCTCGCCTTAAAGGCTTGCGTCGTCGCGTTGGAGATCTACCGGTGCTCTTTGAATTGGCAGCGGGTGAACCAGATGGTGCAGGGCTTGCCGATGCCGAGGGCGAACTTGATGCAACAGTGAAGGCTATCCGCGAACTTGAAGTCACAACTCTCTTAAGTGGTGAATACGATCTTCGCGATGCGTTGATAACCATCCGCTCTGAAGCCGGTGGAGTCGAAGCGGCTGACTGGGCTGAAATGTTGATGCGCATGTATCTGCGTTACTGCGAACGCCATGAATTTAAAGTTGATGTTCTGGAAACCTCATTTGCAGAAGAAGCAGGAATTAAATCGACAACATTTCGCGTTTCTGCGCCATATGCCTATGGAACGCTCTCAGTAGAGCAAGGCACGCATCGTCTGGTGCGTATCTCACCCTTTGATTCACAATCTCGTCGCCACACATCTTTTGCTGGCGTTGAAGTTGTTCCCGTTGTGGAACAGAGCGATCACATTGAATTAGATGAGAAGGAAGTTCGCGTCGATGTCTATCGCTCATCAGGTCCTGGGGGACAAGGAGTCAATACAACTGACTCTGCTGTGCGCTTAACGCATATTCCAACTGGCATCGTTGTCTCTTGTCAGAATGAACGTTCGCAGATTCAAAATAAAGCTACTGCCATGGCTGTCTTGCAATCAAAGTTATTGG
>Ga0209188_1003676_pt1 | contig 10437 bp, 8 predicted proteins | sample C_130625_EF_Meta_FD_187307 | JGI IMG/M metagenome (GOLD analysis project Ga0209188, IMG submission 187307) | Freshwater microbial communities from Lake Croche, Canada to study carbon cycling - C_130625_EF_MetaG (SPAdes) (version 2) | ecosystem: Environmental > Aquatic > Freshwater > Lake | place...
AAAAAACGATCGAAAAACGGATGCAGTAACCCCTGCAGCAGTGGGAATTGAGACTAGGCCGTCAGTCCGAATCCACCCCACACCATGGGGTGGATGCAGTAACCCCTGCAGCAGTGGGAATTGAGACAACGCGGAACTCTTTGAAGACGAGTTCGCACGAACGGATGCAGTAACCCCTGCAGCAGTGGGAATTGAGACGACACAGCAATCCAACAATCACCATCTTTTGGGATGCAGTAACCCCTGCAGCAGTGGGAATTGAGACCTGCGCGAACAATAACATGAGAAAAAACGATCGAAAAACGGATGCAGTAACCCCTGCAGCAGTGGGAATTGAGACTAGGCCGTCAGTCCGAATCCACCCCACACCATGGGGTGGATGCAGTAACCCCTGCAGCAGTGGGAATTGAGACTTGGTCTGGATGACCTCGACGGCATAGCCATAGGATGCAGTAACCCCTGCAGCAGTGGGAATTGAGACAACCCGAATATCGCCTCTAGCATGTCGGTTACTAGATGCAGTAACCCCTGCAGCAGTGGGAATTGAGACAATGACGTTCCGGACCTGAAACACTACTCTTCCATCGATGCAGTAACCTCTGCAGCAGTGGGAATTGAGATATCGACCCTCAGCCGCCGGTGTTTTTGAACCGGTGGCATGAACGATCCCCACCAACTGACTCCGCGAGGAACCGCATGAGTCGCTATGTCGCGTGTTACGACATCCGCAGCAACAGCCGGCGGGCGAGGGTGGCGGAGGTGCTCTTGGAATACGGCCGCAGAGTTCAGGCGAGCGTATTCGAGATCGATGTTAATCCCGAAGAGATGGAGGAGCTTCGCGCCCGGGTCGGATCACAACTAGCCAAGAGCGATCTCTTTGACTTCTTCCCCATCGATCGGCGACAGCCGAAGCGGCGGCTTTCGTGGCAACGCGATCCTTCACCCCCCGACAACGTCATCGTCGTCTGACGGTCGTGGTACGGCCGGCCCCGCGAAGGCAAACTGTTGGAGCCGCTCCCTTCCCGCCCCTCGAACCCGCGCCATGGATGCCTACAACCCCCGCCACTGGACCGACCACCTCTTCGACATCCGCGGCACGATGGCCCGCGAGATCCTCCTGCGCGTGAGCGTCTGCGTCGCCTGGACGGCGATCCTCACCCTGGCCTACGAGTTTGGCGGTGACACGCTCCGCGGATTCCGGGTGCCTGCCACGACGCACGTCTTCCTCGGTAGCGCCCTGGCCCTGCTCCTCGTCTTTCGCACCAACTCCTCCTACGAGCGATTCTGGGAAGGGCGGAAGCTCTGGGGCGGGATCGTCAACGAGTCGAGAAATCTCGTGCGGACGACGGCCGCCTTTCTCGCCGCCGACCCGGATGCTGTCCGCGAGATCACGCTCTGGGCGATGGCTTTTCCGTGGGGGGTGATGGCAGCGTTGCGAGGCAGCAAGAGCTTGGGTCCGGCGGCGGCCGACCTCCCGACGGTGGCAAGCGAAGAGGTGCTTGCTGCCGAGCACGTCCCGCTGGCCATCGCCTGTCGCATCACCGCGATCCTCGAGCATGCCCGATCGCGAGGCCTGATCGATAGCGTTCAACTGGCGATCATCGACCGCAATACCCAACAACTGATCGACTACGTCGGCGGCTGTGAGCGGATCCGTGCCACACTCCTCCCCTATGCTTACACTGTCCATCTGCGGCGGGTGTTGCTGTTGTTCTTCCTCACGCTGCCTGTGGTCCTCATCCCCGAGTTCGGCTGGTCGACGATCATCGCCGTCCTCGTCTCTAGCTACGTGTTCTTCGGCATCGAGGAGATCGGTGTCGAAGTCGAGGCCCCCTTCGGGGACAACGCACACGATCTCCCTCTCGAACGGATCTGCCAGACGATCGCGGGGAATCTCCGTGCCACGCTGCCGGGAGAGGCGCCGCCAGTCTGATGATTTCGGCCGGTAATCGCCCCGCAGGGAGCCGCGACGGGCGAAGGACGCCCGGCTTGAAATGGCGGCTTGAAGCATCCTGCCCGAGGCGGATAGTCTTTCCCTACCCAGGGGAGTCTCCCATCCGGAAGCGTGGTGTCATGCGTGCTGTCGGTCGTGAGTCGTGGCGGTTTCCGATCGACGAATCGTTGCTCGTCGAGCTGCTGGCCGACGATACCGTCAAGGCACGCCTGGCGACGCCCGCCTATTCGGTCGCCAAGCAGGCCCGGCGGCTCGGCTTTCTCGCCAATGCCGTGCTCGTCGACCCGGGGGTGCTGCCCCATCTCGCCGAAGCGATGGAACGGGTCAGGGCTGAGTTCCCCGATCTCGGCGCCACCGAATGCTTCGTCTTCAACTGCCCTGACATCAACGCGTTTATCTGCCCCGGACGCCGGAGCACGTTCGTCGGCCTTTCCAGCGGGGCTGTCAATCATCTGGCCGCCGACGAACTGATGTTCGTCCTCGGCCACGAGTTCGGCCACGCGGCCTTCGGGCACCTCGATCTGGCCGCGGGCCTCCTCGTGGAGGATCCCGCCGTCGGCCCGGCCCTCACCGCGAAGGTCCGATCGTGGCAGCGGGCCGCGGAGATCACGGCCGACAGGACGGGCATCCTCGTCGCCGGATCGCCCGCAGCGGCCGCTCGGGCTCTGTTCAAGGTGTCGTCGGGAATCGTGGCAACCTCCGTGGAGACTTCGCCGGAGCGGTTCGCCTCGCAGTGGCAGCGGCTCATCGAGGAAGTGATCGAGGATGGCGAGCGTGAGCATCACCACTTCTCGCATCCCTTCCCCCCCCTCCGAATGCAGGCCATCCTCGATTTCTGGAACGCTTACAGCCATTCCGACCCGACCGGGCGATTGCCCGACGCCAACGCCGCCGTCGCTCGGATGCTCTCGATGATGGACCCGGTCTCGACCGAGCGGCCGCTCGGCGACACGATGCTGGCCAACCACTTCTTCTGGGGCGGCCTCTATCTCGCTGCCTCGACCGGTGAAGTCAGCGACGATGAGCGGCGGAGGCTCGCCACGGTCGCTCCCCCCGACGTCGACATTGACGCTGCGATCCGCGAAGCAGCGGTCGCTCCGTCCGCTTGTCGCGAGCGGTTCGTCGATGGATTCCGGTCGCGGCGGCGCAAGTTCAACGCCATCGAACTCCATCGTGTCTTGTACGGCCTGCTCGACATCGCGTCGGTCGATGGGGCGGTTCACGAGGGTGAACTGACGCGACTGCGCGAGCTGGCAGGGCTCATCGACATTCCGGAATACGCCTGCGATCTCGTCGTCAAACAGTACCAGAAGGAGAATGCCCATGAAGGTTGAGGAACGGCTCGCTCTGCTCAAGCAACTCGAAAGCGTCGCGGCGCTCGCCGGCCTCAAGGGCGTCATCAGCGACGACGGGCAGTTCTTTCTCATGGGCTTCGAGGTCGGTGACGGCCGCAGCCAGAGGGTCTTTGTTCGCCCCACCGGCTCCACCCCCGACGGCAAGACAGTGGTGACGATCAGCTCTCCGGCACACCTGCAATCGAAGGGCTGGTTCTCCAGCTTCAGTCGCGAGGACGCCATCAACCTCCTCCGACTCAACGAGAACACGTTCTTCGCACGGTACGGGATCCAGGACGCGGGGCCGATCTCCAAGGAAATGATGATCGTCGCGTCCAGCGACGTGATCCTCGAGACGCTCGACGCAGAAGAGCTGCGCGCCCATGCCCACTTCGTCAGTCACGCCGCCGACGCCTACGAGAAGAAGATGTCGAAGGCTGACGACTTCTGATCGCCGTTCGGCCCCACAACCCGAAGGCTCCGTTACTGGCGAGAACTTCTCCCTGATTCCACACCGCCGCCGTCGAGCGCTCTTCCCGATGCCGACCGACGCTCAGCATGGCCCCACGTCGGTACGCCGGTGGGGGGAGTTTCACCGTGACGGCAAGTACTACCGCTTCACGCGGGGTACAGTCCTTGTCGTGCGCGGGTGGCCACACCTTCAGGCGTGGCGCAAGACCCCGAAGGCGAAGGCTTGGCGGATGGTCCGCCCTCATCTCCGTGTCGACCTTGCCGACCCTCTCCTTTCCGACACGACCCCGAAAAAGTCCTGCCTGACGTTCGATCACTTCCATCCGCCGATCCCCCCTGAGCAACCGTGTGACGACGACGTCGAGAGCGAACCGCTCGGCGGCACGCTCCCTTCGCCCGCCACGGAAGAAGGATGGCGGGTCGAGATGGAGACACGGGCGGCCGAGGCCCGAGCCAGGTTTGTCGGGGATTTTCCCGCCGATGTCCGTGACCGACTCGCCCGCTTTGAGGAGCGGCAATGGCATCTGGCCGTCCTCATGGCTCGGTGCGACGGGGGGGACGATCTCGTCGATTCCACTCCCGCGCTCGCCTGGATGCTCGCCTCGAGTTGGTGCTTCCGAAGCTCCCCGGTAAAGCAGCATCTGCGAGCCGCCCGAAGGCTTCTTGAGCGTCGGCAGATCGAGATCGCCGGATGGCTCGGACTGCCGGCAACCCGCTCGACGATTTCCGTCCTCCGAAAGGTTCCTCCCGCCGCCTGTCGGATGGCAATTCTCCATCCGCTCTCGCGCCTCCTGAAGCAGGACCAGGCCAGCTCGTTGCTCCGGCATGCTCCCCGGGTGAATGGAACCACGGTCGCGCTCCTCCGCGAGCCACGATGGCTGCCGCTCGTCTCCCCTCGCCTTCTTGCCGACATCCTGACACACGGCGGCGACACCTCGGCGGCTTGGGGCGTCGGTCTGCTCCGCGATACGGTGGCCATGATCGATCACCTGCACCTCCGCCGCATGGCACCGCTTGCGAGTTTCGCCGCGTTGCAGCGATACCACGATGCGTGTGTCGACCGCATGTCGCAGGAGGAGGTTTCCGATGGGCCGACACTGCCCTCCCCGCCGATCGCGGGCACCGATTCGATCCGTCCTCTCCGAACGTCGGCGGCACTCCTTGCCGAAGGGCGATTGCAGAGGAATTGTGTCGGTGCTTACGCCCCGCTGGTGTCCGCCGGAACGTGCTTCATCTATCGGGTCGACATGCCGGAGCGGGCCACCCTCGCGATCGAGCCTGCGGCGTATGGGTGGCGGATCCGCGAGCTCGTCGGGCCGGCAAATTCCCCGGTGGCTCCTGGCACCGTCGCGGCCGTGCAGGCCTGGCTCGACGATGCCGCCCGACCGCGGCGGCCGCGATGACGCCGGAGGCCTGCCTGCGATCGCACCACGGCAGCCCCATTCCATCCCCCAGCGCCTCCTGACCATGAAAGGCTTCTCACTGTGACGTTCGATGAGATCGACTTCGACGATTTCGAAGACCGCGTCCTGGAGAGCGTGCTCCCGGTCGTTCTCTTCGCCTGGTCGCCGGAGGACGAGGAGTGCGAGGAGTATTCCCGTTTCATTCTCTCCTTGGCCGAAGACTTCATCGGGGTGCCGGTGCTCCTTCACTGCGATGTCTCGGGCAACTCAAGCCTGGCGATGGATTGCGAGCTCTGGCCGACCCCGACGATATCGGTCTACCATCGCGGGGAGTCGTTGCTCTGCCTCTACCGCCCCCAGCTCCGCGACGACGTCATCGCCCCCGTCAACGAGGTCCTTATCGGGATCGACCCTGACTTGCTCACCCCGGATGACGAGGAGACGATCGAACGCAAGGCCCCGAGCCCTGCCACCGACTCCTCCCTGCCGGAGACGAAGCCCCGCCTTCTTCCCAAGCCGGCTCAGATGGTGGCCCACCTCGATCGCTCCATCCGCGGCCAGACGCGGGCGAAGCAGGCGATGGCCGTGGCGGTCTACAATCACTTCCTCTCCCAGGCGATGCGCGACGCCGACGGGCGGGATCTCGGCCGGCAGCACGTCCTCCTCCTCGGCCCGACCGGATCGGGCAAGACGTTCATCGTCAGGACGATCGCCGAACACCTCGGAGTGCCGGTGGCGTTTGCCAGCGCGACGTCGCTCGTTGAAGCAGGCTTCCGGGGCCGATCCCCCGACGCGATCATCAAGTCGCTTCTCGACTCCGCCGGCGGCAACGCTCGGCTCGCCGAACGCGGCATCATCTTCATCGACGAGATCGACAAAATCCGTCGACAGGACACTGGTGGCTCACGGGACGTCAGTGGCGAGGGGGTGCAAAACGCCCTCCTGACGATGCTCGACGGAAGAATCGCCGACAATGTCGACGGCACGCCGCACTCCCCGATCGACACCTCCCGGATTCTCTTCGTCTGCACCGGCGCCTTCGTCGGCCTCGCCGACATCGTCCGCCGCAGGCTCGGCGACGACGACAGCGGCAGCGCGATGGGATTCCACACCCACGCTGCCGAAAACGCTGCCGAGATTCCCGACCAGCCAATCTACGAGGCTCTCTGCCAAGCCCAGACGTCTGATCTCGTCGAATTCGGGATGATCCCGGAGTTCATCGGCCGATTCGTGGAGGTCACGGCACTCCACGAGCTTTCCAAGAAGGATCTCCGCTCGATCATCAGCGAAGGGACCGAGTCGTCGCCGCTCGAGCGGCAGCGCGACCTCGCGAGGATCCACGGCATCGAGCTTGTCATCACGCCGGAAGCCCTCGATCGGATCGCGGGAGAGGCGGCCCGCCTAGGCACGGGCGCCCGGGGGCTCGCGAGATTGATCGGAAGAGCCGTGGACTGCGTCGATGGACGCTGGCCAGATCTGGCGGATGCCGGCGTGTGCCGCGTGACGATCGGCGAGGACGTCGTCCGATCTGGTGCCGAGCCCCTGATCGAGAAAGGCCCGCCGCTCCATCGCCGGCGTGACGACGAACTGCGAGCCGCCTGCCTGGCGCAGGTTCCCCCGCGGCCGTCGGCGTTCCTTGCCGAGGCATCGTCCCCCCCCACGCTCACCGACACCTCCTCATGGACGACCGAGGGGTCCTGGAACGCCCTTGAGGAAATCAAACGCTCGGCCCTCGGGTGGTGCGAGACGGGCAGTCCGGCGCGGGAGTGGTGGCTCGAGTTCGAGAAGGAGAACCGCCACCGACCGAAGCTGCTCTTCAGGCTGGCGGAGGAACTGCGAAACCGCGGGAACACCATCCGCGATTTCCACCGCAGCTTTCAGGAGAGCAACACGCCCGACATCCAAGCGAATCTCTACTACCTCGACTATCGCCGGGCCAAAGCCGCCTACGAAGCCCGCCACCGCCCACGCGGTCCCTTCCTAAGCGGGCCATCACGCGACTGGCTCAAGGACGATGACCAGCCGTTTTGACGCTCGAGCGACCGCGGAGCGCGATCAACCCGCTTCGATCCCCGACGTGGCCAAACGAATAAGACACCGCAAAAAAGCACAGAAAGCAACGCGGCGAGCAGTCGTGGCAAGACAGCGAAACACCGGGAGACGATTCCTTCCACCCGTTCCGCCGGCTACTTTCCCAGAGGCACAGGGGCACGGTATCCAATAACTCTCTCTCCGATGGACCCAATCATGTGGTCATTCACGGTGAACGAAGACCCCCAGTCGCCTACTGATTCAACCGTAAACACCTGGCCTACCAAGGAGCTTTGAAAAGGAAGCACCGGCAACAACCCAGACACGGGATCGAGAGGGGTTCGCACATTGGTGAAATACATGTCAGGACGACGCTCGCCACGCATCAACACTTGGGCGGCAGAGGCCAGCGGGGCTGGGTTGTACCCAAACCCTGGAACGCTGTAATAGCCGGACACATAACTTGATAGGCCTCCGCCGAGGGAGTGCCCAGCGACCGTCAGGTTGTTGACAGATGGCGCACCCATAAGCCCGCCGCCATATCCGAGTTTGTTTTGCCTGATCACCCAAGACGCGTATTGAACTGCAAACTCATAGTGCGGAGCGACTCGGCTCTCGTAAGACTGCATGCTGCCAATCGGCACGACGATTGGCAGCCCTTGCGATATGTTTGATATCCAGTCCGAAAGAGACCAAGCAGTAGTCCCCGCAAACGCGATCACGTACTTGGGGTCCGCCGGACAGCATTTGCACCTACAGGTGATGGCCCTAAATCCTGGGGGGATCGCGCCAGCAGGATGTGCTTTAGAAGGCAGCGGTTGCCGTAAGGGGGGGAAGGGCGCTGCGAGCCCGGCAAGGAGTGCTTCGGACAAGGACTCGCTGTGCCCTTCCGCGACGTCGACTACGTCAAACGTGTATCGGTAGTTTTTGTGCGTGTCCTGCCCGCCGTCGCCGCTAATCAGTAAGTAGTCGCTGTGCTTGTCGGAAGGCTGTCCCTCAAACGAGGCGTTTTTTCCGCCCCCCATATGGCCGCCGCTGTGGTGTAAATTGCCTTCAACGGCGACCTCACTTCCGACCTCACTTCCGTAAGCACTTTCGGCAAAGTCCCCGTAGGCGCCTAGTTCTTGGAATTTGGACATCGGCGAAACTTTATGCCTAATGCTGTCGTCGATGAGTGACATGTCCAGGTTGACGCACGTTATGTTGAAGGAGCGGCCCGCCATACCGGGGTCAATCCAATAGCCTGAATCCCATTTTAGAATTCCGGACCGATTGTCGATGACCCATCCCTTCTTGCTGCGAGGATCCCTTCCCGTTTCTTGGAATGTGATGTTTACGAGCTGCTTTTTCGCAAGCATCTCGGTTTCAAAACTCTTGTCTTTTGTTTGGTCTCTTTTGTTGCAGTTCGGGCATTCCCTGAGTCCATTAAAGGTGATTTTGTACCTCGCTCCTTCGGAGTGCTTGAGGCGAACGACGATGACACTCGGGTCGCGGATGAGTTTGTTGTCCTCTGTAGAATCGAAATGAGCGGTGTCGCCCATGAAGCCGTATTCTTTTGCCTGATCTGGTGTGTGCGATGAGAAGCGTTTCGTGCCAACCCCGGCAGCTCCTGCAGCGGTGTCTACCGAAAACGCCATCGCCTTCGTTCTGTCGACGCACCGTATTTCCACATGGATGTCGTCCGGTCTTGTGTCCCACAATTCGAGTGACTGGGCCATGAGGTGTGGCGCCGCAAGAACGACTGAAAGAGAGAGAAAGAATCGAGCGGCGTATCGCATTTGGGGTCCTCTCTATGGATTCCACGTGGACTACTTCTGGTTGTCTTGAATGCTTTGCACTCAAGACAACCTCCTGCGGTCGAGTCGGCACGTTATCCACGCTCTTCCAAGCCATGGTGTCTGTGACGCTCTTTCTTCACGACGGCTCAGCATCGATCACCGCCATTTCAACAAGGCGTCGATATCACGCCGCTGCTCCTTCCCAACCATGACGTCGGCTTACCACCCTCTTCAGCACCGCACCGTCAATCACTCGCTCTTTCGCTTCCGTTCCTCATCCTTTTTTTTCAGCCGGGTGTAATCAAGGAAATGGAGAACGGCTTGTATGTTGTCGGTGTTGCTATAGACGAACGCCAGGAAGAACTCGTCGATGCTGGCCTTGCGGAGCCTGAGTTCCTCCGTCAGACGCAACACGAGCGACTTATCCTTATTCTCCGTCTCAAAAAGCTCCCACCAGTGCCGTGCACTGTCCCTGACGTTGGCCCAATCAAGACTCTCGTTTTTGATCTTTTCGATCTCGCTGACGATCTTTTCGTCGGACCACCCCGAGGTGTCTATGAAACTGCCGCCGCGCCCCATGTAGGGCGCAGGGCCGGGGGGAAGGGTTGTCAGGCACGACCGACGGAGCTCGGTGTCGCGTCTGGAGTGTTTCGACGGGCCTCGCTTCAATGTCGGCTCGCGGTGGTGTTCGACCACCCCGCGGTCGATGACAACCCCCGTCACGCCATCTGCCGCCAGCTCTGGCCAGCGGTGGTCAACCGGATCGACGGCCCGACCGATGAGCCGGGCGAGCCCGCGGGCCCCGGTACCGAGACGGATCGCCTCGGCGGCGATTGCGTCGAGGGCGTCAGGGGTGATCTCGAGATCGATGCCGTGAAGGGCGGCGAGTTTTAGCTGCTTGGCGAGCGCTGAGCCCTCGATCGACTCACTCGCGATCGCGCGGAGGTCGGACTGCCCGAGTTCGTGCAGCGCCGTGATCGTAGCGAATCGGCCGATGAACTCTGGGATCATACCGAATTCGACGAGATCCGCCGTCTGCGCCTGGCAGAGCGCTTCGTAGATAGGTTGATCGGGGATCTCGGAGATTTTTTCGGCGACGCGCGTGGGGAAGCCCATCATCGTCTCGCTGTCGTCGTCACCGAGCCTGCGACGGACGATGTCAGGGAGGCCGACGAAGGCGCCGGTGCAGACGAAGAGGATCCGGGAAGTGTCGACCGGAGCGTGCTTCTGGCTGTCGACGTTGTCGGAGAGCCGTCCGTCGAGGAGCGTGAGGAGGGCGTTTTGTACCCCCTCCCCGCTCACGTCACGCGACCCGCCGGTGTTCTGCTTCCGGATCTTGTCGATCTCGTCGATGAAGATGATCCCCTTCTCGGCGCGCCTGGCATCGTCGCCGGTGCGGTCGATGAGCGATCGGATGATGTCGTCGACGGGCCGGCCTCGATAGCCGCTTTCGACAAGCCCCGTGG
>Ga0209188_1003677_pt1 | contig 10434 bp, 7 predicted proteins | sample C_130625_EF_Meta_FD_187307 | JGI IMG/M metagenome (GOLD analysis project Ga0209188, IMG submission 187307) | Freshwater microbial communities from Lake Croche, Canada to study carbon cycling - C_130625_EF_MetaG (SPAdes) (version 2) | ecosystem: Environmental > Aquatic > Freshwater > Lake | place...
CCATTGGACTTTGATTTTAGTTTTATTGAGTTATGGGATTTCTTTCTTTTCATACGGTGACGAAAATATGCGCGGAAATCCGTTGAGTTTAATTTTTATGGTTGTGATGGCGCAATTCTTTGCACTTATCTTTTATGTTAGCTCGGGGTCCTTGCTAGGAGTTTCGGCAACTGGATTTGTGCAAACTATGGTAACTCTGATCGGAAGTTCGATCTGGGCATTGGTCATTACGCCGCTGTTATTGCCTGCTGTGGTATGGCTACACGATTTGGCTTTTGATAGTCGGTTACATATATGAATCAGCGCACGCGCCTAAGCATGTTAGTAATTCAGATTCTTATTCTTTCACTTTTAATGGCTCTATTTGGTCGCCTTTTTTACTTGCAAGTGGCAGCTGGTCCAAAATACCGCGACGCAGCTCTAAGCATTCAAAGCCGTGACACGATTTTCCCGGCTACCAGAGGCTTGATTGTTGATTCATCAGGCGTTCCTTTAGCCTTAAACCGCACTGGTTTAGCAGTAACAATTGATCGCTTGGTGATTGATAAGCAGCCAGACAAAGGTGTTGCTGTACTCAAAAAATTAGCAGTCTTATTAAAACTAAATTACGCCGATGTTTACCGTAAGACTCGACTCTGCGGAGAATTAAAAGTTGGCGATCGCGCTGGTTGTTGGACCGGAACTAGATATCAGCCAATTCCGTTAACTAAAGAAGCAAATGCAAATATTGCTCTGCAAGTTGTTGAACGGCCCGATGAATTTCCTGGCGTAGATGCCACACCGATTGCGATTAGAAATTATCCTGGAATTATTGGCGTAAATGCAGCACACGTTCTGGGGTACGTAGGACCTCTTACCGATGTCGACCTATCTGGTGTTAATGGAAAGAATCACTACCGAAGTGAATCAATTGGTAAGACTGGACTAGAGATTCAATATGATTCTTTTCTGCGTGGCATTCCGGGAATTAGAACGGTAATTGTTGATCGAAAAGAGGCAATTACTAGCGAAGGACAGAATACAAATTCAGTTCCAGGTGATCACTTAGTTACGAGTTTAGATATTCGAGTTCAAGCTTCGGCCGAGAGCGCATTAGCTGATGCGGTTCTTCGATCAAGAGCAAGCGGACATCGCGCAGACTCTGGTGCCGCAGTTGTAATGGATGTGAAAACGGGACGCATAATCGCAATGGCTTCTTACCCAACTTATGATCCAAATATGTGGGAAAAAGGGGTAACTGCCGCGCAAGCAAGTGCGCTCTTCAGCGAAGCAAATGGAGTTCCAGCACTATCTCGACCAATTCAAGGGCGTTTTGCACCAGCTTCAACTTTTAAGATTGTTTCAACAATTGCCGCTGCGAATGCCGGGTATGACTTGAATGCTAAATACAGCTGTCCAGGAAGTGTAAAAGTTGGAACTCGAATCTTTAATAACTTCGAAAGTAAGTCGCAAGGTACGGCACCGCTGAAGAATTTGATTGCGGTTTCATGCGACACGGTTTGGTACCAAATTGCTTTCGACGAGTGGTTGCGTGACGGTGGCTTGTCACCAATAAAGAACCCAAATGATTACTTCTTTAAGGCCGCCGCCGGGTTTCAGATAGACAAGAAGACAGGCATTGACTTGCCTTCTGAAGCTGCTGGTCGCTTGCCCGATCGAGCTTGGAAACAAAGCTGGTATGACACGAATAAGGATTTTTACTGCAACTATCGAGAGAAAGCTGCTAAGTCGCAACAAACTCAATTCCTGATATTGCTTGCCAAAGAGAATTGCAGTGATGGCAATAAAGTCCGTGCGGGCGACGTGGTTAACTTTTCAATTGGCCAAGGCGATACTTTGCTTACACCACTTAAGCTAACTCAGATGTATGCCTCAATTGCGAACGGCGGAACGCTGTGGAAGCCAACGATTGCACGAGCAATTGTTAAGACCGATGGCACTGTATTGAAGACAATTGATCCAGTTAAGACCGGAACTATCGCAGCAGATGCTAAGACTATTAAGTTCCTACAAGGAGCGTTTCGTGAAGTAGTAGTTAGCGGAACCGGCCGGGGGACTTTTGCTGGTTTTCCAATTCAAGTGAGTGGCAAAACTGGAACTGCTCAAGTCTTTGGACGCAACAAAGATGGTTCTAGTAAAGACAATACTTCTTGGTTTGCATCCTTTGCGCCATCGAATAATCCGCAATACGCAGTTGTCATGATGTTAAGTCAGGGTGGCTACGGCTCACCAAACTCAGGTGTTGGCGTTCGTCATATTTATGAAACAATTTTTGGGGTAGTCGGAAATAAACTGGTACCAGGTAAAGCGCTTTTCCCTAATGGGCTTCCAACTACGCTGCCTAAGATTTCCCCTTCTACTAAAGTTAAAACGGATGGAGTTAAGTAATGAGCTTGGTTACTCCTCGTTTTAATTATGATAAAAAACGTTCATTTTTCCGTGGCTTTGACCCAGTTTTAACTGGTGCTGTCGCTGCACTATTAGTTATCGGAACTCTCTTGGTATATGCAGCGACCCGTGATTGGTATGCAGCTAATGGACTTGACCCAGAATATTATTTAAAACGGCATGTAATTAACATTGCAATAGGTTGCGCCCTTGCATGGGGTACTACTTTGATCGACTATCGATTACTTCGTGCCTACACACCAATAGTTTGGGCGCTTGGAGTTCTTGGCCTGGGCTTTGTGCTGATTCCTGGCTTAGGTTCAACAGTAAATGGCGCACAAGCATGGATTGCGCTGCCCGGTGGATTTCAGATTCAGCCAGCTGAATTAGCCAAGATTTCAATCATTGTTGGAATGTCCATGATTCTCTCTGAGCGAAGTCATGACAGTGATATTCCAAGTAGTCAAAATGTAATTCAATCTTTAATTGTTGCTGCTCTTCCAGTCTTATTAATTTTGCTGCAACCAGATATGGGAACTGTTTTTATTATTAGCTGCTCAGTGTTAACAATTATTGCTGCTTCCGGCGCAACCGGACGTTGGGTTTTAGCTTTAGTTCTAGTTGCAGTAGTTGGCGTATTTGGCGCAGTTCAGTCCGGCGTGATTGATCATTACCAGATCAAACGTTTGCAATCTTTCGTAAATCCAAATGCTGATACTCAGGGCAGTGGATATCAATTACGCCAAGCTCGCATCACTGTTGGTTCTGGTGGATTAATTGGTAAAGGTTTATTTAATGGTCCACAAACAAATGGTCGCTTCGTGCCTGAGCAACAGACCGACTTTATTTTTACGGTAGCTGGCGAAGAACTCGGATTCCTTGGTTGCGGTGTAATTATTTTGCTGTACTTAACTTTGTTGATGCGAGCATTTGGTATTGCGCGACGCGCTACTGACCCTTACGGGCGGTTAGTTTGCACTGGGGTTGTGGCGTGGTTTGCATTCCAGGCTTTCGAAAACATTGGCATGACATTGGGGCTGATGCCGATGACTGGTGTCCCGCTGCCATTCATGTCTTATGGTGGTTCAAGTATGTTTGCGACTTTGATCGGATTTGGCCTGTTGCAGAACGTTCACGCTCGCCAGCGTGGCTAAATCACGCTTAATTTGGATTTAGGGCCTCATCTGTCATACTTAGGCAACAGTTCGGCGCGCACCCGCGATCATGTATCGCGAATAAGAGTGTTTAGCGCGAACTACCAAAGATTTGCTTAAAGGTTTTCTACGACTACGCAACCGCGTACTGAGATTGATTTTTAAGCCGGACCCGCACTTAACAAGTGCATTTAGGATTTGAACACATGGCAATTGCGCCAAAAAACCCGCGTAAGCGCGCGGCTAAAAAGACTCCCAAGGTTAAGGGCGAAGTAAGCCTGGAAACCGCCCCTATTGCATCGGTGATTGAAGTAGAGATTCCTGACGCTGCTGAGAAGAAATCCAAACCGGTCAAAAAAGCTGCCGCTGTTCCAGTAGCAATCTTCCAAGCAGCTCCTATTGCAGAGAAGAATTCGGCAGAGAAAGCTACTGCGAAAAAGGCTCCAGCTAAGAAATCAGCTCCTGCTAAAGCAGCCAGTGATGAACCAGTAGTTGAGAGCGTCGCGGCAGGTGAAAGCGATTCGGATAGTGAAGATGGTTCACGTGGTCGCCGTCGCCGTCGTGGTGGCCGTGGTCGCCGCAAGCCAGGTTCTGCTAACAATGACGAGAATTCGAGCACTGATGAAAATTCTGAAGCCAGCGATACCGAAGATGATGGTACTGGTACTCACCGCCGTCGCCGTCGCCGTCGTGCGGCCGGAGATGGTGCAATAGCTGGTGAAGTAGTCGAAGAAGATGGTGTTGTAACAGTTGTAAAGGTGCGCGAAACAAAAGAGCGCCCAACTCGCAACGATCCAAAACGTAATCGTCGCGATCGAAATGATCGCCCAAGTTCACGTGGTGATCGTGAATACCGTTCAGATTATCGCGAGCCATATCGTCGTCGCGGCACAATCATTACTGATACCGATTTATTAGCTCGTCGCGAGAATGTAGATCGCGAGATGTTAGTTCGCCAGATTGCTGATCGCACTCAGATCGCAGTTATTGAAGACAATGTCATGGTTGAGCACTATGTAAACCGAAATACTAATCTTTCTTACGTAGGAAATATCTATCTTGGTCGCGTGCAAAACGTATTGCCAGGTATGGAAGCTGCTTTCGTTGATATTGGAAAAGGTCGTAACGCGGTTCTATATGCCGGTGAAGTCAACTGGGATTCGGCCGGAATTTCTGAATCCGAGCCACGCAAGATTGAAACTGTTTTAAAGTCTGGTCAACCAGTTCTAGTTCAAGTTACCAAAGATCCAATTGGCCAAAAGGGTGCTCGCTTAACTAGCCAAGTTTCGTTGCCTGGTCGCTATGTGGTCTATGTACCTGGTGGCGGTATGAGCGGTATTTCTAAGCGCTTACCTGAGCCAGAGCGCAATCGCTTAAAGGCAATCTTGAAGAATTTAATTCCAGAAACTGCTGGCGTAATTGTACGTACAGCAGCCGAAGGAGTTTCGGAAGAAGACTTAACCAATGATGTCGCCCGCTTAAAAGCACAATGGGAAGATATTTATCAGAAGTCGATTAACCCGAACTTCCACGCACCTGCTGCTATTTATGTCGAACCAGATTTAGCTGTTCGAGTTATCCGCGACATCTTTAATGAAGATTTCCGCAAGTTAACTGTGCAGGGGAGTGGAGCCTGGGATGAAATTAATAATTATCTTGGCTTCATCGCACCTGAATTAGTTTCTAAGATTGAAAAATATACCGGAGTAGGCGATTTATTTGCCGATTTCCGTGTTGAAGAACAATTAGCAAAAGCATTTGATCGTAAAGTTTATTTGCCTTCAGGTGGTTCGCTAGTTATTGATCGCACCGAAGCAATGATCGTCATCGACGTAAACACTGGAAAATTTATTGGCAAAGGTGGCTCTCTCGAAGAGACTGTTACCAAGAACAACCTTGAAGCAGCTGAAGAAATTGCGCGTCAATTACGTCTACGCGACTTAGGTGGCATCATCGTTATCGACTTCATCGACATGGTTCTGGAATCTAACCGCGAACAAGTTTTGCGTCGCTTGGTTGAATGTTTAGGTCGCGATCGCACCAAGCATCAAGTTGCTGAAGTAACTTCGCTCGGTCTAGTTCAGATGACTCGTAAGCGAGTTGGCCAAGGACTAATCGAAGCTTTCTCAACAACTTGCGATAGTTGCGCTGGTCGTGGAATCCATATTCATATGGAACCAATCAAAATTAAGGCAACACCGGTTCCGGTAGCGAAAGAGGTAGAAACTGAGTCAGATAGCGACTCAAATACCGATTCAGATACCGAAACTTTTGAGAATTCAGAGCCTGCGGTAACTCAGACCCCAGCAGAGCCAGCTGCCTCAGGACCTCGTAAAAAGCGTCGTCGCGCGGCTAGTTCGGGAATTATTACCCCCGGAAGCTCGGCTAGCGAGTAATTCGTCAGTTTGACCCAGGGTACGGGCAATCCGTATCCTTAACCCCTGCTCGCGCCCATCGGGTGCGCTGCCTAATTTAGAACTGGAGCTCCACTGTGTATGCAATCGTGAAGGCTGGCGGCCGCCAAGAGAAAGTCGAAGTTGGCGAGACCATCGTTGTCGATCGCATCGATAGTGCGACAGGTTCAACCGTTTCATTTCCTGCTGTACTAGTCGTTGACGGTGCGAGCATTACCTCTGATCCAAAAGTTCTAGCTGGCGTAAAAGTAACTGGCGAAGTTCTCGAAGAGCTAAAGGGACCAAAGATTGACATCCTGCGCTACAAGAACAAGACCGGTCACCGCCGTCGTCAAGGTTTCCGCGCACAGTTAACTAAAGTAAAAATTACCGCCATCAACGGCGTGAAGTAAGGGAGCGCAGAAATGGCAAGTAAGAAGGGTGTCTCCTCGACACGTAACGGTCGCGATTCAAATCCACAGTACTTAGGCATCAAGCGTTTTGGTGGCCAACTTGTAAACAGTGGCGAAATTCTTGTTCGTCAACGCGGTACTCACTTTCACCCAGGCAAGAACGTTGGCCGCGGTAAAGATGACACCCTGTTCGCTCTAGCTGCTGGTGCAGTTGAGTTCGGTAAGGCTCGTGGTCGTCGCGTTGTAAACGTGGTTCCAGTAGCTTAATTTTCGGTTCTCATAAAAGAGCGAGCCGCACGTATGCGTGGCTCGCTTTTTTAATTCCATCAGGTAAATGATTTAAACGAATTAAGGAGGAGCAATGACAACATTTGTTGATCGTGTAACTCTTTATGCCGCTGCCGGAAAAGGTGGCGATGGTTGCGTTTCAGTTAAGCGCGAAAAATTTAAGCCACTAGGTGGACCAGATGGTGGTAACGGTGGGCGCGGCGGCGATGTAATTCTGGTCGTTGATCCAGATGTAACTACGTTGCTTGATTTCCACCACTCACCGCATCGTCGTGCAACTTCTGGGCATCAAGGTTATGGCGATCGTAAAGATGGTGTTTACGGAACCGATTTAATTCTCGGCGTACCAAATGGCACTGTTATTTTTGATGACCGTGGAAATCAGTTAGCAGACTTAGTTGGTACCGGTACTACTTTTATTGCCGCACAAGGTGGCTTCGGTGGACTCGGAAACTTAGCGCTTTCATCTTCTAAGCGTCGCGCCCCAGGTTTCGCACTTCTTGGCGAACCAGGTGAAGAACGCACGCTGCAACTAGAACTAAAGAGCGTTGCCGATATTGCACTCGTTGGTTATCCAAGCGCTGGTAAATCTTCACTCATTGCAGCTATCTCTGCAGCTCGTCCAAAGATTGCGGAATATCCTTTTACAACTTTGGTGCCAAACCTAGGTGTGGTTAACGCCGGCGATACTCGTTTCACTGTGGCCGATGTGCCGGGTTTAATTCCAGGTGCCAGCCAAGGAAAAGGTTTAGGCCTCGAGTTCTTGCGTCACGTTGAACGTTGCGTTGCACTAGTTCACGTTCTCGACTGCGGCACACTCGAAACTGATCGTAATCCGATTCAAGATCTCGAAGTTATTGAAGCTGAACTGGCCGAATATGGTGGTCTCGAAGATCGCCCACGCATCATTGCGCTAAATAAGATTGATATTCCTGATGGCGCTGCAATGGCCGACATGGTTGCCGATACGTTGCGCGAAAAAGGTTATGAAGTTTATCCAGTTTCGGCTGCCAGCCGTGAAGGTCTAACTAATTTAACTTACGCAATGGCACGTTTGATTCAAGCATCACGTGCATCAATGGCAAAAGAAGAGCGCACGCGAATTATCTTGCGCCCAACTGCAGTCGATGATTCTGGCTTCACGGTTAAGGCAAATGAAGATGGTTCATTTACTGTGCGTGGCGCCAAAGTTGTGCGCTGGGTTCGTCAAACAAACTTTAAGAACGCCGAAGCAATTGGTTACTTAGCCGATCGTTTGGCCCAGCTTGGAGTTGAAAAAGAACTTTACAAAAAAGGCGCAATTGCCGGAAGTGAAGTTCGTATTGGTTCCGGTGAAAGCGAAGTAGTATTTGATTGGGAGCCAACGATTGAAGCTGGTGCCGAACAGTTGGCCGGTCACTTACATCGCCGCGGCGAAGATTCCCGCCTTGAAACAACTTGGAAACCAGTTAATCGAATCGATGATGTGCTCAGCGAAGATGAAATCGCCAAGCAGTGGGAGTACAACGTTTCTGACCCACACAACCCTAAAATTGCTGATGTCGTAGATCTTGAACTAGCTCAATTGGATGGAGATGATGAGTGATGGCCCGAAACTCAATCGCCAACGCCAAACGAATTGTCATCAAGATTGGCTCCTCTTCTCTAACCGGTAACGCAGGTTCGGCGCTAGATTCAGCTGCCGTTGAAAAGATTGTTGAAATTGTTGCTGCTGCTAAATCACGCGGAGCCGAAGTTCTAGTTGTATCTTCTGGTGCGATTGCCGCCGGATTAGCGCCTCTTGGCTTAACTTCTCGTCCTAAAGATTTAGCAACTCAACAAGCAGCCGCCTCAGTCGGTCAAGGGCTATTAATCCATCGCTATACCGAGAGTTTTGCGCAGCACTCAATTACTGCTTCGCAAGTATTAATTACGACTGAAGACATTGTGCGCCGCGTTCATTATCAGAATGTTCAACGCACACTGTTTAAATTACTGCAATTAGGCGTGGTGCCAATCATAAACGAGAACGACTCAGTCGGCACTCAAGAGATTCGCTTTGGCGATAACGATCGATTAGCTGCACTTGTCGCACTTCTGATAGATGCTGATTTATTAGTTTTAGTTTCAGATATTGATGCTCTTTATGACATTGATCCATCTCAAGCAGGTGCCAAAGCTATCTCTGAAGTAACTGATTTTGCTGATATTGCCGCAATTGAAGTTGGCGGCGCAGGTTCAGCTGGTGTCGGTAGTGGGGGAATGGTTACCAAAATTGAAGCAGCTCGCATCGCAACAGGAGCTGGAATTTCAATGTTGCTTACTTCGCTTGAACAAGCTGCTCAATCAATTGCCGGCGCCGAACTCGGAACTTATTTTCAGGGTCACGAACGCAAAACAACTTCACGTTTACTTTGGTTAGCTCATGCAGCGACACCACAAGGAAAGTTAATTCTCGATGCCGGCGCTGTTAAAGCAATCTGCGAACGAGGCACATCACTTTTGCCAGCTGGTGTTACCTCAGTTGAAGGAACTTTCATTGCTGGCGATACCGTTGAATTAGTTGGTCCAGATGCGAAAGTAATTGCGCGCGGTCTAGTTGCATTTGATGCAGTTGAACTACCAGTAATGCTGGGTCGATCAACTAAAGAATTAGCAGCGGCGTTAGGGCCAGAGTACGAACGCGAATTAGTACATCGCGACGACCTGGTACTTCTGTAGGCTTTAGTTATGAGTGCCACTACAACTGTTGCCGCGTTAGCTGATTTAGCTCGCGCTGCTGCTCGCACGCTAACTGTGGCAACTGGCGCCGAACGAGCAGCAGCCCTTAACGCCATTGCTGATGAGATCGAATCTCGTAGCGCTGAGATTCTGGCGGCTAATCAAGTAGATATTGATCGCGGTATTGCCGAAGGTATGCACCCACAATTGCAAGATCGTTTGCTGCTTACCGCTGAACGCGTTAAAGGAATTGCTAATGGTGCTCGCCAAGTCGCAGCGCTAGAAGATCCGCTCGGAAATGTTTTGCGCGAACGCACTCTGCCAAACGGGCTTCACTTAAAGCAGATCTCGGTTCCATTCGGGGTAATCGGTATGGTGTATGAAGCCCGCCCAAATGTGACCGTAGATGCCGCCGTGATTCTATTGATGTCTGGTAATGCAGCATTGCTGCGTGGTTCATCAACGGCTGCAAGTAGTAATGCAATTTTGCTCGAGGTTATGCGTAGTGCGTTAGCTAAGACCAAAATTTCGCCAGATGTATTACAACTTGTGCCATCTGATGATCGCGACACGGTTAAAGCTCTGCTTAATGCTCGAGGCAAAGTTGATCTAGTAATTCCGCGCGGCAGCGCTACGTTGATTCGCATGGTGGTTGATGAATCAAGTGTGCCAACTATTGAAACTGGCGCCGGTGTTTGTCATGTATATGTCGATGAGTTTGCTGATCTTGCTAAAGCGCTACCAATTTTGATTAATTCAAAATGTCATCGGCCAAGTGTTTGTAATGCTGCCGAGACACTTTTGGTTCACGAAGCAGTTGCTACTCAATTCTTACCAACTGCTTTGCAGGCACTGCATGATGCAGGTGTTAAATTAAATGTCGATGCCAGGGTACTTGCCATAGCAATCGAACTAAAGATTCCAGCTACGCTAGCAACGGAAGAGAATTGGTCAACCGAATACGGCATACTAGAAATGAATGTCGGGGTAGTGGCCAGCGTTGATGCAGCTGCTGATCACATTGCTAAATACGGTACTCAGCACACCGAATCAATCGTTTCCGAATCAAATACTGCAGTTCAGCGATTTATCGCACTT
>Ga0209188_1003681_pt1 | contig 10425 bp, 10 predicted proteins | sample C_130625_EF_Meta_FD_187307 | JGI IMG/M metagenome (GOLD analysis project Ga0209188, IMG submission 187307) | Freshwater microbial communities from Lake Croche, Canada to study carbon cycling - C_130625_EF_MetaG (SPAdes) (version 2) | ecosystem: Environmental > Aquatic > Freshwater > Lake...
ATCGTCTTTGTGACTCGCGGCGGTGAAGGGGTTTCGGTTTATCGCGAGGGTGGGGTGCGTTTTGACGTGGCCTCTCGCAAGATCAACGTGGTTGACACGGTTGGTGCCGGCGACACTTTTTGTGCAAACCTGCTTGGCCAGCTTTATGACGCCGACGCACTTGGCACCGACCCGTTTGACCGTTTGGCTAACCTCAGCGATGACACCCTCGCGGCGTTTGTGCACGTGGCCGGTGTTGCCGCGTCAATCACCTGTGAGCGCGCAGGTTGCGAGCCACCAACACTTGCCGACCTTGAAGCGGTTTTGACTCTAAACTAAAAGCCAGCAAAGGGGTCAACGTTGATTCAGCACTATTTTCAGGTAAGTTTCGAGACCTACAATCAAGCAACCGCTATCTCACTAAACGGGCAAGCTGACCCTCTCAAAATCGTCCAGGAGTGGTTGCCCTCGGCGGTTTCGTTGCTCACAATCAACCTGCTGGCAGCAGTTTTTGTGGCTCGGTCGGCGGTGACCAAGAATCGTGACTGGTTCACATTCTTTTGGCTTTCGCTAATCGCAACGTCGCTTGTTATGGGAATCGTAGCTGCGGCTCTGCCGTTAGCACCTGAGCACTCCCCCGAGCATCGAAAGTGCCCGGCCTGCGCAGAATTCATCAGACGTGAGGCATCGGTCTGTCGTTACTGCGGAACAGCGAGTGAGCCCTTACCACTGCGCAAAGTCGGTCGTTTGGCCGGACTTCATCCGTTTTGGTGGATTGGCAGTTTTACGATTGCACTCGGCCTCGTAGTTGAGCTGCTCGCTGTGACCAAAATTTATTCAGAATCCTGGTGGCTGGGATTAGCGCTCTGCGTTGTAGGTGGAACCACGCTGTTTAGGGCATCGCGCCGAAACACCTAGGGCTTTAGAGCGGCAAAACCTTGATGGTTGCCAATGTCGGGTCAGCAACAAAAGCGATTCTGACGCCTGAGTCTCTGGCCGCAAAAAGCGCATCCAACGCTGCTTGGGTAATTAGCTCGCCGGTTGAAAGCACTGGAACACCTGGAGGGTAAGGGCAAATCATTTCGGCGCAAACTCGGCCGACTGACGCACTCGCGGCGACCGTCTCGGTTGGCGAAAAGAACGCTTCGCGAGGTGACACCACAACCCGGGGCTCAATCGAAAAGCTCGCCGAAATCGAAATCGGCCTCAGTTCGCCTCGATGGCGCTCAACCGAAGCGATGACGCGGTCAACCAAATCTTCGATGCGATCGGGGGTGTCGGCAAATGTGATCATCGGAATGATCATGTCGCGATTAGCCATTTCAAGGTCAATGTTTTCGGCTAACAGTTCGGCTTCAACGAGATTGCCATCGGCCCCCACCGAGCTGAGCAAAATCACAAGTTTTAGCGGGTCGATGTTTTCACCGTCGATTACCCCGATGCCGTGCTCTTTGAGCTTGGCGCGACCTTCGGCGGTGGCTTGAATCACCGGGTCAATCAACTCAGATCCGTGGCGTGCCAGCAGTGCTCGGGCCGCGTCGATCGAGGCCAGAATGCGACCCGACATCGAAGTTGTGATGGTGGCATCAAACATTTTGTTGAACCTGGCGAGGTCAACAAACTCATCGCGAACCAAAACAAATGATGCCTGAGAGTAGCTCGGAAGAGTCTTGTGAGCTGAAGTCACGACGATGTCGGCACCTTGACTCAGCGGATGCGCCGGCAGTTCAGGGTGAAAACCAAAGTGCGCGGCCCAGGCAGCGTCAACGACCAGCGGGATTCCATAGCTGTGTGTTAGCGCGGCTAAAGCCGGCACGTTCGACATGGTGCCAACATAAGAAGGCTCGCCAATCAACACCGCTTTGGCATCCGGGTTTTCGGTGAGAGCTTTTTCGAGAGTCTCGACCGCAAGGTGAGATGGCAAACCGGTGAGCGAGTCGATCTCTGGTCGCACCCATACCGGAATAGCACCGGCATAAACCAGGCCAACGAGCACTGACTTATGAAGAGTTCGCGAGACGATAACTTTGTCGCCGTGGCCGGCCACCGCCATGACGGCTGCATGGTTTGAGCCCGACGAACCGTTTACGCCGAAGCGGCAGAGCGAGGCGCCCCAGAGGTCGGCCGCTAAGCGTTCCGCCTCAAGAATCAAACTCGGTGAAATGCGATACGGATGGTTGCCGGGCAACACTGGAATGTCGCCATCAACAATGGCACCGGTTAGGTCGGTGCGGCCCTTGTGTCCGGGAATCTGGAACGGTGACCTGTCGGTCTCCATGTCGCGAATCCACGCGTCTAATAGCGGTGCTGATGTTCTTAAACCCATCGGGTCTTTAGTGTCGAGCAGTGTTGCTGCGCCAAACGCGTGTTGTGACAATATCCCGCCAATCGGTTAGTGGCCTAAGCCTAAATTGTGAAACTTAATATCAAGTGAACTGAAAAAGGCAAAAGGGACCAAACCGGCAATGGCTTGGCCCCTTTCGCTTGAATACTTTAGAGGCTAGAACTCAACCTTGGTGATGTTGGTGTCTAGTGGAACGCCTGGACCAAAGGTGGTCGCGATTGCGCCCTTGATTAGGTAACGACCCTTAGAGCTTGAAGGCTTTAGACGAACAATTTCGTCAAGCGCAACTGCGAGGTTCTCGCCGAGCTGCTCTTTGGTGAACGATGCCTTGCCAATGATGAGGTGCAGGTTGGCCTGCTTGTCAACGCGAAAGTCGATCTTTCCGCCCTTGATGTCGGTAACAGCTTTTGCTACGTCAGGGGTAACGGTTCCGGTCTTAGGGTTTGGCATTAGGTTGCGAGGGCCAAGAACCTTGCCCAGACGTCCGACCTTACCCATAAGCTCTGGGGTTGAAACAGCTGAGTCAAAGTCAACCCATCCGGCGGCAACCTTCTCGATTAGCTCGTCGCCACCAACTTCGTCGGCACCAGCTTCGCGCGCTGCGTCTGCAGCGGCACCGGTTGCGAAAACGATAACGCGAGCGGTCTTACCGGTTCCGTGAGGCAATGAGACGGTGCCACGGATCATCTGGTCGGCCTTGCGAGGGTCTACTCCGAGCTTGAAGGCAACCTCGATGGTTGAGTCAAACTTGGTTGAGCCGGTCTCGCGAACGAGAGTTACGGCTTCTGCTGGCGTATAAAGCTTGCCAACTTCGATTTTTTCTGCTGCGGCTAGATAAGCCTTTGAGCGCTTTGCCATGCTGTTGTTCCTTTTCTATAAATAGTTAGTTCGGCGATTTGCCAAACCGGTCACAGTTGTGGTCTTCGGGTCGCGCGCGACCCTCCCACTTGTGTTGTTGCGGTTGTTCTTTAGGCCTGAACGTTGATGCCCATTGAACGTGCGGTGCCGGCGATAATCTTGGCTGCTGCCTCGACATCGTTGGCGTTTAGGTCTGCCATTTTGACAGTCGCAATTGACAAGACCTGGTCGCGGGTTAGCGTTGCTACCTTCACGGTGTGAGGAGTAGCTGAGCCTTTTGCAACACCAGCAGCTTTTTTGATTAGTTCTGCGGCTGGTGGGGTCTTCAAGATGAAGGTGAATGTGCGGTCTTCGTAGACAGTGATTTCTACTGGAACGACGTTGCCCTTCTGGTCTGCAGTTGCGTTGTTGTACGCAGTGCAGAATTCCATGATGTTTACACCGTGTTGACCAAGTGCAGGACCAATCGGTGGAGCCGGGTTAGCAGCGCCAGCCTTGATCTGCAGCTTGATAAGGCCGGTGACCTTTTTCTTTTTTGCAGGTGCCATTTGTCTTTTCCTTTTTTATGGGTTCTATAAAACTCTGAGTTGAATGGCCGCTACTAGAGCGAACCAACCTGCTCAAAGCCAAGTTCTACTGGGGTTTCGCGCTCGAATAGTGAAACCAGAACGGTGAGCTTGCCGCTTTCTGGCTTGATTTCAGAGATAGTTCCAGGCAAGCCCGCAAACGAGCCATCCTTGATCATAATGCTCTCGCCAACCTTGTAATCAACGTTGATTGGAACAGCTTTAGCCTTGCCCTTAACATTGACAAAACCTTTGCCAGCTTTGGTCTGCTCTTCTTCTGGCAAGACAAAGATTGGCTTCAGCATGTTGAATGCTTCGTCTGGGCGAAGTGGGGTTGGCATCTGCGAGTTACCCACGAAACCGGTGACTGCCGGGGTGTAACGCACTAGCTGCCAAGATTCTTCGTTGAGGTCCATGCGAACCAAAACATAACCCGGAATGCGAACTTTTGAGACAAGCTTGCGCTGCCCGTTCTTGACTTCAACCGATTCTTCCATCGGAACTTCGATCTGATAGACGAAGTCGCCGCCCTCAATGGCTAGCTTGCGGTTTTCGATGTTCTGCTTGACGCGCTTCTCGTATCCGGCGTAGCTGTGGATTACATACCATTTGCCGGGCATGCGACGAAGCTCGGCGCGGAACTCGCGGTAAGGGTCAGCTTCTTCTTCGGCAGCTGACTCGTCTGCGGGCGCTGCCTCTGGGGTTGAGTCGGCCAAAACCGGACCACCCTCTGAAACTTCGGCGTCTGAGCCTTCGGCAGCCTCGGCGATTTCGGCAATCGCTTCTTCAAGCTCAAGGTCTTGTTCGAGTTCAGCGGCTGCGTCTAGCGCAAGGTCGGCAAAGTCAGCGTCGGCCTCGGCAATAAGCACTTCGGCTTCGGTGTCTTCAACCTTTGCTAGGTCGTCTAGTTCGCTCAAGTGAGATTCCTATCGTTGATAAAGCTTTAAAACTTGGATGATGCGGGTAGCGGATGAGCTACTTGGTGAAGGTGAGCATGACTAGCTTGCCGAAACCAAGGTCGAGTAAAAACACGACTGTGATAACGACGGTCACGAAACCAAGCACCACGCCGGTGTAGTTAATAAGTTCTTTATTGGTCGGGCGAGTAACTTTCTTAAGCTCGCCAACAATCTGTCTGAAGAACAACGAAGTGCGACCAAAAAGGCTGCGACGCGATGCGCGGTCTGACTTAGCCTGTTCAACTAGGTCTTCTGATGCCTCATAAGGAGTGTCAGTCATGATCTCTTCTTTCAGATTTTTGTTACTTGCAGGGCGGACAGGACTCGAACCTGCAACCTGCGGTTTTGGAGACCGCTGCTCTACCAATTGAGCCACCACCCTAAGGGTGTTAGCGACAACTCCGGTGAATCCTCTGGCTTTTCTGGCGAAGGCACACTTCTAGAATGAAAGCTTTTAGTGTGATTAATTTGCCAGATTAGGCTTCGAGCAGTTGTCAACTACCTCCTAGAATCCTAAGCCTTTTGACCCGAAAAAGCAAAGTTGTTTGGCTGGTTACCCGAGGCCCCAGCCGCCCAGCGAGGTAGGCTTAAGGGCGTGACTGAATCGCGTATTTCAAAAAGAATTGCTGCCATCGCCGAGTCGGCAACCCTAAAAGTTGACGCCAAAGCTAAAGCGCTGCAGGCTCAAGGCCGACCGGTAATCAGCTATGCCGCCGGCGAACCAGATTTTGCAACACCGGCCCACATTGTTGAAGCCGCAGTTGTTGCCGCTCGAGACCCCAAAAACCACCGCTACACGCCTGCCGTTGGCCTACCCGAGCTTCGCGAAGCCATCGCCCAAAAAACTCTTGTTGACAGTGGCACACAGGTTTCGGCAGCCCAGGTAATTGTCACCAACGGCGGCAAGCAGGCGGTTTATCAAGCTTTTGCGACCATCGTCGACGAGGGCGACGAAGTGCTCCTGCCTTCGCCTTACTGGACAACCTACCCCGAAGCGATTGCTTTGGCAGGCGGCAAAACCGTCGAGGTTTTTGCAGGCGCCGACCAAGGCTACAAAGTCACTGTCGAGCAACTCGAAGCCGCACTCACCTCAAAAACCAAGGCCATGCTGTTTTGCTCACCGTCAAACCCAACCGGAGCGGTGTATTCGCGCGAAGAGGTTGAGGCCATCGGTCGCTGGGCACTTGAGGCCGGCATCTGGGTGATCAGCGACGAGATTTATCAGAACCTGACCTACGACGGACTCAAGGCCTACTCAATCACCGAGATCGTGCCCGAGATGGCCGACAGGACCATCTTGGTAAACGGTGTAGCAAAAAGCTACGCCATGACCGGTTGGCGTTTGGGATGGATGGTCGGCCCGGCCGACGTCATCAAGGCGGCAGGCAACCTTCAGAGCCACCTGACCTCCAACGTCGCAAACATTTCGCAGCGCGCCGCGATTGCCGCATTGACCGGCCCGCAAGACGAAGTCTTGGCGATGCGCGAATCATTTGATCGCAGGCGCAAAGTTGCGGTGGCTGAGCTAAACAAAATTAACGGATGGGTAGCACCGATGCCGGAGGGCGCGTTCTATGTCTACAGCGACGTTCGCGCTTTGCTCGGACGCGAGTGGGGTGGCAAAACCATCATCACCTCGCTTGAGCTTTGCGATTACATTTTGGACGCTGCTGAAGTTGCGCTCGTGCCGGGTGAAGCTTTTGGCCCGTCGGGTTATGTGCGCATGAGCTATGCGCTGGGCGACGAAGCGCTGCTCGAAGGCATCGCACGTTTGCAAAAACTTTTTGCCTAAATAGCCTTTAGAAACCGATCAGGTTGGGCTCTGGCTCGAGGTTGATTCCAAAAGTGTTAGATACCCGTTGCTGCACAAAACTTGCAAGTTGAACCACATCGGCAGCTGTTGCGCCACCGCGGTTGACAATCGCCAAAGCGTGTTTTTCACTTATTGCGGCTCCTGAGCCAGCAATCGAAAAGCCTTTAGCGATTCCCGACTGCTCAATCAACCAGGCAGCGCTCAGTTTCACTGTCAGCCCGTCATCCTCGGGGGTCTCCCAACGCGGAGCCTCACTCGGCAGGGTGCGAGCAAACTTGTCACTAACAATCGGGTTGGTAAAGAAAGAACCGCATCCGTGAGAATTTATGTCTTCGGGGCTGTAGACCATGCCTTTGCCGGCGCGCAATCTCAAAACCTGTTCGCGAATCGCACCGACCGGAGCCTGATCGCCCATTTGCATGCCAAGCGCACCCGCGAGTTGACCCGAGTTGATCGGCTCGCTGACGCCCCCAAGGTCTTGAAGTTCAAACTCGACCCAGGTGATTACGCCGAGCTTGCCCTGTTTGAAAACACTGTCGCGATAACCAAAACCAAGCTCAGATTTTTCAAGAATCTCGATCTCTCCCGAGGCATAGTCGAGAAATTCCAAGCGCAAGAAACTGTCGCAAAGCTCCCGACCGTAAGCCCCAATATTTTGAATCGGGCCGGCCCCAACCGAGCCTGGAATTCCGCTCAAGGCCTCAAACCCGGCCAGCCCCTCGCGCACCGTGGCTTCAACCAGGGAATCCCAGTTTTCACCGGATTGCACGCGCAAGATTCGGCGGCTGCCATCGACCCGGGTTTCAACACCCAGGTTTGAAACCTGAATGACGTTTAGGCCCGATAAATCGTCGGCCGCCACGATGTTGCTGCCCCCTCCAAGCACCAACCAATCTTCGCCGGTCTGCCAGAGGTTTCGCGTGACTTCAACCAACTGGTCGCGGGTCGTCGCCGCCACAAAACTTGATGGCGCTCCACCAACACCCATCGTGGTTAGCTCAGAGAGCGAAGTTGGGTTCATGTTTTAGAGCCGCACTACAGCTTGGGCTTTGCCTAAAACTTTGGTTTCGTCAAAGATCGCTTCAAAGTCGATTCGAGCGGTGCGAGCCTCGGCGTCAATCGCGCCAATCGTGCCGGTGACCACAAGGGTTGCGCCGAGAACCGGGTCGACTACGACTGGCTTAGTAAACCTGACCTGGTAATCGAGGATGCGCCCAGCGTCGCCAACCCAATCGACTGCAACCTGAACGGCTGCTCCCATAGTGAGCATTCCGTGAGCCAAAACGCCTGGCAAACCGACAGCGGCGGCAACATCGTCGCGGTAGTGAATCGGGTTGAAGTCACCGGATGCGCCGGCATACCTGACCAAACTGTCGCGAGTCAGCAAGAACTCAGTTGTGCCGATTACCTGGCCGATTTCGAGCTCAATGATTTTAGGAACCGAGTGACCCATTATTCATCGCCCCTAACAACCAATGTAGAAATCGCAGTGCAAACCAAAGCGCCTGCGACATCAAAGATTTTGGTTTCAAAAGTCACCATTGAGTGAGCACCCAAAGTTTTTACCGAAGCCACCGTTAGCTCGCTGGTCAGTTCGTCGCCGGCAACTATTGGTCGCGCGTGAATGAACCGTTGGTCGCCGTGAACCACTCGACTGAAATCGATTTCTGCTTCGGGGTCAGCCAGAACGGTTGCGAGGCTGCGCTCTTGAATGACAACCGCAAAAGTGGGAGGAGCCACAAGGTCGGTGTATCCGGCGGTTTGGGCCGCAAAAACATCGAAACTTGTTGGGTTGGTTGATTTGACCGCGTGAGCGAACTCGCGAACTTTTTCGCGTCCCACTAAATAGGGAGCAGTGGGCAGATAAGTCTTGCCCTGAAGGTTGATGTTTACCACTGCTCTAGTTTTGCCTATCTTTGATGATTCGACAAACACTGATGAAAACTTTGTAGCGGAGGCGGGAATCGAACCCGCGACACCACGATTATGAGCCGTGTGCTCTAACCAACTGAGCTACCCCGCCGCAGGCACCCAAACTAGGTGTTGCAACTTGACTAACCAAAATTTTGGCTAATCCGAGCCCCGAGACAGGATTGAACTGTCGACCCCTTCCTTACCATGGAAGTGCTCTACCACTGAGCTATCGGGGCGTTTTGAAGCCGCATTCATAACGGCAACCTGAAAACTTTAGCACTAATGCTTTGTCGCTGGCAAACGCCAGACAGTGAAGCTCAGCTTGCCAGCTGTCAGGTGCGCGCTGCGCTTGCCGACCTTAAGTTCAGCGCCTCCATAAATAAGTCTGGCCTCAGAAAGCCCTGCCACCGCTTCAGCGCTGATGCTCAGTTCTTTCACTTTGCCGCGAGTTGCGAGCACCAAAATGTTTTGCTTCTTGTGCTCGCGCACAAACAAAATCGCCTCATCCTCGGCAGCCAACCATCGCATGCCGCCGTCAACCAGTGCCGGGTTTTCGCGGCGCAACTTTGCAAGCTGCGCATAAACCTCAATCATCGATCGGTCGCTAGGGCGTTCGTCGTTCCAGGGAAGCGGCGTGCGTGATTTTTCGCCGTTCCATCCGTCGAGACCAAACTCGTCACCAGCCCAAATCACCGGGATGCCGGGGAACGAAAACTGCAGGCCGGCGGCAACTTTTTGCGCGCCAGCAATCGCAAATGTCTTGAACCTAGGTATGTCGTGTGTGTCAAGCGGGTTCATGTTGTTGAGCCGCACGTGCCACGGAAAACCGGCGATAAACATGTTGTAACTTGCAACTAGGTCTCGCCCAGAGCCAGTTAGCGTGCCGTCTGACGCCATAAAAGCCGGCACGGTGTGGTCTTTGCCGTTGCCTTTAGCTTTTGAGTTATGAAACCAGCGCCACACCGGTTTGGTGAAGTTTGAATACGTCATGGCGCCCTGCCATCCGTCGCCCTGAACTTCATAAGCCGCGTCGCCGGTGTACTCGCCGAGCATCACGGTGTCGGGGTTGACCGAAACCATGGTTTTTCTCACAACTTGAGCAATCTCGTCATACATGTTTTCGTCGCGAATGCGCCCGGTCATGTTTGCCACATCAATGCGCCATCCGTCAAAACCAAACGGCGGCTTAAGCCACTTGGCCACTACCGAAGTTTTGCCCTCAATAAAGCGTTTCCGTAACTCAGCCGACTTCCAGTTGAACTTTGGTAGCGACGCAACACCAAACCATGAGTCATAAGTTTTGTTTCCCTTGCCAAAGTAATAGAACTCAGACTCGGGAGCGCTCGGGTTGCCGTGTGCCGCCTTAAACCACTCGTGGGCATCACCCGAGTGGTTAGTCGTTAGGTCGCCAATAATCTTGAAACCTCGCTCGTGGGCTGCAGAAATAAGCGCAGTAAGGGCTTTGTTGCCACCGAGCAGAGGGTCAACCTGCGAAAAAGAACTGGCGTCGTAACGGTGGTTGCTCTGCCCCGGAAAAATCGGTGTCAAATAAATCAGCGTCACGCCTAGCTTCTTGAGGTGATCTAGGTGATCAATCACGCCCCAAAGGTCGCCGCCAAAAAATTGCTGGGATGTTCCCGGCCCGCTGCCGATAACTTCGTCACCCCAAGCTGCCCCAATCGCCCAAGCCGGCAACTTATGTTTGTCGGCAGCTGCTGAACGTGCGAACCGATCAGGAAAAATCTGATACATCACCGACCCCGAAGACCAGGCTGGCGCCGATGAGAAAGTGTTGATTCTAAAGTCGTTGATGTCGGGTTGACTTAGTTTGTGCAAACCCAAGGTGTTGTACCAAATAACTTCGCCCGAGGCCATCGTGATCGCAAACCGGTAGTTCATCTTGGGGTTGTGCATGGTTATGGACTGCTCAAATACCGACCATCCGTCGTGTTTTGAAATCACTTTTGCCGGCTTTGTCGGAAAAGCCTCGCC
>Ga0209188_1003682_pt1 | contig 10424 bp, 6 predicted proteins | sample C_130625_EF_Meta_FD_187307 | JGI IMG/M metagenome (GOLD analysis project Ga0209188, IMG submission 187307) | Freshwater microbial communities from Lake Croche, Canada to study carbon cycling - C_130625_EF_MetaG (SPAdes) (version 2) | ecosystem: Environmental > Aquatic > Freshwater > Lake | place...
TTATATCCATGTTGATACTTTGACTATTCAGGGTTCGTCAGAAGTCTATTTATCGGCAGGAGATATTTCGATTGGATCTCTATTCGCACGGGATGCATCTGAGAAAATCTACATGAAGACTGATGACACTGATGGAGGTATTACGATTAGTGATCTGCTCGCGGTTAACAATCCAGATATCACCTTGGAAGCGAATACCATTCTGATTAAAGCGCATGACTACTCATCGGCCCAAGAAAGTTCTATCTTATTAGATACAGTGACATTGGGTAATGCTGATCCGCTTAATAATACTAATCAGAATTCGGGTATCACGATCTACGATAACGATATTCACATTGTTGATATGTTTATTAAATCTGATACGGCGCTCATTGATTTACGTGGAGTAGCTCCTCAAGCCGATCACTTAGTCAACATTCAATTAGATAATGTGAATTTGGATGCTTTGCAACAAACTAGTGATGCTCTCCTGATTGATATTGGTTCGCTTGGGCTTACCAGCTCCAGCCAGTTGGCAGTCAGCTTTACTGCCACATCAGCTGGAGAGGGAACTATTACCATCCAAGGTAATGGCGTGAATCTAACTGATTTCAATATCGAGTTAACTCATGTTCATGCAAGTAATTTGAATCAGGTATACAGCTTTAATGACCAATTAGATCGTTTGATTTTCACTAACTTTACGCCGATTTAATATGAAGATTCTGTTTTCACTGTTGGCCGCCCAAGACGAGGCGGTCAACTCTTCCATCGAGTTGGCCAAGCGTTTAATTAAGCGTTCTCACCAAGTGACTTTTCTGGGCACCTTTCGCCCAGAAATAGTTGCGCTCTTAAATGAGCATCAGATTAGGTTTACTGAGAATATTAAGGACGAAGTCTTTGGCGGTATGTTTGTCGCTTCTCTTGGTGCACCTGGTGAATTTGCAAACTTAGCCCAGAAGGTTCCTAGTATTTTGTTAGTACAGGAATGTGCTAACGACATGATGAATTTGCGTGGTGACTTTATTCATTGGACGAATTTGTTCCGTTCGGCAAAGGCTAGCATTTTTGCTACAGAACATCAGCGGGATAGGGTCTTTTCTTCCTATTTGAATGGTGTCGACCCCACGCGAATTTTTGTGTTGTCCCCAGGCGCTGCTCCTAAATATTTTACTGGTCGTAAGTTGTTCGAAAGAGACTATTTTGAAGTCGTGATGTCTAGCCCGATCTTGGCTTACACTGGTCAAAGAGAAGTCATTGCTACTGGCGAACGATTAAGGGACTTCAAGCTGATTTTCACCTTTATTGGCGACACTTCAAAAATAGAAATGTTGCCTGAGGGAACCCGAAAAATCATTGAAAAGTCACCCGAGCGCTACCAAATGCTGGGCTCTAAAACTGAGCAAGAGGCCTTTGAAATCATGTCAAAAGCGGATTTATATATGCATGCTACGGCTGACTGCTCTTGGCCGCAGGGGGTAATTGATGCTGCTGCGCTGGGTTTACCCCTAATGCTAAGCGATATCGACGCCTTTAATAATCCCTGGAAAAATGGCGTAAATTGCCTCAAATTCCCGGTAAATTCACCTAATTTCATTGCTTCGAGTATTCGCATGCTTTTACAAGATGATGTGCTGCGATCCAATTTATCGAGCATGGCTCAGGTTACTGCTCAGCGCTACTCCTATGAAAACTATTACAATCAGGTCATTAATCTAGCCGAGAGTTGCTTTAAATGACCCTAAAAGTGCTAAAAACACTTATAACAATTCTTTTCCTAGTACCACTGTCTTTGCAAGCCGCTCCCACATACACCTTCAAGGATGTCATGGACATGGCTGTGTCAAATGCTCCTTCCATTCGAGTCAAAGAGCAAGAATTAGAGGCGGCAGAGCAGGGTGTCAATGGCGCACGCTGGGGAAGATATCCTTCCTTAACAATGTCCTTGGAAAGTAAAGCCCAATACAGTGGGAATACTACTGCAGGTGGAAGCGGTGCAGTGCAAGGCACTCCCGGACCAACATCGTTGCTACGTTTGCAGCAACCCCTATATACCTGGGGAGCAATCTCATCAAAGATTGGCTTATCTCAGGGTCAACGAGAAGTGGCGCGTCTAGCAGTTATTTCGGAAACGAATACTGTGCTGGAAAAAGTGATCACGGGCTTTGGGCAACTCCAATCCAGCCAAGAGCGTCAAGAGATTATCAAAGCCTCAATTTCTCGATTGCAAGAATTTGAGGCAATGATGCGCCGTCGGTTTGAGGCTCAAATTGGCTCAAAGAATGACATTACGACTGTGACTGCTAGACTTTTGCAGGCGCAAAATGATCTTACTCAAGCTCAAATGCAAGAGCAAAAGGCTCAAGCCTATTTATTGGAGCTAACTGGACAGCCGATTACCAAGGTAAAGCCAGAGGCGATTGTTTCGCCACTAGGCGGAAAAAATGCCGATGCATTTCAAACGGAAGCATTGGATGCTTCCAGTGATTACGCTTCAGCAAAAGCGCAGCTAGAAGTGGCACAAAAAATGACAGACCAAAAAAGAGCCTCTATTTACCCAGCTTTGGTAGCTCGCTTGGAGGGCTTGCGTTATCAATCGATTGGCAATCCAACGGTAACTTATGGTCAGGGCTATTTAGCGCTTGAGGGTACATTTGGCAATGGTTTGTCTCAATTGTCAGATGTGAGGGGTCAAGTAGCCAGAGTTGAAGGTGCTGAGCAACAAATTGAGGTGGCTAGGCGGAACGTCGTACAGTCCCTTGAATCCGCTGTTGCGGATAGTAAATCCTACGCGCAACAGTTAAAATCAGTAGGCGAAGTAGTTAATCAGAACCAAATGATTGTGGACTCTTATTTGCGTCTTTACTTAGCTGGTAAGAAGACTTGGTTTGAGGTTCTGAGTGCTGAGCGGGAGTTAACTCAAAGCCGTCTATCTATGGCGGATATGAAGTCTGCTGCAGCTAGTGCTAATAATCGAGTTTTACGTATTCTTGGCAAACTTTTTTACATACCCATCGAAAGTCAGTAAGGCAGCATTATGAGTGAACACACTACATCCCTTGGGGGTGATGTAAAGCCTGAAGAAGATTTAGTGCTATCCGCATTGTTGTCCAGACTGGCATCTTTGCAGGGAGAGGCTGTTAGTAAAGTACAGCTTTCCATGACCATGATTGGACATCAGGGTGCTGATATTGCCTCCTTAGATCGGGTCGAAACAGCTCTAGAGATCTGGAAAGCCATATTTCCTGCTGGTATAGCGGAGTTGTTCCCAGAGGCGCCTAAATTAGGTGAAATGCCATCACTGTGGTTCTCGAATGATGAGAAACAGGTTTATATTTTGACTGGCGTTTTGACTTCAGGTAATTACCAAACACTGAATGCTGATGGCAACAGTGGCTTATTAAATGCCAAAGAGGCTGCCGATGGATTTCATCTTTGCCTAACAGTGAAGGTGGGTGGTAGCAATAAAATTCAAGTGCCTCTAGTTACAGCCTGGGACTGGTTCAGGCATGCCATTATCAAGCGAAAGCATATTTTCATTGAGGCTGCTGTTGCTACAGCATTTATCAATCTTTTAGCATTAGGCGGCTCTTTATATTCCATGAATATTTACGACCGTGTCATTCCCACTAAGACGTATTCCACCCTGTGGGTTTTGAGTATTGGCGTCTGCATCGCCTATCTATTTGACTTTATTCTCAGACAAGTGCGCTCTAAGTTTGTTGAGTCAGCTTGCCGTGAAATTGACGATGAATTATCAGATGTCTTTTTCCAAAAAATGCTCTCTATCCGTATGGATAAAAGACCGCAAACAGTAGGCACATTTGCCTCTGAATTGAGGCAGTATGAAACGGTTAGGAGTTTTCTAACAGCGGTATCGATGTTCGTACTGGCTGATGCGCCATTCTCACTATTATTTATTATTGTGATTGCGATGATTGCGGGGCCGATTGCGATTATTCCCTTGCTATTGCTCCCAATCACTCTAGGCATTGTCTATATTTGGAGAAATCAGTTCTTCACACTCTCCCAGCAAAAAATGGAAGAGGTGAACCAGCGTAACGGCTTACTGGTTGAGGTGATTTCTGGTATTGAATCAGTCAAAGCTTCCCATGGTGGTTGGAAGTTCTCCAGAAAATGGGGCGAGCTCAATCGATCTCTCTCCAGTAACGAGTTAGAGATGAAGCATCACAGTCATACCTTGATGATGCTAGTAACAATGATTCAGCAATTTTTATACATTGCCATTGTGGTTGCTGGTGTTTATCAAATTCACGAAGGCTCAATGACGATGGGCGCTTTGATCGCATGTACGATTATTGGTTCGCGGGCATTGGCACCAGCAGCAGCAATGGCTGGCATTATTGCTCAGTGGCAGGGTGCTAAAGCAGCACTGGGTATTCTAGAAAATATTATGGCCTTACCGTCCGATGGTTTAGCTGATAACGAGCGCATGATCATTCCAGAATACTGCAATGGCATCTTGGAATTTGACAGCGTTAAATTCACTTATGGCCCTGAAATTCCTTTAAGTCTTGACATCCCTCAACTCAAAATGAGTTTTGGTGAGCGAATTGTTGTCATGGGTTCTTCTGGGTCTGGTAAGTCTACTTTTTTGAAGGTGGCTTCTGGTTTGTATTTCCCCACTGAGGGCAAGGTTGGTTTGGATGGTATTGATATGGCTAACCTGGCGCCTGGGTATCTTCGCGAGCACATTGGTTATTTGCCGCAAGATGTATGGCTTTTTGAGGGTACTCTGAGGGATAACATTACCATTGGTTTGCCGTCTCCAAGCGATGCACAAATACTGAAAGCAGCCGAATTAACCGGTTTAATTGCTGTGATTCAGAATCATCCGATGGGGCTAGCATTACCCATTACTGAGGGCGGCAGAGGATTGTCGGTTGGTCAGCGTCAACTGGTTGGCTTAACGCGTATCCTGATAGCAAGACCCAAAATTATTTTGCTTGATGAACCTACTGCAGCTATGGATGGACGTCTAGAGCAGCATGTCATCAATCAGTTGGTTCAAAATATCCCCAAAGACTCTCTATTGGTTTTAGTGACACATAAGCCAGAACTCATCCGCTACTCAACTAGAGTTCTCATTATTGAAAAGTCTAAGATTGCTGTGGATGGTGAAAGAGATAAAGTGATTGAGTTTTTAAGTAATCAACTGGCTGCTCAAAATAAATCTACTGATCCAGGCAATCAAAGCCAATTACAAACTTCGTAGTGCAGAAAAGGTAAGCAATAGTGTTTGAATCTTTAAAAACAAAACTGATCAATCTGTATGAAAAGCTAAGGGTTATCTCAAACCCTTATGTGGAGAAGTTTGAGTCACAGATATCTAAAATCACCTCTCAGTACGATTTCACTAAAACTCGTCAATTGCTGTGGGTCAGTTGTGTATGCATTCTCGTATTCATTATCTGGGCTACATTTGGAAAGCTGGAACAGATTACAAGGGCAACTGGTCAGGTCATTGCTAGCTCGCGTACCCAGGTAATTCAATCGCTTGATGGCGGTCTGATTGAAAAATTAGAGGTCAAAGAGGGTGACTATGTCATTGCTGGCCAGCCCTTAATTCGGTTTGTTGCCAATCGCTCTGATGCTGCCTGGAGAGAAACGAATGCTAAGGCAGCAGCTCTTAGTGCAACGGTTGCAAGATTGCAGGCTGAAATTACGGGAGCCCCCCTTGAATTTAATGATCTTGTGAAGCAATATCCCGGGTTTGTAACGGATGAAACGAATTTATACATTAGAAGACAACGTTCTTTTAAAGATGAAGTTGGCGCTCTATCTCAGTCCTTGGAATTGGCAACGCAGGAGCTGAACGCAACTGAACCCCTATTAAAATATGGTGATGTCGGATTATCAGAGGTATTGCGTTTGCGACGTCAGGTTGCTGAATTGAAAGGGCAAATTGCTAATCGAAGAAATAAATACTTTCAGGATTCACAGGCTGAGTTAGCTAAGAGTCAGGAAGACCTAGCTTCTGTATTGCAAGTCTTAGAGCAAAGAAGAATTCAGCTTGATAATTCGACCATCTCTTCACCAATGGCTGGCACCGTTAAAAATATTAAATTCACCACTGTTGGCGGAGTCGTTAGGCCAGGTGAAAGTATTATGGAGATTGTTCCCGAGGATAGCGATTTGTTAGTTGAGGTTAAAGTAAGGCCCGCTGAAATTGGATTTATCAGGCCGAAACTTCCAGCTACCATCAAAATCGACGCTTTTGACTATTCAGTATTTGGGGCTCTTCAGGGTGAAGTCGTCTATATCAGTGCCGACACCATCAAAGAAGAGGGTAAGCCTGCTGACACTTCTGCCTATTATGTGGTGCGCGTTCGCTCTGAATCCACTGAATTAAGAGGCAGGTCAAACGAAAAAATGGACATCACTCCTGGCATGACAGCTACCGTTGAAATTGTGACTGGTAAGAAGAGCATCATGAGTTACATTACCAAGCCAATTACCAAGACTCTCAATGAATCTATGACTGAAAAGTAAGTGTTATGAAGTTCCCTGACTTTTCAGTTTGCTACTTAGAATGGTAATTTTGCGTCAGGTTTAGTCTGCAATAAGGCAGATCTAAATTCCTCCTGAATTCTAATAATCGCCTCTTGAGTGTCAGCTTCAAAGCGCATGACCACGACAGGAGTCGTATTAGACGGTCTTGCTAATCCAAACCCGTCTGGATATTCAACTCGGATACCGTCAATCGTATTAATAGACACAGAGCTAGGGAACTTTGCATTTGCTTTGATCGTTTCAAGCAACGTAAAAGGCTCGCCTTCAGCGCAAGCTAATTGCAATTCTGGAGTACAGATTGCATTAGGGAGTTGATTGAGGCTTGCATTAGGATCCTTTTCTTTAGAGAGGATCTCTAAAAGACGAGCACCCGTATATAGGCCATCATCAAAACCAAACCAACGGTCTTTAAAGAAGATGTGTCCACTCATTTCGCCGGCCAGTGGAGCGCCAGTCTCTTTAAGTTTCGCTTTTACCAGAGAGTGGCCTGTTTTCCACATGAGTGGCACACCGCCATGCTCTTGAATATATTGACCTAGATTGCGGGTACATTTCACGTCATATATGATTTGACTGCCTGGATTTCTACTGAGTACATCCTTGGCAAATAACATCATTTGACGATCAGGGAAAATTACTTGACCATCTTTTGTCACAACACCCAGGCGATCAGCATCACCATCGAAGGCCAGGCCAAGCTCATTTTCGCTAGTCTCTAGGTTTTTAATGAGGTCCTGCAAATTTTCAATATGAGCAGGGTCGGGGTGATGGTTTGGAAAATTTCCATCGACTTCACAGAAAAGTTCCTCAACTTCGCAGCCTAAGGCTCTGAATAACTTGGCAGCAAAAGCGCCACCAACGCCGTTGCCGCAATCGATCGCAATTTTCATTGTCCGAGCTAATTTCACATCACCCACAATACGTTCTAGATACATGGGGAAGATATCAAAGGTAGAGCGGGTACCTTGACCAGAAACAAACTGCTTTGTTTCAATACGTTTACGCAATGCTTGAATTTGTTCGCCATAAAGCGCAGCACCACCCAAGACCATTTTGAAGCCGTTGTAATTCGGTGGATTATGGCTACCAGTAATCATGATGCCGGAACGGGGGTTTTTGCCATGAAGAGCTTGATTTGTCCCAAAGTACACCATAGGTGTAGCGACCATGCCTAAATCAATGACATTGACGCCTGTAGACAGTAAGCCCTCTGTTAGCGCTTCAATTAAGCTAGGTCCCGACAAACGACCATCGCGACCAATCACAATCTCAGTTTCACCGAGTGCGTGCATCTCTGTACCAAACGCTTGACCAATTAGCTTAGCAATAGAGGGATCTAAGGTCTCATTAATGATGCCGCGAATATCATAAGCTTTGAAAATAGAGGGTGATAGTTGCACGAGTAATAACCTAATAGAGAATTAAGAATTTAAAAAATTAATGCGTGCCGCTGTAATTGCGTCAATGCTGCTATCAGGCATAACTTGAGCTGAGCCGCTAGCAAGGGCTTTTTCAATGGGTTTTGCAAGTACCTTGCCGTATTCGACACCGGGCTGATCAAAGCTATTGATATTCCACAGCACACCTAAGCAAGCAGTGCGATTTTCATAGAGGGCTAATAGTGCGCCTAAATAGAAGGCATTGAGCTTGGGCAAAAGTAATAGGCTACTTGGGCGTTTACCTGGGTAAATGTTATTTGGGTTGCTGTCATTCTTGCCGTGTGCTAAAGCTTGGGCTTGTGCTAAACAATTTGATAACAAGATACGATGATGGGCGACCGCCTCGGGGCGATCACTCATAGGTTTACGCACCGCGATAAAATCGATCGGGATGACTTCTGGACCTTGATGAAATAGCTGGAAGTAGGAGTGTTGCGCATTGCTGCCGGCGCTGCCAAATACCACTGGCGAAGAGTATTTAACTGGCTTACCGTCTTTGCCATTACTCTTGCCATTACTCTCCATGTCGAGTTGTTGTAACCATTTCGGAAACCAATCTAGTGCATCAGCATACGGAATGGAAGCATAGGCTTTGATGTCAAACTTTTCTTGTTGATAGAGCAGGGCCAATGCCATGATGACAGGTAGATTGCTCTCCAGAGGGGCGCTCTTAAAATGCAAATCCATTGCATGGGCGCCTGCCAAAAAATCCTGAAAGCTTTTAAATCCATATTGCAAGGCAATTGGCAAACCCACTGCTGACCATACGGAATACCTACCACCTACCCATTCCCAAAAAGGGAAAATATGATCTTCTTCAATGCCAAATTCTTTGGCAGCTGCAACATTAGCAGTTACAGCATACAAAGCTTTTGCAATTTGCCCCTTAGTGCAATCGTTTGCTTTGAGCCAAGCCACGATAGCTTGGGCGTTCATCGTGGTCTCTAAGGTTGTAAATGACTTGGAAACGATTACAACTCGGGTGCTATGTGGTTGGGCGCGATCCAAAATTCGAGCCAAATCTGCGGTGTCAATATTTGCCAGAAAATGCATACGCATACCGCGGCTCTCGATATCAGAGACATGGGCTAGCGCCTCAATCGCAAGACGCGGACCAAAATCAGATCCTCCAATGCCAATATGAATCACATCCGTGACGCCAACCCATTTATTACAAAGAGCCTCGATGCGTCGCCATACATCAGTCACCGCAGGCATAACATCTTGATCGCCTAAGAGAACAGGTGTTTTTGAGAGATTGCGCAGAGCTGAGTGCAGGGCAGGGCGATCTTCGCTCTGGTTGACGTGTTTTCCGGCAAACATATCGGTGATAAATTCTGGAAGCTTAGATTTGCGAGCGGTCTTAAATAGGCGTGCCCAGCTTGCTTCATCAATTCCTTGATAGGCGGTGTCTAGGAGAACATCGACGGCAGAATGTGCCCCATTAGGCAGGTCGCTTGATAGGCTGGGGTTGGATTTTGGGGTCTCAGGAACAGAATTTGATGACATTTATAGATTTTATCAAGAAGGGGCTTAAAAACCTCTAAAACACTAAAAATGTCGGCATTTTGGCCTGCAGAATAGTTAAAAAGTAAAAATAGACTAACTATGAAGTCAGGCCTCTAAATTGAGGTGAGGGCAGATCAATCGAGCTGTTTGCTCTAGTCTCATGGCAAGCTAAAGCCCATGTGGCTGAGCCTATCGGCTAGGCCCTAATCACGCTATTAACGGAAGTTCGGAGGGAAAAAGCAAAAGTTCTTTATAATCTAGCACTTGAATCCACTGAGATTCACCGATACGGAAGAGTGGCAGAGCGGTTGAATGCACCAGTCTTGAAAACTGGCGAGGATGAAAGTCCTCCGTGAGTTCGAATCTCACCTCTTCCGCCAGTATTTAAAAAAGAGGCTCGATACCTCTCTTTTATCTATCTTCACGGGTTTTACCCCACAGCATTCTTCACCACATACGGTAAGGAATCTGAGTCAAAATCTCAAGTACTGCCACCTTGTGCTGCCATCACAATACTGTAATAATTTCTCACCAGATTTATGTTATTTTAATCAAAATGATGTGCGGTAACGAATCTTGTCGATGAAATTATTTGCATTTAAATGAGATAAAACCCCTGAGCTATTGAATGGTTCACTCAAACACTTTCTTTGGCAGCGTTTTACTAGGCCTGCTGTTACTTTGGCATCAATCTTGCTTTGCCTTCTCCGATTTTGATTTTTGGAACTCCACTAATGTAATTGAAATTAAGCAGGGGTCTGAACTTTCCAACAAGATGAACGCATATCGAATGGGGGGTTATGAGCTATCAAATGGTGCTCCATTGACACTCAAAAATTGGTATACCCCGACTTTTACCGACACTAGAGTCACCTATATGACGCAAGTACATAAAAAAGTTGGCTTGATTTGGGGTTTTAGCACGGGTGAAAATGCTCAAAAATATTCAGTAGATCCCAG